>Ga0315903_10000066_pt1 | contig 150348 bp, 146 predicted proteins | sample LakEriMetagenome_7_FD_203524 | JGI IMG/M metagenome (GOLD analysis project Ga0315903, IMG submission 203524) | Freshwater fungal communities from buoy surface, Lake Erie, Ohio, United States - Buoy 2 MA119 | ecosystem: Environmental > Aquatic > Freshwater > Lake | place: USA: Lake Erie, Ohio...
GGTGATGCCATCACTGCTATCCGATCCCTGAGGACAAGAGGAAATCAGCGCTGCATCTCTGCTCCCTCAGTAAGGTGAACGGGCTTGCATTTGGCCATTCGCGCATCCCGAGCTCTGAACGGATACAGAAGGGAACACAGCTTCCGTTTGACGTTGGTGACTTTCCTGCTATTTTTTGGGAAATTCAAGAGGACCTAAAGGAGGGTCTGCGAACACGCCTCGCTGCCTTGGCGAAAAAGTACGGAAGATAAGACGATCTCAGCCGTAACAACCAAGCCATTCTTCACATCATCATTCACCCCAGCCTCGCCAACATCGCCTGATTTCAGTTCGATCTCTAACGCTCGGGTGATGATGCGCGTCTGCCGGATGACTGGGGAGGACGCCGACCGGTAGGCCTGATCAAAAGCGATTGGCCGTCTGCCAAAGCCAAAAAAGTGCTGAATGAGCCTCCCGCCGCCGCCTGAGGATCAATCGGCAAGCCTGAAGCAGATCTGCCGGCGCAGTCAGTGAAGCACCGCTCGCATTTCGCGGGAGGTCCTAAGTGAGCCCACACCCACACCTCTCCATTCCACCTTGAACGGCCCCCGCCATCAAAAAGCCCCCCTCATTGAGGGGGGCGGATTCGCCTCGGCGCCCGCACGGTGGGGCCGGAGGCTCACTTGGATTCGGTGAACTCCGCGTCGATCACATCGTCGGCGGAGGAGCCACCGCTGGCGCCGTTGCCACTTGATCCGTTGCCACCGGGGGCTCCGGCGGCCGCATCCGCACCCGCGTTTTGATACACAGCGGCACCGGCGGAGTAGAGGGCCTGCTGGAGCTGCTCCAGCACCGTCTTGATGGTGGCGGTGTCGTCGTTGGCGACGGCCTCCTTCAGCTGGGCGCTGAATTGCTCCACCTTCGCCTTGTCCTCCGCACCCACCTTGTCGCCAAGCTCCCCGAGCTGCTTCTCGGCCTGATAAATCAGGGTTTCCGCCTGGTTCTTCAGGTCGATCTTCTCCCGCTTCTCCTTGTCGGCCGCCGCGTTGCTCTCGGCGTCCTTCACCATCCGCTCCACCTCGTTTTCACTCAGGGTGGAGGCCCCGGTGATGGAGATGCTCTGCTCCTTGCCGCTGCCCTTGTCCTTCGCCGTCACGCTCAGGATGCCGTTGGCGTCGATGTCAAAGGTCACCTCGATCTGAGGCACGCCGCGGGGGGCCGGCGGGATGCCATCCAGACGGAAGGTGCCGAGCGACTTGTTGTCGCTGGCCATCTCCCGCTCGCCCTGCAGCACGTGGATCTCCACGTTGGTTTGGCCATCCACCGCCGTGGAGTACACCTCCGTCTTCTTGGTGGGGATCGTGGTGTTGCGGGTGATCATCTTGGTCATCACGCCGCCGAGGGTCTCCACCCCAAGGGAGAGGGGGGTGACATCCAGCAGCAGGATGTCCTTCACATCGCCGGCCAGCACACCTCCCTGGATCGCCGCGCCCACGGCCACCACCTCATCGGGGTTCACCGTTTGGTTGGGATCCTTGCCGGTCACGCGCTTCACCAGCTCCAGCACCGCTGGAATCCGGGTGGACCCTCCCACCATCACCACCTCATCCAGTTCGGCGGCGCTGAGCTTGGCGTCTTTCAACGCCTGCTCCACCGGCACCCTGCAACGGTCGATCAGCTTGGAGGCCAGCTCCTCAAACTTGGCCCGGGTCAGGGTCAGATCGAGGTGCTTGGGACCTTCCGGAGTGGCCGTGATGAACGGCAGGTTGATCTCGCTCTGGGTGGCGCTGGAGAGCTCGATCTTGGCCTTCTCCGCCGCTTCCGTCAGCCGCTGCAGGGCTTGCTTGTCGGCCCGAAGGTCGATTCCCTCATTGGCCTTGAAGGAGTCGGCCAGGTGATCCACGATCACCTTGTCGAAGTCGTCGCCGCCCAGATGGGTGTCGCCGCTGGTGGAGAGCACCTCGAACACCCCATCGCCCACCTCCAGCACGGACACGTCGAAGGTGCCGCCGCCCAGGTCGAAGACCAGAATGCGCTCGTTACTCTTCTTATCGAGGCCATAGGCGAGGGCGGCCGCCGTCGGCTCGTTGATGATGCGCAGCACCTCCAGACCCGCGATCTTGCCAGCGTCCTTGGTGGCCTGACGCTGGGAATCATTGAAATAAGCGGGCACGGTGATCACCGCCTGGGTCACCGTCTCGCCCAGATACTTGCCGGCGTCGTCGGCCAGCTTGCGCAGCACCTCAGCGGAGATTTCCTCAGGAGCGAATTGCTTGTTGAGAACTGGAGCCTTCAACTTCACGTTGGAGCCAGCCTTCTCAACGGTATAACTCACCTCCTTGGATTCTTCATTCACCTCATCCACGCGGCGGCCGATGAAGCGCTTCACCGAATAGAACGTGTTTTCGGGATTCATCACCGCCTGCCGCTTGGCGATTTGCCCCACCAACTTATCTTGGTTCTTGGTGTAGGCCACCACCGAAGGGGTTGTGCGGAACCCTTCAGCGTTGGCGATCACCGTGGGCTTGCCGCCCTCCATGACGGCCACGCAGCTGTTTGTGGTGCCGAGGTCAATGCCAACGACTTTTCCCATGGGTTCCCACCTCCTGGAGTGGATGAAATTCGGTCTGAACGCATCTTCATCAGAGGTCCCCTTAGCGGGCCAGGCGAGGTTCCCGAACCCGCGCCGCACCTTCCCGTGGTGAGCGGGGCTCAAAACCTTCCGGGGCCTAGGGTCGGCTCCCTTCCCTGGCCCCCCCGGGATCCTCATGGCCCACTCCCCTACGCCCGCCGTGACGGCGGCCACGGCGCTGGTGGCCGTGCTGGGCGACCCCGTGCGCCACTCCCTCTCCCCGGCCATGCACAACGCCGCCCTGCGGGAGCTGGGCCTCGACTGGATCTATCTGGCCCTGCCCACCCCGGCGGCCCAGCTGGCCACCGTGCTTCGGGCCCTCGAAGCGGTCGACTGCCGCGGCCTGAACGTCACCCTCCCCCACAAACAGGCCGTGGCCGCCCTCGTGGCGGAGCGCGGCGCCCTCGCCGACCAGGTGGGGGCCGTGAACACCCTGGTGCCCCGCCCGGAGGGCGGCTGGCTGGGCACCAACACCGATGTGGAGGGCTTTCTGGCTCCCCTGCGAGGGGAGCGGCGGCCCGCCCGTGCCCTGGTGCTGGGCTGCGGCGGCAGTGCTCGGGCGGTGATCGCTGGCCTGGTGGCCCTGGGGGTGGAGCGCATCGGCGTGGCCGCCCGGCGGGCCGATGCCCGTGCCGCCCTGCTGGAGAGCGTCAGCGCTTGGGCCCCCGGGCTGGAACCGGTGGCTTGGGGGCCGGAGGAGCCGGAGCCGAAGCGGCTCGAGCCGAAAAAGTTGGAGCCGAAAGAGGCGGGGCCCCTCAGCCGCTGGCTGGAGGAGGCCGATCTGGTGGTGAACACCACCCCGGTGGGCATGGCCTCCGCCACCCATCCGGCCGCCGCCCTGGCCAGCCCCCTGGATGCCGCCGCGCTGGAGCGTCTCCGGCCCGGGGCGACGGTGTACGACCTGATCTACACACCCCGGCCCACAACGCTGCTGCGCCTGGCGGCGGATCGGGGATGCCGCTGCGTCGACGGGCTGGAGATGCTGGTGCAGCAGGGGGCCGCCGCCCTGCGGCTCTGGAGCGGACGCGACACCATCCCGGTGGAGGCCATGCGCCAGGCGGCGCGGGCGGCCCTGGCCGAGCCCTAGCCTGAGCTGTCCCCAACGACACCAAGCGGCAGCGTTCATGGACGGTCCCCCGATCTGGCAGCGGCTGCTCGCCGCCCTGGCCTACTCGCTGCCCTGGAGTGATGCCCTGGGCTTCGGCAAGCCGTTGATGAGTCAGTTTCCCTGGCTGAGCTTGCTCGGCCTCCCCGCCCTGCCCATGCTTCAGTTTGAGAGCTTGTTTTCCATCGGCGGCTTCGGGCTCGGCGGACTCCTGTTGTTTCTGGTCCTCTACGGAGCCGTGGTGCGCAATCCCCAGGTGCCCTACGCCGTGCGCTTCAACGTGTTGCTGGCGCTGATGATCGACATCCTGCTCATCCTCCTCCAGCTGGCCATGGAGATCCTGCTCCGCCAGACCTTCGGCAACACCCTGCTGGTGCGCACGCTCGACAACACCATCTTTCTGGGCACGGTGTTGCTGCTCGCCTTTGCCCTGGTGGAGTGCCTGCGGGGTCGGGAGCCCGACGTGCCGACCCTCTCCGAGGCGGTGCGCATGCAGCTGTATTGACCTAGTCGGCGGAGGGGCGGCCCGACCGGGCGGCGAACTCCCCCAGCACCACCAGGTTCCAGGCCCGGGTCCAGCGCAACCCCTCCGCCTCGAAGGCCCGCCACTGGGCGTCGATCCAAAGAGGATCCAGCCAGCCGCTGGCCCGCAGGCTGTCGAGCCGATCAAGGCACAGGCCCCGCAGGGGTCCCAGCATCCAGGGGCGCATGGGCAGCGTGAAACCCTGCTTGGGACGGTTGAGATACTCGGCGGGGAAAAGATCCTGGCAGGCCTCCCGCAGCAGCCCCTTGGCCGGCCCGTGAACTGTCTGGGGCATCCGCAGGGCCAACTCCACCAGGCGATGGTCGAGGAAGGGAACTCGCAGCTCCAGGCTGGAGGCCATGCTGAACACATCGCTGTCCCGCAGGAGCATCGGCTCGCAGTAGCCAAACAGCTCCGCCCAGCTGATCTGCCCGTGGCTCTGGCGCAGCGGCGCCGGGGGAGGCTCGGGCCACCGCAAGGGCTTGGCCCCCGCCGCCAGCAGATCCGCGTCGCCGAGGAAGCGGCGCATCGACACCCCCACCGCCCAGCGATCCCAAGCCGGCAGGCCCTGGAGCTTGGGCCGCAGTCGCGACCCGACGCGCCCCACCACCTCCCGGCGAAGGGGAGCGGGCAGGCGGCGGAGTTGGCGCAGCCAGGGCACCATGCGGAAGGAGGGATACCCTCCAAACGTTTCATCGGCCCCCAGGCCGCTGAGGGCCACCTTGATGCCCCGCTCCGCCACCGCCCGGCTCACCAGGTAGGTGTTGAGCCCATCGGCGGTGGGCCCGTCCATCGCGGACAGCCCATCGGCGATCCAGCCCAGGGCCTGGTCGTCACTGAGATGAAGCTCATGGTGGTCGCTGCCGCAGTGGCGGGCCATCTCCGCGGCCAGGGCACTCTCATCCTCCGGGGCGCCGGCGAAGGCGACGGTGAAACTGGCGATCTGGCCCGGTTGGAAGCGACAGGCCAGGGCGGTGAGGATTCCGGAATCCAGGCCAGAGGAGAGGAAGCACGCCACGGGCACATCCGAGAGGAGGTGCTCCCGCACCACCCGCTCCAGCAACTCCCGCACCTGATGGCGGGCCTCGCTGGCGGAGCCGATGGGCAGGGGGCTCCAATCGGCGGCGGCCTGGGAGGGCCAGTAGCGCTGGGGCTCCGGCGGGCGCTGGGGCTGGAGGCGCACCACCATGCCGGCAGGCAGGCTCGCCGGGCCCTGGGCCCCGGGCGCGGGACACGCCAAGGGGGTGCTGAGGTGGCCCCAGGCCAACATCTCGCTCACCTGATCGGCCGTGAGCTGACAGCCCCCATCCAGGGCCCGGCGCTCGGAGGCGAAGCGCAGGCCGTCCTCCGCCCATTGGAGATAGAGGGGCTTGATGCCCAATCGGTCGCGGGCCAGCAGCAGCTCGCCGGTTTCGGCGTCGTACGCGGCGAACGCGAACATCCCGCTGAGTTCGCCCAGCAGGGCGGCGCCCTTCTCGGCGAGCCCCTCCACCAAGGTCTCGCTGTCGCTGTGGCCACGCCACCCCTGGAAGCGAAGGCCCGCGCGCACCTCCAGGTGGTTGTAGATCTCGCCGTTGAACACCAGGGTGATCCGGCCGCCGTGGCTGGTGATGGGCTGGGCCCCCGCGGCCGTGAGATCGAGGATGGCCAGGCGAGTGTGGCCCAGCCAGCAGTGCCCGTCAGGGCTGAGCCATGCCCCCTCCGCGTCAGGACCGCGATGGCGGAGGCTGGCGAGGGGCTGGGGCCGGGCGGGTTGGCTCCAGCGCAGTTCCCCGATCAGGCCGCACATTCACCCTCTCCATGCAGCCGTTGGTGCCACGCCCAGGCGTGTCTCAAAATCACCTCCAACTCGGGGTAACGGGGCCGCCAGCCCAGCTCCCGCTGGGCCTTGTCCGCCGCCGCCAGCAACACCGGCGGATCCCCGGGCCGCCGCGGGGCCACCCGGGCCGGCACCGTCCGACCCGTGACCGCCTCCGCGGACTGAATCACCTGGCGGACGGAGTACCCCTTGCCATTGCCCAGGTTGAACACGGCGGGAACCGTCGGGGAGCCGGGGCCAATCTCCCCCAGCCGCCGCGCCTCGCTCGCCACCCACCGCAACCCCAGCAGGTGGGCCTCGGCGAGATCGGCCACGTGGATGTAATCGCGAACGCAGGTGCCATCGGCGGTGGGATAGTCATCGCCAAAGATCTGCAGAAAAGGAATCCTGCCGGTGATCGCGTCGAGCACCAGGGGAATCAGGTGGGTTTCAGGCGTGTGGTTTTCCCCCAGATCGGCGGCGGGATCCGCGCCGGCGGCGTTGAAGTAGCGAAAGATCACACTGGGCAGCCCGTAGGCCGCGCCGAAATCCATCAACAGCCGCTCCACCATCCGCTTGCTGTGGCCGTAGGGATTGATCGGATGCTGGGGGGTGGTTTCCAGGATGGGCACCTCATCGGGAACGCCATAGGTGGCACAGGTGCTGGAAAACACGATCGGCACCGGAGCCCCCCGTCGGCGCCCCTCCGCCACCAGAGCCTCCAGCAGGGTGAGGGTGTCGCCCAGGTTGTTGCGGTAGTACTTGGCGGGATCCACCACGCTTTCGCCCACATAGGCGTAAGCGGCGAAGTGGAGCACGGCCTGAATGGGCTCGCCCGGCACCCCCGGCACCCGGGCGAGGGCGGGATGGGTTCCCTGAAGCAGTTGGTCGAGCAGGTCGCGGTCGCCCACCTGCCCCTCCACCAATGGCACCTGGAGGGCCTCCTCCACGATGGGGCGGTGGCCATACACCAGGTTGTCGAGCACCACCACATCCAGGCCGCCCCGCTGGAGGGCGCGCACCGCATGGCTGCCGATGTACCCCGCCCCTCCTGTCACCAGGATCGTCATCCCTCAAAACCAACCCACGCGATCCAAGCGAAGCACGCAAACGCGGGCTGGACGGGGCCGACTGTGGCGCAAACCTGGGAGGGACAACAACCCCTCAAAGGCTCCCCACAACCCCTTCCCTCTCCGCCGCCAGCGGAGCGAGAACCTCGAACGATCGTCAAGCTCAGAGGCCGTAGAACTCCCGATACCACTCCACGAAGCGGGCGACGCCCTCCCGCACCGGGGTGTTGGGCCGGAAGCCCGTCCAGGCCTCCAGGGCGGTGGTGTCGGCCGCGGTGGCGGGCACATCGCCGGCCTGCATCGGCAGAAACCGTTTCTCGGCGGTCACCCCGAGGGCGGCCTCAATGGCCTCGATGTAGGCCATCAGCGGGGTGGGATTGGAATTGCCGATGTTGAACACCCGGTGGGGCGCCCAGCTGGTGGATGGGTCGGGGGCCGCGGGGTTGAAGGTGGGGTCGGGGGTGGCAGGCTTGTCCAGAACCCGCAGCAAGCTTTCAATGATGTCATCGATGTAGGTGAAATCACGCACCATTCGCCCCTCATTGAACACATTGATGGGTTCCCCCGCCAGGATGGCTCTTGTGAACAAAAACAAGGCCATGTCGGGCCGGCCCCAGGGCCCATAAACCGTGAAAAACCGGAGGCCCGTGGCTGGAAGCGCAAAGAGATGGCTATAGGTGTGGGCCATCAATTCGTTGGCCTTCTTGCTCGCGGCATACAGGCTCACCGGGTGATCCACACTCTGCTGTTCAGCGAAGGGCAACGTGGTGTTGCCGCCATACACCGAACTGCTGCTGGCGTACACCAAATGGGCCACCTTGTGGTGACGGCAAGCCTCAAGAATGTGGCTGAAGCCCACCAAATTGGCCTGGATGTAGGCCGAGGGGTTTTCCAGGGAGTAGCGCACCCCGGCCTGGGCCGCCAAATTCACCACCCGATCCGGTCGCCCTGGCGCCAGCCGCTCCCCCGCGGCGCTCTCCCCGCGAAAAGCGGCCTCCACCGCGGCCGCGTCCTCCAGGTTGGCCTGGAGAAAGCCAAAGGGGGTGCCAAGGCTGGCCGCCCCGGCCTCCAGCCGGGCGAGCCGCGCCCGCTTGAGCGCGGGGTCGTAATAAGGGTTGAGGTTGTCGAGACCGATGACCGCGGTGCCGCGCTCCAGCAAGCGCCGGCACAGATGAAAGCCAATGAAGCCGGCGGCCCCGGTGACGAGAACGGACATGGGCGGTGGAACGCGTCGCAGCCGGCGCGCTACCGACGATGACACAGCCGGGGGGACTGGCCCTGATCAGCCCTGGGGTAGGTTGGATGGTCCGCCGTTGCTGACGATTCACCCCGCCAGCCCCTTTCAAGGCAATCCCGCCTTGAGGCGACCACGACGCCCCAGCCATGACCCAGCCTTATTACGAAACGATGTACATCCTCCGGCCGGACATCCCGGAGGAGGAGGTGGACAGCCATATCGCCAAGTACCGCGATCTGGTGATCGAAGCCGGTGGCGAGGTTCTCGACACCCAGATGCGCGGCAAGCGGCGCTTGGCCTACCCGATCGGCAAGCACCGGGAAGGCATCTATGTGCAGCTCAACCACAACGGCGATGGCCAACAGGTGGGTCCCCTGGAGCGCGCCATGCGCCTCTCGGAGGACGTGATCCGCTACCTCACCGTCAAGCAAACCGGACCCATGCCCCCACCCCGGGCCCTCGTCGCCACCGAGGTGTCGGCCGCCAGCCCCGCCACCGCGCCAGCGGGGGCCACCCCGGCTGAGGACTGAGCTCCCAGATTCGGTGGCGAGAGCTGGACAGCCCCGTACCATGGGCTCGTCCACGTGTTGATGAGCGGAGGTGAGTTCATGGTTGGCGATCAAGCGATGCCCATGAGTGCACCCGCGCGGCGAACCCTTCGACTGGTGACCCCGCCGGTGACCCCGCGGGTGGACGGCGTTCCCTCGCCAACCTCCTCCGGATCCTCCGCCTCGCGGCGGCTCGAGCGGGAACTCGAGGCCGCTCGGGAAGAGGCCAGCGGCCTGCGTGAGCTCCTGGAAGAGTTGCCCGCGATCCTGGAACGGAAGTTTCAGTTGCGCTTGGGGACCCTGCTGATGGAGCGGCGTCAGCTGGAACAAGAGAATGCCCTGTTGCTGATGGCCTTGCGCACCGGGGACCTCCCCCAACCCCTGGCCGCCGCTCCCTTGGCCGAGTCCAGCCTCGACACCCCGTCCCCAACTCACGACTCTCCGATCACCATGGGGCTGGGCCTGAGGCGGGCTCTGCGGCTCCTGTACCGCTGAGCCCCCTTCTCCACCCGCCTCCTGGGGCCCTCCGGCGTCAGCTGTGCCGAGCGGACCAAAGGCGAGTGGGCAAGCCCCAGACGTAAATGAAGCCCTCGGCGGCCCGGTGATCGAAACGGTCCTCAGCCCCGTAGGTCGCCATGTCACTGACGTAGAGACTGTCTGAGGGGCTCTGGCGCCCAATCACCGTGGCGTTGCCACGATGCAACTTCACCCGCACGCTGCCATTCACGCTGGCCTGGGTGGCGGCCAAGAAGGCGTCCAGGGCCCCCTTCAGGGGGCCAAACCACAGGCCCTGGTACACCAGATCCGCCCAGGTGGCCTCGATCAGCCGTTTGTAGCGCTGCACGTCGGGCGCCAGGGTGAGGCTCTCCAATTCCTGGTGGGCCCGAATCAGCAGCAGCAACCCCGGGGTTTCATAAATCTCCCGCGACTTGATGCCCACCACGCGGTTTTCGATCATGTCCAACCGGCCGAACCCATGGGTGCCGGCGACGCTGTTGGCGCGGCGCAGCAAGCTCACCGGATCCAGTCGCTCCCCGTCCATCGCCACGGGGTGGCCCCCCTCGAAGGCGATCTCCACCACCTGAGGGTCCGCTGGCGCCGCCTCCACGGAGCGGGTCATGGCATACACCTCTTCCGGAGGCTCCACCATGGGATCTTCCAAGCACCCCGCCTCGATGCTTCGCCCCAGCAGGTTGAGATCGATGGAATAGGGGGAGGCCTTGCTCACGGGAGCGGGGATGCCGCAGCGCTCTCCGTAGGCGATGGTCTCCTCCCGGCTCATGCCCCATTCCCGCGCCGGGGCCAGCACCTTCAGATCGGGGGCCAGGGCGCCGATGGCCACGTCAAAACGCACCTGGTCGTTCCCTTTGCCCGTGCAGCCATGGGCCACGGCATCCGCCCCCACCCGGCGGGCCACCGCCACCAGCTCCCGGGCGATCAGGGGCCGCGCGAGGGCGGTGGACAGCGGGTAGCGGCCCTCGTAGAGCGCGTTGGCCTGGATGGCGGGGAAGGCAAACTCCCGGATGAAGGGCTCCACCAGGTCGGCCACCAGCGACTGGCTGGCACCAGCGGCCAACGCCTTCTGGCGGATGGGCTCCAACTCATCGCCCTGGCCCAGATCGGCGGCAAAGGTGATCACCTCCTCCACACCCCACTCCCGCAGCAAATAGGGGATGCAGACACTCGTGTCCACCCCTCCGGAATAGGCCAACACCACCTTTCGGGCACGCCCTCTGGGTTCACCGCTGGCATCACTGGCCGCCATCAACGCTCCTGCATCGCACCGGAGGATTCTCTCCCGTCGGGGACCTTCCAGCGGAGCAGGAGCAGGGCCAGGGTGGCCAGGGGCAGCGCGAGCAGGGCTCCCCAGACCCATGGGGCATGGATCGGCAGCGGCTGGGGCCAGCGTCTCCCCGCCGCCACCAACAGGGCGCTGAGGCCCAGGGCCAACAACCATGTCAGCGCCAGCGACCGCGACTTGGAGAGGGGCATGGGTGGGGTCAAACGGGGTTGTGAGGGTGGGGGTTTAAGGTGAAGGGTCTTCCCGTGTCACGCAGGATGACATGGGCATGGCTTCCGTCTTGGCAGGAGTAACGGCATGAGCATTCTTGACACCATCAATCCCTCCCTCACCCGCTACCGCAGAGACGAGCCCGCCCCCGTCCTGCCCTTGAGAGATGAGCCGGATTTGCTCACCCTGCTGGAAGCCAGCGGCCGCCTGGTGGCGGATGAGGAAACGGCCAGCACCGATGTGAGCACGGTGGAAGAGGAGGAGCTCTCCGCGCTGATGGGTGAGAAAGAGGACTACACCCAGGCTGAGGAACCCGCTGAGGAAGACTGGGAAGATTGATGGTTGTCCATGCGTCTTGAAGACGGCCGCCAGCCCGCGGCTCTGCTGGCCCTGGCGCTCCTTGGGGCCTGCCTCGTGGCTGACGCCCGGCTGGCCAATTCCCATCTCACCCTCCCACTTGTGGTTTCGGCGCTTGTGAGCGCCGCTGTTTGCGCCTGGGGGGTGCCCCGCTTGCGCCAGCTCAAGCTGGGCCAGGTGATCCGTCAGGAAGGACCCCAAGGCCACCAGTCGAAAGCTGGCACCCCCACCATGGGGGGTCTCCTCGTCGTGCCCGTCGGAGTGCTGGTGGGAGGGTGGATCAGCCCCGGTGATCCCCGGCTCTTGGCGGTGGCGGCGGTCAGCCTGGCTTACATGGCCATCGGCGCCATTGACGACTGGCGGAGCCTCACCAAACGCACGAACACGGGCCTCACCCCGCGGGGGAAGCTGGTGCTTCAGGCACTGGCGGCGGCGGTGTTCCTTGGTTGGGTCTGGTGGGGTGGCTGGCTCGGCGGTGGTGTCCCCGGCGATGTGGGCCTCCCCCTGGGATGGGTGCTGCCCCTCGGCCTCTTGATCTGGCCCCTGGGCCTGTTCGTCTTCCTCGCCGAGAGCAATGCCACCAACCTCACCGATGGGCTAGACGGCCTGGCCGCCGGATGCGGGGCTGTGGTGTTCACCGGAATGGCCCTTCAGCTGATGGCGCGGGGTCACGGGGGCGACCCCTCCCTGGCCGCCTTCTGCGCCGCCATGGCGGGCTGTTGGCTCGGGTTCCTCAGCCAAAACCGTCATCCCGCCCGGGTGTTCATGGGCGACACGGGCTCCCTGGCCATGGGGGCCTCTCTCTCGGCCGTGGCGCTGCTCACCGACAGCCTTTGGCCCCTGCTGCTCATGGGCGGGGTGTTTCTGGCGGAGTCGCTCTCCGTGATCCTGCAGGTGTGGGTGTTCAAGGCCACCAAAGGCCCGGATGGCCAGGGAAAGCGAATCCTGCGCATGGCCCCGCTTCACCACCATTTCGAACTGGGAGGTTTGAGCGAGCAGGGGGTGGTGATCAGCTTTTGGGGAGCGAGCGTGCTGCTGGTCCTGCTTGGACTGGTCCTCAGGCCCTCCTAGAGTGAATGTCCCATCGGGGGTTGGCGTGCCCTACTTCACCTGGAAGGAAGCGGGCCTCACGGCCGACTGTGCCAGCCTTGAGGCCATGGCTTCACGCTTTCAAGAGGCGGCGGCGTTGATGCGCCGCATGGCGGCGGAAGGCTTTCGCCTGGAACAGGCCAGCGACGGCCCCCGCATCACCCACGCCGACCCGGCCGTGTTCGAGGCCTACGGCTTCATCAGCGAGGAACCCCCAGAACGGCAGCTCACCATGCTGTCCTGAGTGCATCAGCGCCGCAGATACCCCACCACCCAAACCACCACGAACACCAGGGAGGAGAGTCCCAGGTAAATCAGGGACCAGCGCTGCAGGCCATCGATCGTGAAGCCAAAGGGCAGGGCCTGGCCGGCATCACCAGCCGTCTGGAAGGCAAAAGCGCGGGGAACGGGCACGTCGACGGAAGCGCAAACAACCAGCTTGCCTGGCGAAACCGTCCTGGCGCCACTGGTGAAGAAGGCTGAAACCCCTTACCCTACCGCCAACGGGATTCTTCATGAGCCAGGCGCCCTCATACTTCCCTCCGGGAAAACCTCCCCGCCCCCCCCGCGGGGGGGGCCGACGGCGCCGGTCCAGCCCCTCCACCCCGGCTGAACCGGTGGCCGCCGAGCGTCTCCTCCCCGAGCCAAAGCCCTCTCGCTGGAAGCGATTCCGCGTCCCGGCCCTCACCTTCGTGATGGGAGTGACCCTGGGGTTTGGTTTGGCGGCGCCCTCCCGAGGGCTGGGATCGCTTCTGGCGGGCCTGGGGGATCCAAAAGCCGTCAGCGCCCTGCTGGCGCGGCAAACAAGCACTCCACCCATCCTGGTGTTGGGCAGCGATCAGGTGTCCGGCAACACGGATGTGATGTTTGCCGTGCGGGTGGGAGATGGCCTGACTCGCGTCACCCAGGTGCCCCGGGACACCTTTGTGGAATCCCCCAGCCTGGGGGTGCAAAAGGTGAATGCCCTCTTCGCCTCCGCTGGAATCGATGTCACCCGCGCCGAGGTGGGCAAACTGATCGGGTCGCCGATGGAGAAATACCTCAAGGTCAACCTGCGCGCCGTGGAGAGGGTGGCGGAGGCCCTGGGCGGAGTGGACGTGGACGTGCCCAAGCGCATGTACTACGTGGACAACGCCCAAGGACTCTTCATCGACCTGTATCCCGGCCGCCAGAACCTCAAGGGCAGGGAGCTGGAGGGTTTTCTGCGGTTTCGTCATGACGAGACGGGCGATCTGGGGCGGATGGACCGCCAGCGACTGGTGATCAACGAGATCTTCCGCAAACTGGCGCAACCCGCAACCCTGGTCCGACTTCCCGCCCTGTTGAAGATTGCGGGAGAAGACATTGAGACCAACCTCTCACCCGTGGAACTCAGCACGGCGATTGGCCTGATGGGGCGCTCCAAATTCACTGGTGAGCGGCTTCCAGGACGCATGTATTGGCAGGATGATCTCAGCTACTGGATGCCCGACAGCAACAAGCAACATCCAACAGGACCTGGCCAAGAGCCCACGTACTGACATGAATCTGGGCCCCCGAGGTTAGGCGGCCTCCATCACAGCGGCTGGAGGATGTTGGTCGAGCGCCTTGCGGAGGTAAAGACCCGTGTGACTGGAGGGATGCAGCGCCACCTCTTCCGGCGTGCCTGTCACCACGATATCCCCCCCCTTATCGCCTCCCTCGGGTCCTAGATCGATGATCCAATCCGCACAACGAATCACATCAAGATTGTGCTCAATAACGAGCACTGAATTGCCTTTTTCCACCAATCGCTGCACCACTTCCACCAATTTGTGCACATCATAAAAACTCAGACCAGTGGTTGGTTCATCGATCAGATACAGGGTTTTCCCGGTGGCTCGACGGGAGAGTTCCGTGGCGAGCTTCACGCGCTGGGCCTCTCCTCCGGAGAGGGTGGGCGCGGGCTGACCCAATTTGATGTACCCAAGACCCACATCCACCAAGGTGCGCAGTCGGTCGACCGCTTGGGGGATGGCGGCAAACTCCTCCGCCGCCTGCTCCACTGTCATCTGCAACACATCGGCAATGGTGTGGCCCCGGTAGGTCACCTGCAGGGTTTCGCGGTTGTAGCGCGCCCCTTTGCACACCTCGCACTGCACATACACATCCGGCAGGAAATTCATTTCAATCACATTCACGCCCTGGCCCCCGCAGGCCTCGCAGCGGCCACCCTTCACGTTGAAGCTGAACTGCCCCACCTGGTAGCCACGAGCCTTCGCCTCCACCGTGGCGGCAAACACCTGGCGGATCGGATCAAAGGCGCCGGTGTAGGTGGCGGGATTGGAGCGGGGGGTGCGACCGATCGGGCTCTGGTCGATCACGATCACCTTGTCGATCGCCTGGATCCCCCGCAATTCGCCTAACCCTGAGGGGAAGGGCACCTTCAGGCCCAGCTGATGTTCCAGGGCGGGGTGGAGGAGCTCGTTGACCAGGGTGCTCTTGCCACTGCCACTCACCCCGGTGACGGCCACCAGCCTGCCCAGGGGGATCTCCACCGTGATATCTCGCAAGTTGTTGCGGGTGCAGTTGAGCAGCCGCAGGCGGCGACTCCCCGACTCCCGCCGACTGGGGGGGGTGGGGATGGCGAGACGGCCGCTGAGATACGCCCCGGTGAGCGACTCCTCCGCCGTGAGGAGGGCATCCAGACCCCCCTCGGCCACGATGCGCCCCCCGTGCACGCCGGCCCCCGGGCCGATGTCCACCAGGTGATCGGCGGAGCGGATCGTGTCCTCATCGTGTTCCACCACAATCAAGGTGTTGCCGAGATCACGCAACTTCAAGAGGGTGGCCAGAAGGCGATCGTTGTCCCGCTGGTGCAAGCCGATGCTGGGTTCATCCAGCACGTACAACACGCCGGTCAAGCCCGCGCCGATCTGGGTGGCCAGCCGGATCCGCTGGGCCTCGCCCCCGGAAAGGGTCATCGCTGGCCGGTCGAGGCTCAGGTAATCCAGGCCCACATCCAGAAGAAACCGCAAGCGCAAGCGGATCTCCCGCAACACCAGCTCGCCGATCTGGATCTGGCGAGGGCTGAGCAGGGGGGCGCTGGACTCGCTGGCGCCCACTCCCATCAGGGCCTCGATGCGCCGCAAGGTTTCGTCCACCCCCACGGAGGTGAGTTCTTGAATCCGATAGGGCCCCATCCGCACCGCCAGGGCTTCCGGACGCAGCCGCAGGCCCTGACAGGTGGAGCAGGGAACCAGCTCCAGATATTTCTCCAACTTCTGGCGGATGGCCTCCCCACTCGCGTCGCGGAGCTGGCGCTCCAGGATGGGCAGCACACCCTCAAAGGGGCGCGTGAAGCCCTTGGTTTTGCGGTAACGGCTATCCGCCTGGATCAAGATCGGTTCCTCGCTTCCGTGCAGGAGCACCTTTCGCTGCGGCTCGCTGAGCTGGTTCCAAGGGGTTTTGAGTTCGAAGCCAAAGGCTTCGCCCACGCTGTACAGGAGCGAGAAGTAATAGGAATTCTCCTTGTCACTCCACGGGGCGATGGCCGCGTACACGGGCTGGGCTGGATCGGGCACCACCCGCTCCACCGTGAAGCGCCGCAGATGGCCGAGGCCATGGCAATCGGGGCAGGCGCCGTAGGGACTGTTGAACGAGAAGAGCCTCGGGGAGAGCTCCTCCATCACCGCGCCGTGCTCAGGACAGGCAAAGTGCTCGGAGAAGAGCCGTTCCCGATCCCAACCCTCCGGCATCGCCTCCCCGTCCCGGAGCACCAGCTCCACCATGGCCAAACCCTCGCCCCGCTTCAGGGCGGTGCGCAGGGAATCCGTGAGACGTTCCGTCAGACCCTCCCGCGCCACCAACCGATCCACCACCACCTCAATGGCGTGGGCGTGGTTCTTGTCCAGCTCGATGTTGTCCGCCAACTCCCGCACCTCCCCGTTGATGCGCACCCGGGCAAACCCCTCGGCCACCAGGCCGGAGAGGAGCTTCACATGGGTTCCCTTCTTGCCACGCGCCACCGGAGCCAGCAGCTGATACCGCGTCCCTTCCGGGAGGGTGAGGATCTGATCCACCATCTCGTCGATGGTTTGGGGGCTGATGGGCCGGTCGCAGTGGGGACAATGGGGGCTGCCGGCCCGACCATAAAGAAGCCGCAAATAGTCCTGAATTTCGGTGACCGTGCCGACGGTGGAGCGGGGATTGTGGCTGGTGGATTTCTGATCGATGGAGATGGCGGGGGAAAGCCCTTCGATGGCATCCACATCCGGCTTGTCCACCTGGCCGAGAAACTGGCGGGCGTAGGCCGAGAGCGATTCCACATAGCGCCGTTGCCCCTCGGCGAAAATCGTGTCGAAGGCCAGGGAACTCTTGCCGCTGCCACTCACCCCGGTGAACACCACCAGGCGGTTGCGGGGGATCGTCAGATCCACGTTCCGAAGGTTGTGCTGGCGAGCCCCCCGCACCCGGATCACATCCTCCAACCGACTGGTCAGCCCGACGCGAGGGTCTTCACGGGAGGACAGCTCGGCCGCCAAGGGCTTGCTGGCGGAAGGTTTCCCTTTGACTGAACCGCCATTCGGGGCGCTGTTAACGGCGGGAGTCCCGGCGCGGGCGCGCGGCATGGGGGAAAGACCAGGAGCGGGGCAGTCTAGAGACCATGCGGCGAGGGAGCCAGACCGCACAGCTCCTCGCTGATCCGCCACAGACGCCGGCGCCGCTCGCCGTCGAGGGCCTCGGGAGCGATCCGCACCGCCTTGGGATAACCGCGCATGCCCCCCCACTGGTTCGGGCCGTAGTGACCGCCGGGTTGGGCCTCTGGGGCCGTGGCGGCGAACAGCTGGGGGAGGGCGCCCATGGCGGCGCTCTGGAACAGGGGATCCATCAGGCGGTAGGCCAGGGCCTCCCACCTGGACCCCGTCATGGCCACCGAAGCCGGTTGCAGATTGGTGCGGGCCAGGCCGGGGTGGGCCGCCAGGGCCAGCACGCTTGATCCTTCAGCCTGAAGACGTGCCTGCAATTCCAGGGCCGTCATCACATTGGCCAGCTTGCTCTGGCTGTAGGCCCTCCAGCGGTCGTAGGAACGCTCGCCCTGGAGATCGTCGAAGGCCACGCGGCCGAAATACTGGGCACCGGAGGTGACAAACACCACCCTGGCTCCCTCCTGGCTCCGCAGCAGCGGAAGCAGGAGATAGGTGAGGGCGAAGGGACCCAGATGGTTGGTGCCGAACTGCAGTTCGAATCCGTCGCGGGTCAGGGTGCGGGGAGGCCCCATCACCCCGGCGTTGTTGATCAGCAGATCCAGGCGGCCATAGCGCTCGGCCAAGGTGGCGGCGGCCGAGCGGACACTGGCGAGATCCGCGAGGTCGATGGAGAGCAGATCCAGGGCTCCGTGGGCCTCCCGCTGGGGATGGCGGGTGAGCTCCGACAAAAGTTGGGCCCGGGCCTCCTGAGCCTTGCGAGGCGATCGGCAGCCCATCACCACCGTCGCGCCCTTGGCGGCCAAAGCTCGGGCGGTTTCGAGGCCCAGGCCACTGTTGGCCCCGGTCACCAGCGCCACCCGTCCGGTTTGGTCAGGGATGGCGTTGGCGGTCCAGGGGGAGGACACCACTTGGGAAGCGCCTTCCGAGGGTTTGGGTGGAGCGGGCGATTCGGCAAGCATCAAACCAGAAACCTTGGCTGTTACCAATCTTAATGACGAAGGAAGAACGGGTTGGTTCCGCCCACCCCTCCCGCGACCTGGTCCCATGGGGAGCCCTCCCAAAAACGCGGGGCTGGGGCGCTCAAGCCACCTGTTCCAACAGGCTCGCCGCGTAGGAGTGGGCTTCCCCGCTGTTTCCACCGGCCAGCTCGGCGAGCTCCGCCTGGCGGGCCTGAGTGTCCCGCAGGTGGGACACTCGCGTGTGGGTTTGGCCGTTCTCCACCACCTTGGTCACCTTGAAGTGGTGCTCAGCCGCGGCGGCCACCAGCGGTTGGTGGGTGACGCAAAACACTTGCCGCGAGGCAGCCAACCGTTTGAGCAGGGCCGCCATCGCTCCGCTCACCCGGCCGCTCACTCCGGCGTCAATCTCATCAAACAACAGGGTGACATCGGGATCGGCGCTGGCCAAGCACGTTTTCAGCGCCAGCAAAAACCGGCTCATCTCCCCACCGGAAGCCACCTCCGCCAGGGGAGCCAGGGGTTGGCCTGGGTTGGCGGAAAAGAGGTAGCGCACCCCATCCGCTCCCTCCTCGGTGAACGCCACGGGGGCGATCTCCACCGCGAACCGCACATGGGCCAAACCCATGGGGCGAAGCGCCTCCATCAGCTGGGCCTCCAACGCGGAAGCGGCTGACGCCCGAGCCTCCGTGAGACGCCCGCCCACCCGCTCCAGATGGGAGCGGGCGGTGGTCTCCGCTCTCTCCAACGCCTCCAGCTGTCCCTCCAAGCGCCCCGCGGTGAGCTGGTCGCGCAACTCGTCCCGCAGGGCGATCAACCCCGCCAGATCCGCTCCATGGCGGCGCTCCAGAGCCCGCAGGAAGGCCATCCGCTCCTGTAGCGCCGATAGCCGATCGGGATCACTGTCAAGAGACTCCCCATAACGATCCAGGTCGCGCGCCAGCTCGTGCAGCTGGCTCACGGCCCCATGGAACGTCTCGCGAATCCGGGAGAGGCCAGGGGCGTCCAGGGTCTCCATGAGCTGAAGCTCCTGCTCGCAGGCGGCCAGATGGTCGAGCGCGGAGGGAGCCCCATCGGCTCCCTCCACCAGCCGTCCCATCAGGGTCACCAGCCCTTCCTGCAAGCGCACCCCATGGGCCAAACGATCCTGCTCGGCCTGAAGGTCCTGACGCTCCAGGGGATCCTCCAACCCGGCGGCCTCCAAATCCTCCAGGAGCCGCTCCCGCCGTTGGCGTTCCCTCTGGAGCCCCTCCCAACGGGAGCGAGCCTCGACCAAGGCCTGATCGGCCTGTCTCCAAGCGCGATAGGCATGCCGCACCGTCTCCAGCAAGGGCAGATGGTCGTCGCCGCCAAAACGATCGAGCCATCGTCTCTGCTGGCCAGGCTGGGCCAGCCGCTGGGTCTGACCCTGCACCGTGAGATCCAGCAACAGGGGCCGCACCTCCAAAATTTGTCCCCGGTTGACGGCCACCCCCTGAAGGCGATGGCGGCTGCTCACCTTGCCGTCCCGCGGGCACCATTCCCGGCTGATCAGGAGGTCGTCCTCCTCCACCGGGAGCCCCTGGGCGTCGAGCCAAAGCCGCACCGCCGGCGTGAGGGAAAAGGTGGCCTCGATGCCGCCGCGATCGGAGCCCCGTCGGAGCAGGCGGGCCCCCTGGGCTCCCTGGGCGCCGCCCAGGAGGGCGTCGAGAGCGTCGAGAAGGATCGACTTGCCAGCGCCAGTTTCCCCGGTAAGCACCGTGAACCCTTGGCCAAAGGAGAGCTCCAACACGTCAATCAGAGCGATGTTTTGGAGCCGCAGCCCTGTCAGCACAGACCTTGATGGCGGAGCGCCCATGAACCGTAGCGAAGGGACCAAGGATTTAGAAGGGGCCAAAGATATCGGCGGCGAAACCAAAGCCTTTACGTTCAGGAGATGGCGGTAATCCCTACTGCGTAAGATCAAGGGATCTTGGAGGCTTTTAGAGACAACTGACGCAAGCCACGGCTAATTTGCGGAAGGAATCCCCGGGTCTCTTCCATGCCTACAGCCCAAGCCCCCGCGGCCACCGCGCCTCCCACGAAAACACCTTCCACCCCGATGACAGCGACGCCCACCTCGATCACTCCCACAGCCACCGCACCCATCCTCACCGGAACCGACCTGCTCGCCAAGGTGAAGGAAATGGGCGACGCCTCGAAATCCGACTTGGCACGCGGCTGCGGTTACGTGAGTATCAAAAAAGACGGCACGGAGCGCCTGAACTACACCGCCTTCTACGAAGCACTCCTCGAGGCGAAGGGCATGAGCTTGGGAGAGGGAGGCCACGGCGCCAAGCCAGGGCGCAAGTTGAGCTTCAACACCAAAGTGCAGTTCAACGGAAACCTCATGGTGGGCAAAGCCTACACAGCCCTGTTAGATCTCAAGCCAGGCGATGAGTTTGAAATCAAATTGGGCCGCCGGCAGATTCGCTTGCTGCCCTTAGGAGCCGCTCCTGATGTGGAGAGCGAGGATGGGGAACAGGAGGGTTCCCAGGCGTAGGTCTCAGCCATGAGCGCATGAGTGGCGGCGGACGGACAGAATCGTGCTCTGCTTCGCGGCCCTGAGATCCATGCCCCCCCCCGCCCCCGCCGCCTCGTCTCCTGAGGTCATCCCGTCAGGAGGCGCGACAGCCGCCGAGGCGGCCCTGGCGGCCATGCGGGCGGCCGTGTTCGGCACCGACCCCATGGCTCCCGCCCCGCCGGCGCGTCCCACCATCAGCGCACCTTCCGATCCCCGTGCCCCCGTGAACCAGGGACCCGTCAGCAACGGGACACCGTCTGAGGACACCGGGGATTTTCTTGAGGCTTCCGGTCTGCTGATCTACGACCCAGCGGCGATCACGCGCCTCTACGTCGGTCACCCCAAACGGCTCCTGAGGCGGATCTGGCAGACCCTGGTGCCCATCTGTCTCTATCTCCTTGGTGTGGGGGCCGACAAGCTGACCGGTCGGCTCCAGAATCCTGAACTCGCCCGGGCGCGCGCCCGGGAATGCGCGGAGTTGCTCGCGGCCCTTGGACCGGCCTTCATCAAGGCGGGGCAAGCGCTCTCCACGCGGCCCGACATCGTGCCGCCGGTGCTCCTCGAGGAATTGGCCCAGCTGCAAGACCAACTTCCAGGATTTGATTCCGGCCTGGCCATGGCCTGCATCGAAGAAGACCTGGGGGCTCCCGTGGACGCCATCTTCTCCAGCCTGGAGAGGGAACCCATCTCGGCGGCCTCCCTGGGCCAGGTGCACCGGGGGGTGCTGAACGGGGGACAGAAAGTGGCCGTGAAGGTGCAGAGACCGGGCCTGAGGGAGCAGATCACCCTGGATCTTTACATCGTGCGCAACATCGCCTCCTGGCTGAACCGGCATGTGCGCTTGATCCGCAGTGATTTGGTGGGCCTGATTGATGAGCTAGGTACGAGGGTGTTTGAGGAGATGGATTACTTAAATGAAGCGATGAATGCGGAGAAATTTAAGCAATTACATCAGCACAACCAAGCCATAGCCGTACCCGCGATCTATCACGAGGCCACCAGCAGACGCGTACTGACCATGGAATGGATTGATGGGGTCAAACTCACCAATCTTGAGGCCGTGAAAGCGATCGGGATTGATCCCGATGACATGGTGAGTATTGGCGTTAATTGCAGTTTGCAGCAATTGCTTGAACACGGCTTTTTTCATGCCGATCCCCACCCCGGCAACCTCCTTGCCCTACCTGATGGGCGCTTGGCCTATCTGGATTTCGGCATGATGAGCACCATCACCCGGGAGGCTCGTACGGGACTGATCCAGGCCGTGGTTCACCTGGTGAATCGCAACTTTTCAGCCCTCTCCAAAGACTTTGTCAGCTTGGGATTCCTGAGTGAGGAAGTCGATCTCTCGCCAATTGTGCCAGCCTTTGAGGGGGTCTTTGGCCAGGCGTTGGAGATGGGTGTGAGCCGGATGGATTTCAAGGCTGTCACGGATGACCTCTCCGGAGTGATGTATCGCTTTCCCTTCCGCGTCCCCCCCTATTACGCCTTAATCATCCGCTCTTTGGTCACCCTGGAAGGAATCGCTTTAAGCGTGGATCCTGAGTTCAAAATTCTCGGGGCGGCCTATCCATATTTTGCGCGCCGCTTAATGGAAGATCCCGACCCCCAGTTGCGGCGCAGTCTGCGGGAAATGTTGTTTGACGACGATGAATTCCGCTGGCAACGGCTCGAAGCCCTCGTGAGCAGCGCGGCCCTCCAGGAGCAGTTGGATGTGGAAGGTCTGCTGGATCAGGTGATCGACTTTCTCTTCTCTCCCAGTGGAGGGCTGCTGCGACGCCAATTGGTGGAGGCCATGGTGGAGCAGATGGACAACCTGGCCTGGCGGATGACCCTGCGCATCGGCCGTCGCTTGCCCACCAGGATGCTTCCGCCGGGATTGCGGGAGCGGCAGAGCAGCCCCGAAGCCCTCGACCCCAGCCCCCTGCTCGACCTCGATCCCGTGAGGCAGTTGACGGCCATCCTTCAAGACCTGCCAGGCTTCGAACCCAGGCTGCTGCTCAACCGACTCCCCCGCCTCCTGGGTGAACCGGATCTGCGGCGCATGGGCGCTGAGGTGGCCAGAGGGTTGGCGGAGCGGGGAGTGGTGCGGCTCCTGCGAGATGTGCTGGTCACTCCAGCCTGAAAGCTGGCGGATGGAGGGCGCCCCCAGGAGAGCCCTCCCATTACATTTCTTACAACGGACGGCGAGGAAGCGGCCAATGGTGAGGCGCGTGGGCGAAACAAACGGCAAATCAAGAGCTTTCTTGGCTTCCGCCCTGGCCCTGAGCCTCTGCTGCGCTCCCACCTCGGCGCTCTCCGCCGAACGGGTGGTGTTGATCAGTGGTGCCTTTCGCCGCTCCATTCCCATCAGCGAGTTCGACACCCTGGCCAGCACCGGAGAGGCCACCGGTCTGTTGAGAGACCTGCTTCGCCTCGGACGGCAGAACCCGAACCAGCTGAGAAAGCTCCTCAATGAAAAGGTGTCCCTCCCCGTGCCACTGGTGAGCCGCCTGCTGAACACCAGGATCGGGGAGGCCGTGCTCGATCGGGTGGCGGTGATCGTCCACCCCACCCGCTCACCCCAAGACGGCATCCCCGCCCTGCGCTCGGCTGTGGTGCTCGGCATCGCCGAGGGAGATGGCAATCTCTCCGCCCTCGGCTTTTTGAAGGCTTACCCCACCCGGGAGATGGCCGTCAATGTGCCCGCTCTCCTCGCCCTGGCGAGAAAAGCGAGCTCCATCAGCGATCTCATGCGGTTCTTCTCCGAATCGCCCCTCGACGGTCTGCGGGGTGATGGGCCGGCCAAGCCAGGCCCCGCCAAGAGCTCCTGAGGGGACGCGGGGTCATCAGGACGCGGACAACCCCACTCTTCTGTTCGGATCGGCGTGAGGAACGGGAAAGGGCCGTTTAGATTCATTCTTTCCCTCCCTGATCCCCCGTGCCCCTGTTGCAAGCTCTGCGTCGCCTGGGTCAACGTCCCACGATGCAGGACTGGCCGGGGCTGATCGAGGCGTACCGAACTTGGCTGCCCGTCACGGCGGCCACCCCGGTGATCACCCTGCGGGAAGGGGCGACCCCGCTGATTCCCGCCCCCCGGATCGCCGAGCGCGTTGGCCGAGGCGTGCGGGTGCATCTGAAAGTGGATGGCCTCAACCCCACGGGCTCCTTCAAAGACCGGGGGATGACGCTGGCGATCAGCAAGGCGAAGGAAGAGGGCTCGGAAGCCGTGATCTGCGCCAGCACAGGCAACACCTCAGCGGCGGCCGCGGCCTATGCCCGGCGCGGGGGCATGCGGGCCTTTGTGCTCATCCCGGATGGCTACGTGGCCCAGGGGAAGTTGGCGCAAGCTCTGCTCTATGGCGCGGAAGTGTTGGCGGTGAAGGGCAACTTTGACCGGGCGCTGGCGATCGTGCGTGAGGTGGCGGAGCGCTACCCCGTCACCCTCGTCAACTCCCTCAATCCCTACCGCTTGCAAGGGCAGAAAACGGCGGCCTTTGAGGTGGTGGACGCCTTAGGGGAAGCCCCCGATTGGCTCTGCATTCCAGTCGGCAACGCGGGCAACATCAGCGCCTATTGGCTGGGCTTCAAGGAATATCGCGAGGCTGGCTACAGCCAGAAACTGCCCCGCATGATGGGCTTTCAAGCCGCTGGTGCCGCGCCCCTGGTGCTGGGCCATACGGTGGAGCAACCCGACACAATCGCCACCGCCATTCGCATTGGCAACCCTGTCAACAAAGAAAACGCCCTGAAAGCGGAGCGGGAAAGCCAGGGGGGGTTCCTTGCCGTCAGCGACAACGAGATTCTCGAGGCCTACAAGTTGCTCGGTCGGGAGGAAGGGGTCTTCTGTGAGCCGGCCAGCGCGGCTTCCGTGGCCGGGCTGTTGAAACGGAAGGAGGAGGTGCCCGCTGGAGCCACGGTGGTGTGTGTGCTCACCGGAAACGGACTGAAAGACCCCACCACGGCCATTGAACACAACGACTCCCGGTTCCACACCGGGCTGGAGCCCGACACCAACACCGTGGCCAAGGTGATGGGGTTTTAGGCGAGGGCCACCCCACGAACTGGCCTAGGGAAAAGCTGTGGGAGAGCCTTTCCTCCCGGAGGGGAAACGGAGCCCGGAAGGTGGAGATCAAGGCCCCCGGTTTTTCCCCACGGGCTGGAAATGGGGAAAACCGCGAGGTTCTTCCCAATCGCCGCTCCCCCTTCCCCAGCGGTTCGGGAGAGAAACACCAGGTCAGCGCACGCGAGCGGCTGGTTTTCCGCCGTTTCCACAGGCTCTACGACGACTGGTTTTTGATTCAATAAAGTTTTAAATCCCTTAGACAGGATTCGGGACTCCCCATCCTTGGTCATCGGCGCTTTGGCGCGGCTCGTGGTTGCGCATGGCCCGATGGTGTGAAACCGTATGGCGGCTGATCCGTGCCCATCTCCAGGCCCCTATGAAGCTGGTTTGCTCCCAGGCCGAACTCAGCGCCAGCCTCCAGCTGGTGAGCCGCGCCGTGGCCGCTCGTCCCACCCATCCCGTGCTCGCCAACGTGCTGCTCACGGCGGACGCCGCCACCAACCGGCTGAGCTTGACGGGCTTTGATCTCCACCTCGGCATCCAAACCACCCTCCCCGCCAGCGTCGAAAGCAGCGGGGCGGTCACCTTGCCAGCCCGGCTTTTCGCCGAGATCGTCACCCGGCTCTCCACCGACAGCCCGATCACCCTCAGCTGTGAGGAGGGCCTGGAGCAGGTGGAACTCACCAGCCTGTCTGGCTCCTACCAGATGCGGGGCATGGCGGCTGACGACTTCCCCGATCTGCCCCTGGTGCAAACCGGCACCCCCATCCAGCTGGATCCCGAGGCTCTGGCGCAAGGCCTGAAGGCCACCCTCTTCGCCAGCAGCGGGGATGAGGCCAAACAGTTGCTCACCGGGGTGCACATGCATCTGGACGCCGAGGGCTTTGAGTGCGCCGCCACGGACGGTCACCGGCTCGCGGTGCTTCGTCTCCACCGTTCGCTGCCGGAGGCGTCCTCCTCGGGCGAGGCGGAGTCCTTCGCCGTCACCGTCCCCGCCCGCTCCTTGCGGGAACTGGAGAGGCTGCTGACGGGACGCCCTTCCGCCGATCCCGTGAGCCTGTTCTGCGATCGGGGTCAGGTGGTGCTCCTCTGGGCCGACCAGGTGCTCACCAGCAGAAGCCTGGAAGGCACCTATCCCAACTACCGCCAATTGATTCCCGCCAGCTTCAGCCGCTCCATCACCGTGGATCGACGCGCCTTCACGGCCTCCCTGGAGCGTGTGGCGGTGCTCGCGGATCAGCACAACAACGTGGTGAAGGTCGCCCTCGATCCCGCTCGGGGAGTGGTGGTGATCTCCGTGGATGCCCAGGACGTGGGCAGTGGTTCGGAGCAACTGCCCGCTGAGATCGACGGGGAGCCGATCGACATCGCGTTCAACGTGCGTTATCTGCTGGAGGGGCTCAAGGCCATCAGCACTGAGCGGGTGTGCTTGCGCTGCAACGCTCCCACCACCCCCGCCGTGCTGTCCCCGGTGGGAGAGGCGGGAGTCGATTACACCTATCTTGTGATGCCTGTGCAGATTCGCGCCTGAGGCCTTGCCCCTTCCCGAGCTGCTGCTGCTGAGTGATCTGCTGCGCCGCCGGGTGCGTTGCGATCAAGGTCTCGACCACGGGCCAGGCCAGATGGCCTGGATGCATCCACCGGTGCATCGGCTCCTCGGCTGGGTGAGCAAACCCTCCGCCCTCTCGCAAAAGAGGCTGGTGTGGCGTCTGGATCAACTGCGGGGCCTGAGCGAGGGGGAGGTCTTTGTGAAAGGCGAGCCTTCCGTCAGTGACGCGGCGACGGTGGGGCGCCTCCCCACACTCCTGGGCGCCCAGCTGCTCGGAGCTGAAGGCCAACCGCTCGGCACCGTGGCTGACGCCGCCGTGGAGCCGCGCGGCGGCACGATCGCCCATTACCTGGTGGCTCGCAGCGATCCGCGCTTGCCAGGAACCAGCCGCTGGCGCCTCAGCCTGGAGCGCATCGTGGATCAGCTGTCTGGCCGCGTCTCCACAGCCCTGAGCGATCTGGATGATCTGCCCCTGGCCCGCGCCAGCCTCCGGCACGACTTGGTGAGCCGTTCCCGTCGCTGGACTGACCAGGTGGGGCGGGAGACCAGTCGATTGCGGGAGCGGTTTCAGGAGGCGGGCGGCGCGTTGGAGGATCGCCTGGAGGGGTGGTTGGAGGAGCCGCCCTGGGACCCTCCCCCCCGGGACCGTCCCGGGGTGTCCGAGGAGGGGAGTGATCCCCTGGAGGATTGGCCTGACGACCCTCCCCCCCGGTCCCCGTCCCGGGCCTCCCGCCGCCCCCCTCCACCGGAGGTGGACGATCCCTGGGTGTGAGGGGCGCGGCGTGGGGTGGGAGACTGGGCGAAAGCGACGCGGATCCTTGTGGTGCTGCCACCTGACGACGGGGTGCGTGAGGCCCTGCGCAAGGAAAACCTCAGCGAAGCCGACTACCTGGAGATCCACCGGCGCCTGGGGCGCCCCCCAAACCGGGCCGAACTCGGCATGTTCGGGGTGATGTGGTCGGAGCATTGTTGCTACCGCAACTCCCGACCCCTGTTGCGCCAATTCCCCACCAGCGGCCCCAGGATCCTGGTGGGACCCGGTGAGAATGCCGGGGTGGTGGATCTCGGCCAAGGCCAGCGGCTGGCGTTCAAGATCGAAAGCCACAACCACCCTTCGGCCGTGGAGCCCTTTCAGGGCGCCGCCACGGGGGTGGGCGGCATTCTGCGGGACATCTTCACCATGGGCGCCCGACCCATCGCCCTGCTCAACGCCCTTCGTTTCGGGCCCCTGGAGGACGAACGCAACGTCGGTCTCATGGAAGGCGTGGTGGCGGGCATCGCCCATTACGGCAATTGCGTGGGGGTGCCCACCGTGGGGGGCGAGGTGGCGTTTGATCCCAGCTACTCCGGCAACCCCCTGGTGAACGCCATGGCCCTCGGGCTCATGGAGACGGAGGACATCGTGAGAGCCGGCGCTGACGGCGTGGGCTATCCGGTGGTGTACGTGGGCAGCACCACAGGCCGCGATGGCATGGGGGGAGCCAGCTTCGCCAGCGCCGAACTCAGTGAGACCTCCATCGAGGATCGGCCCGCGGTGCAAGTGGGCGATCCCTTTTTGGAAAAGGGCCTGATCGAGGCCTGCCTGGAGGCCTTTCACAGTGGCGCCGTGGTGGCGGCCCAAGACATGGGAGCGGCGGGTCTCACCTGCAGCTGCTCGGAGATGGCGGCGAAGGGGGGACTGGGCATTGAATTGGATCTCGACCGGGTCCCCGCACGGGAAACCGGCATGACGCCCTACGACTACCTGCTCTCGGAATCCCAGGAGCGCATGCTCTTCGTGGTCAAACCAGGGCGTGAGGAGGAGTTGATGGCGCGCTTCACCCGCTGGGGGCTCCAGGCGGCGGTGGTGGGGCGCGTGCTCCAAGACAACGTGGTGCGGGTGCTGCACCGGGGGGTCGTGGCGGCGGAGGTTCCCGCCCGTGCCCTCGCCGAGGACACGCCGGTGAACCACCACGACCTCCTGGAGGAGCCCCCCCCGGAGATCCAGGCGCTTTGGCGCTGGAGTGAGACCGAGCTGCCAGAGGCCACGGCCGCGGGGGTGGCCCTCGGCGATGGACGGCTGCCTTGGGACGATGTCCTGCTTCGCCTGCTCGACGACCCCACCATCGCCAGCAAGCGCTGGGTGTGGCGCCAATACGACCATCAGGTGCAGGCCAACACCGTTGTGCCCCCAGGCGGGGCTGACGCGGCGGTGGTGCGTCTGCGCCCCCAACAGGGTCCCGGCTCCCTGGAGGCCAGCCCCAGGGGTGTGGCCGCCGTGGTGGATTGCCCCAATCGCTGGGTGGCCCTCGATCCGGAACGGGGCGCCATGGCCGCGGTGGCCGAAGCCGCCCGCAATCTCAGTTGCGTGGGCGCGGAGCCCCTGGCCGTGACCGACAACCTCAACTTTCCTTCCCCAGAGACGCCAACGGGCTACTGGCAGCTGGCCATGGCCTGCCGAGGTCTGGCGAAGGCCTGCACGGTGCTGGCCACTCCCGTCACCGGTGGCAACGTCTCGCTCTACAACGAGACGCGCTTGCCCGATGGTCGCTTCCAGCCCATCCACCCCACCCCGGTGGTGGGGATGGTGGGGCTTGTGGAGGACCTGTCCCAGGTGCGGGGAATGGCCTGGTGTCAGGCCACCGATGCGATCTGGCTGCTGGGAGTGCCCCTTGGAGACCCGACCGAAGACCGGGTCGGGTTGGCTGGCGGCGCCTATCAGGGGGTGATCCACGGGCTCCTGGCCGGGCGCCCTCCCCGCGTCGACCTGGAGTTGGAACGGAAGGTGCAGGCCCTGTTGCGGCGGGCCATCGCCGCTGGTCTGGTGGCCTCCGCCCACGACCTCAGTGACGGGGGGTTGGCGGTGGCACTGGCGGAAGCCTCCATCGCCTCCGGACTGGGCGCCCAGATTGCCCTGCCCGCCAGCGCCGAGCGCTGGGATCGGCCCCTCTTCGGGGAGGGGGGCGCCAGGGTGTTGGTGAGCGTGCCCCAAGAGCGGGAGGAGGCTTGGCGGGCGCTCCTGACGGAGGCTTTCCAGGATGAGGATCCCCGCCCCGCCACCCGATTGGGCCTGGTCACCGCCGCGGCCGATCTTGTGATCCGCCAGCACGAGGTGGTGGGGCTGCGTTTGCCCGTGTCACAACTGCGGGAGGCCTATGAGGGGGCCATTCCCAGGCGGATGCGGCAAGCTCCCCCACCGCCCGAGCGATGATGCGTCAAGATGGGGCATCGGCGACGGTCTTTCCCGTTCCGTGACCCCCCCTCCGCCCTCCGGCTTCCCTGGTCCCGTGGATCTTTCTCCGCAGTCCACTGGTCAGCGGCCCGCCGGCCAAGTCTTTCCCGTCGCCTCGGCCGATCGGCCGGACAAGCCGGAGGAAGCCTGTGGGGTGTTCGCGGTGATGGCTCCGGGCCAGCCCGTGTCCAACCTCACCTACTTCGGCCTATACGCCCTGCAGCATCGCGGACAGGAATCGGCGGGCATCGCCGTGTTTGATGGCGGTCGGGTGCGGCTCCACAAGGACATGGGCCTGGTGAGCCAGGTGTTTGACCAACAGGTGCTCGATCGCATGCCTGGTGAATTGGCGATCGGCCACAACCGGTATTCCACCACCGGCAGCAGCAAGGTGTGCAACGCCCAGCCCGTGGTGTTGATGACCCGGCTCGGGCCTTTCGCCTTGGCCCACAACGGCAATCTGGTGAACGCTCCCGAGTTGCGTCTGGCTCTCGACCACCTCGCCGAGGAATTCACCTCCACCACCGATTCTGAACTCATCGCCTTTGCCCTGCAGCAGGCGGTGGATGGGGGCATGGGGTGGAACCAGGCCATCCGCTCCGCGGCGGCGCGTTGTCGCGGGGCGTTCAGCCTGTTGATCGGCACCCCGGAGGGCCTGTTCGCCATGCGGGATGGCTACGGCATCCGCCCCCTGGTGTTTGGCCGCTTGGGGGATCCTGACCTCGGCCAATGGGTGGCCAGCAGTGAAACCTGTGGCCTCGACATCATCGGGGCTGTCTATGCCGACGACGTGCAGCCTGGAGAGCTGGTGCATTTCCGGCCTGGGGATCCCATCCCAGACCGACAGCGCTGGCAGGAGCAGCCGCCCAAGCTCTGCGTGTTTGAGATGATCTACTTTGCCAGGCCGGATAGCCGTTTCTTCGGAGAATCTCTTTACAGCTATCGCGTGCGAATCGGCGAGGTGTTGGCTCGGGAATCCCCCGTGGGGGCTGACATCGTGATCGGTGTGCCCGACTCGGGAATTCCCGCCGCCATCGGTTTTTCCCAGGTGAGTGGCATCCCTTTCGGCGATGGCCTGATCAAGAATCGCTATGTGGGTCGCACGTTCATTCAGCCCACCCAGGCCATGCGGGAAGCCGGGATCCGGGTGAAGCTCAACCCCCTTCCCGATGTGCTGGCGGGAAAGCGCGTGGTGGTGATTGATGATTCCATTGTTCGCGGCACCACCAGCCGCAAGCTGGTGCAAGCCCTCCGCGACGCGGGTGCCACGGAAGTGCACATGCGCATCAGCTCTCCGGCCGTCACCCACCCCTGTTTTTACGGCATCGATACCGACACCCAGGATCACCTGATCGCCGCTCGATTGAGTTTGGCGGAGATTGAGCGCCATTTGGGCGTTGATTCCCTAGCCTATCTCAGCAAGCAAGGAATGGTGGAGGCGGCCCACACCCATTCCACCCATTTTTGCACCGCCTGTTTTGATGGGGCCTATCCGATCGCGATGGATGAGCAGATGAAGCGCAGCAAACTCATGTTGGAGCCCGCGGGCCTGGCCGTGGTGTCTTGAGGCTTACAGCTTCGCCGGTTCCACGGGCATCAGTTTGTACGCCCTCGTGGTGATCAGCCAGGGGTGAAACACCTCCAGAAATCGCAGTTGCAGTGAGCGGAAAAATAGCTCCACCAATCGCGGATCATCGACATGGAAGGGATACTCACCGGCGAACCCACGAAAGAAATACCAGTTGAGCAGGGCGATGCCGTTGGGGGAGAGCCGTTCGGCGAACTCCTCCAGTTGGCCAGCGGGATCCTTCAGGTGCTCCAGCACATCGAGGCACACGATCGTGTCAAACCGGGCGGGCAGGCCTGGATCACTCAGATCCCGAAAGCAGCGGATGCGCTCAGCCAGCCCCAGTTGGCCGGCCCGCCAGCTCACAAACGCCCGGTTGCGGGGGTTGAGATCCACCACCCACACCCGCTCCACCTGGGGGAGGGCGGCGGCGGCCAGGGCATGGGTGCCGATGCCGCCACCAAAATCCAGCACATCCCCCTGGGCGAAGTGAGTTTGCAACCGAAGGGTGTCGGCGATGTAGTCGGCGCTTCCCAGATGCCAGGCCGCCAGCTCCAGCAGATGGGCGTCGCCGACGGTGTCCTCGTAGAACGACTCAACGGTTCGAGGATCGAAGGCTCCAGGATGAAGGGCGGCCAGATCAGAGGCGCTGGCGGGCAGGCGCCGCCTCAGCTCAGCTGGCTCCAGCCCCAGAAAGTTGGCCAGCTGTTGGAGCAGATGGAATCCGTTGGCGAGAAAGCACTCCACCGAGAGATCCCCTGGCTGGGTGCCCTCGGGTTTCTGGAGGATGTCTGGATCCAAAGGAGCGTGGGACGTCTGACCCAACCTACGCAGCCAACCCCGTCAGGCATGCTGAGGGTCCAGCGGTGGCTGCATGGCGATGCGGGTGTTGGTGGTGAGCACCCCGGTGGGGGCCCTGGGCAGCGGCCTGGGGGGTGGAGTGGAGGTGACGGCGATGGGCCTGGTGTCCGGGCTGTTGGCCCGCGGCCATGGAGTGGCCGTGGTGGCCGGGGCGGGCTCGGCCCTGGCTCCCTCCTGCGCGGGGGCGGAGCTCCTCACCGCCAGCGGGGTTGGTCAACCCAGCTGGCAACACCGTCTCCGCTCCGCCCCGGTGGAAATCCCCGCTGATGCCCTGTTGCCGCGGCTTTGGGAGCGCGCCCTGGCGGAACGGCACCGCTTCGATGTGCTCCTCAATTTGGCCTACGACTGGTTGCCCTACTGGCTCACCCCCCAGATCTCCACCCCTGTGGCCCATCTGGTGAGCATGGGATCGGTGGCTGACGCCATGGATGAGGTGATTGGGATGGTGGCCCGGATGAGTTCCGGGCGGCTGGCCTTTCACACGGCCGCCCAGGCCGCTGATTTCCTGCTTCCAGAGCCCGCCGTGATTGTGGGAAATGGTTTTGATCCCGCCGCTTACACCTTTGTCGCCGCTCCCGAACCGGTGCTCGGATGGGCCGGTCGGATCGCTCCGGAAAAAGGCCTGGAGGACGCGGCGCGGGTGGCCCACCGCCTGGGTCTGCCCCTGCGGGTGTGGGGCCTCCGCGAGGACGAGGCCTACGCCCGGGCGGTGGAGGCCTCCGTGCCACCGGACACGCTTCAGTGGCGGGGCTTTCTCCCCACAGCCGCCTTTCAGGCTGAATTGGGGGCCTGCCAGGTGTTTCTCAACACGCCGAAGTGGAATGAAGCCTTTGGCAACGTGGTGGTGGAGGCGATGGCCTGCGGGGTGCCCGTGGCGGCCTATGCCCGCGGCGGTCCGGGCGAACTTGTGCGTGAGGGGCGCAATGGCGCCTTGGCTCCCGCCAATGACCTGTTGGCCTTGGAGCGGGCGGTGAAACGGGCCGCCACGGTGTCTCGAGACGACTGCAGGCAGTGGTTCGAGAGCCACCACTCCGTCGCCGTCTTCAGCGAGCGGATCGAGGCCTGGCTGGAGAAGGTGGTGGGCTAACGGCGGCGGATCACCAGCAGCCCCCGACTTCGACCCGAGCTGGTGTCGAGGTCGCGCGTCGCCCGCCACAGATCCATGGCGTTCACCCACACCGCGGGATAGCGGTAGCGAGCCACATCCAGGATCAGCACCCTGTCGGTGCTCGCGTCATAGGCCGCCAGGGGAGAGAGATGGCCCCCGCCGGCCTGGCCGATGGCGGAGCGCGGGTAATTCACGATCAACCGATCTCGTGGATCGCCCAGGGAGCGGCGCAGCAGGGCCCGCCATTGGGCCAGGCTCAGTTGATCACCATGAAAGCGTTCCACCAACAGGTTGGGATGGCCCGCCAGCCAACCCTGCAGCTGGGCCAGCGTCATCCCCTCCTTGGCCACCACCTCTGGCCTCACAAATCCCCCGCTGCCCGGGATGGAGAAGGCGTTGGTCTGGGTCCAGAAGCGGTAGGGCTCGTAGCCCGGCACGGCTGGGGCTGGCACCCCCAGGCTGTTGAGCACCATCACCGCGCTGGCCACCCCGCAGTAGGCCAAGTTGGCTTGGGTTTCAAACCACTGGGCCAGAGGTCCGTGATCACTCCTGGCGGTGGCCCGGGTGAGGAGGGTTTGGCCCGCCGCCTCCTCCAGGGGAATCAGGGGTTGGGAGGGGCTGGCTGGGGAAGATGTTGGGGCGGACTCAACGGCTGGGCCGGCCATGCAGAGGGCCGTGGCCAGCGCCGCCGACATCGCCGCTCCCCACCATGGCCTTTCTCTCTGGTGCCGCGAAGCCATCGCCTCAATACCCGGAGGAGCCAGGCGGGGGAGCGCTGGCGGGATGCTGTTTCAGGAAGAGGGCCACGCTGATCGGCTGGGGTTGGTTGTAGCCCACGGGGAGCCACAGATCGCCGGCCCCGGAAGCGAAATGCACCTCCCAGTGATACAGCCCCCGGAAGGCGGCCGGGTTGTCCTTCATCAACGCCGCGTAGTGCAGCACCGCCCGGCCGTAGTGATCACTGTTGTTGTACCCCCACAGCGCTTTTTTGAGGTTGCCCGGTCCGCCCCGCCGCACCAGGTAGCGGGCCGCGGCGTGGATGGCCTCCCGGGGATCGCGGATGTCGCCCTTGCCGATGCCCGGCTCGGCCCAGGTGGAGGGAAGAAACTGCATCGGCCCCCGGGCCCCGGCCACGGAGATCCCATCCACCCGGCCCATCCCTGTTTCCACAAGGTTCACGGCGGCCAGCACTTCCCAGGGGATGCCCGTCGCGGCGGAGGCCTCCCGGTAGTAGCGAAGCAGGTGGTCGGGCGGCTCTGGAGGGATGACGCGCCAGCTCGGCAGGGTGAGGGAGCGTTTTCCCCGGTGCATGGCCAGAAACTCGCGCCGCGCGGCGACGTGGTGGTCGAACACCGGTTGCCAGCGTTTCGGGAGAGCGGCCCGCGCTTGATCGGCCAAGGCGCGCTGATGGGCCAGCACCCTGTAGATCACCTGTTGCTGATGGCCCAGCCGGGGCAACGCGTCGGATGGGGTGGCCGGGGCCCGCAGGGCCTCCTCCAGGGACGCCAACAACGCCGCCAACTCCTTTGGGTCGGCGGGGAGGAGGGGGTAGTGGCGGCCGTCCTCACTTCTGGGCAAGCCGGGATCGGTGGGCAGCAGGGCCAGGGCCGCGCTCGGGGGCGCTGGGGTGGGTCCACCCGGCGCGGTCAACTTCGAGGGGGAGCTTGATTCGCCGCGGGAGAGGCAAAGCCCGGGAGTCAGGGTCAGCGCCAGGCCGGCCAGCAGGGAGGCCCCCGCGAGCATCAGGATGTTTCGACGCCCCAAGGGACGGGGGGGCGGGACCGGGCGCATCAGGGACCTAGGCGACGCGGGGCCATTCAACCTAGGTGTCTCACGGCCCCGTGACCAGAGGAACCAGCTGGACCACATGCTCGCCGCCCCGCAGGGGCAATGGAACCCCCGAGGTGGTGGTGTCCTCGCTGGGGAGCTCGGCCACACTCCAGCGCAGGTGGCGCCCCTCGCTTCCCCCGAGCCGCACCCCCACGATGGCGCCCTCCGCGGCTTGCAGATCCACCAGCTGGTCAGCCCGTTGCGGGAAACGCAACCCGATCTGGCCCAGATCCCCCCGTTGACACAGCCGCAAGGAGGAAACCCGCAGTTTCTTCAGCTGACCGAGCCGACTGGCCAGGAGCACCTCTCCATCATTCGGCACACAGGCGGCTCCCACCACCTGTTCACCCGGGAGCAGCCGCATGAGTTGGGGGCCCTGGGCGGTGCGACCCAGCAGGGGCAGGTCGCTGTCATTGATCGCCAGCCGCAGAATCCGGCCGGTGCTGCTGGCCACCACCAGGTCTTGGTCGTCCGCGCAGGCCACGACCCGCTGGAGGGTCACCCCTTCCTTGAGTTTCAGCACCGTGGCGGCACGGCCTGAAAGATCCTGAACGTCCTCGATGGCCAGCCGTTTGAAGCGGCCATCACTGCTCAGCAATCCCAGGCTGCTGTGGAGGTCGGGTTGCAGGGGACTCACCTGCACCACCGCCTCTCCCGCCAAACTTTCCGGCAAGAAGCGCTCCAGCGCCCCCTGTTGTTGGGCCGCGAATTCCCAGCGCACCAGGGCCACTCGCCCGTCCGCCGTAAAGGCCAGCAGGGCGGGGGGCGGGTCGACGGGCAGCAGGATCCGCGGGGGGGCGGAACCCTCCCCGTTCTCGGTCACCTCCTCCAGCTTCATGCGGCTCCACTGTTGGGAGGACAGGATCCGCACCAGGCCATCCCCCTGGATCAGCACGCGAGCGTCGGCCGGCAGGGCCTCAAGGGCCTGCTGGCGCTGTTCTCCGGTGGTGGGGCGCGCCGCCGCCCCACGCTGGGCCATCAAGGTGTCTCCCCCTTCCACAAGACGGGTGCGACGGGGGGTGGTGTAGCGCTTGCGCAGGGTTCGCAGCTCCCGAACCATGGTGTCCAGGAGCGTCGAGCGGTCGTCCAACAGATGACGGAGCTGTCCTTGCTCCTCCTTGAGGTCGGCCGCCTCTTTGCGCAGGCTTTCCTGCTCCAGGCCGGTGAGCCGTCGCAGGGGCATGGACAGAACGGCATCGGCCTGGCGTTCGCTGAGATCGAGATGCACCTGAAGGCTGGCCTTGGCTGCGGCGGCGTCGCTCGCGGCGGTGATCATCGCGATCACCTCCTGGAGCCGAGCCAGCGCTTTCATCAGCCCCTCCACCACTTCGAGCCGTTCCTCGCAGCGCCTGAGGGCGTGGCTGGTGCGCCGAAGGAGGGTGAGCTCTCGAAACTCCAGGAACCGCGTCAGGAGCTCCCGCAGGCTCAGTTGCAGGGGTTGGCCGTGGACGAGGGCCAGCAGGATCGCGCCGAAATTGCTCTGCAGGGCCGTGCGTCGGTAGAGCTCCGCGAGCACCTTGTTGGAATCGGCATCCCGACGCACCTCCACCACCACCCGCATGCCCTCCCGGTCGCTTTCATCTCGGATGTCGGCGATGCCCGAGATCTTGCCCTCGTTCACGAGCTCGGCCAGTTTCTCGATCCAGCCCGCTTTGCTGAGTTGGTAGGGCAATTCCGTGATCACCACAGCCCCGCGCCGATGGCGTCCCTTCCCGGGCTGCACCTCTTCGATGTGGGCCACCCCGCGCATCGGGATGCCGCCGCGCCCGGTCAGATAGGTGTCGCGCACGCCGGCGCCTGTGAGCACCTCGCCTCCGGTGGGGAAATCCGGCCCGGGCACCAGCTCCAGCAGCTTCTCATCGCTGAGGTTGGGTTGGCGGATGAGCGCGATCAGCGCATCCACCACCTCACCGAGATTGTGGGGGGGGATGCTGGTGGCCATCCCCACGGCGATGCCGCTGCAGCCGTTGAGCAGGAGAAATGGGAGCTGGGCGGGAAGCACCGCGGGCTCTTGCTGGGAGCCATCGAAATTGGTGGTGAAATCCACCGTGTCATTGCCGATCTCATCGAGGAGTCCCTCATTGGCGATCGGCGCCAGCCGGGTTTCGGTGTAACGCATCGCGGCCGGTGGATCGTCATCCACCGAACCGAAATTGCCATGGCCATCCAGAAGGGGGTGGCGGCTGGAGAAGGTTTGCACCAGTCGCACCAGGGCGTCATAGACGGCTTGATCCCCATGGGGGTGATATTTGCCCAGCACGTCGCCCACCACCCGGGCGCACTTGCGGTAAGGCCGATCAGGGGTGAGCCCCAGCTCGTGCATCGCGTACAAGATGCGTCGCTGCACGGGTTTGAGACCATCGCGCACGTCGGGCAGGGCACGCCCGACGATGACGCTCATCGCGTATTCGAGGTAGGAGCGCTGCATCTCCTGGTGGAGCGCGATCGGCTCAATGCGGGGATCGTTTTCGGGATCGTTCCCCGGGTCTTTGCGATTGCCAGAGCGTGTGTCGGCCATCCTGTGCTGGCAAGGTGGGGTGGACGACGGGGCTCAGCCTACAGATTGAATCGCCGATGCTCCAGGGGGCTCACTCCGATTCTTGGCTGCCGGTGGCATTGGCCTTGGCCCGTTCCACGGCGGGCTTCAGGGGAGGCTCGGCGAGAAGCCGTCGCGCCGCTTCCCGCAACCTGGGCCCCCAGAGTTGCTCTTTTTGGTAGTCGTCCTTCACATAATTGGGGTCGTCCGCCAAGGCTGATTCGGCCAATCGGAAGGCCTCTTCCTTGTTGGGGGGTTGCTCACTGTGGAGGGCGGCGGCCAGGGCCAGGGAGGATTCCGGGATGGAAGGCTTGATCGTGAGCACCTTGCGCCACAGCTTCATCGCCTCTTGCCGTCGGCCCTGTTCAAACATCACCAGGCCTTGGTTGTTGATGGCTTCCCAGAAGTTGGCTCGCAGGCTCGCGGCCTTTTCAAAGGCTTTCAAGGCTTGTTCGGGCTGCGCCAACAGGATGTGGGCGTTGCCGAGATCAAAGAAGGCGCCGGCGTTGCGCCGATCCAGCTGCAGGCCCTTTTGGATGAGGGCGAGGGCATCGCTGGGTTTGCCATTGCGCAGGGCCAGGGCCCCCTCGGCAAACCAGATGCCCGGGTTGTTGGGATCGAGCGACTTGGCTTTGGCCAGGGCCTTGAGGGCTTGATCTGATTTGTCACTGCGCAGTTGGGCCTCCGCCAGGAGCACCCAGCCACGGGGGTCGTTGGGCAGCAGGCGCACGGTGAGTTCGGCAAGCCGGGCCGCGGACTCGGGCTGTCCCAGCCGGAGCATCTGCACGGCCTCCTCCGCGATCCCCAAACCAGCTTCCTCAAGCCCCTTGGCGGCGGGCAGAAACACATAGGGCACCATGGCGGACGCCGGGAGACCCAACCCTGTGGCCAGGGTCAAAATGGCCGGCAAGAAATAGCGCCCGAGGCGACGGCCCACAGAGGTTTGACAGGAACCCTGAGCTTAGAGACTTGTTCTCCCCACGCCCAGGGCTGCCTGGATGTTCCGCCGCCACATCCAGGGCTGGATCCGTCTAAGGGCTGAGGCCCGTAGCCGTTCGTCCCACTCTCCCTCGCTCCAGGCCAGGGCCTCCGGACCCTCCAGGTTGAGCCACCAGGCCCTGGGCCGCAGATCGGCCTCGGTGGTGATCGGCAGATCCGGACGGTTCCAGGGACACACGTCCTGACAGATGTCGCAGCCGGCCACCCACCCCCGCAGGTGGGCCGTGATCGATGGGGGCAGGGTGGCCTCCCGGTTCTCGATGGTGTGGTACGCGATGCAGCGTCGGGAATCCACCACAAACGGCTCCTGAATCGCTCCGGTGGGGCACGCGTCCATGCAGCGGCCACAGCTTCCGCAAAGCGACGCCGAGGGCTCGTCGGCCGGGAGATCCACATTGGTGAGCAGATGGCCCAGCAGCAGCCACGACCCTCGCCGACGGTTGATCAGGTTTCCGTTCTTGCCGATCCACCCCACCCCCGCCTCTTCCGCCCAGGCCTTGTCCATCAGCGGCGCGCTGTCCACACAAGCTCGCCAGCGGCAGTCTGGAACCCGCTCCTCAAGCCATCGCCCCAGCCGCCGGAGGCGCTGGTCGATCACCCGGTGGTAGTCCCGGCCCCAGCCGTAGCGGGCCACCCGCAGGCTGTTCCGCGCGGGCTTGTCCGGCACGTGATAGCTGAGGGCCACCGCCACGACGCTCCGCGCCCCGGGCAAAAGCGACGTGATGGCGCGCCTCCTGGGATCGGCCATCCACCCCATGCTGGCGTGGTGGCCAGCCTCCAGCCACCGTTCCAAGGCGGCATGACGCAGGGGGAGGCGGGCACTCCCCGGGATGGCGGCGACGCCCACGGGGTCAAACCCAAGGGCCCCGGCCTGGGCTTTGAGATCCGCGGCCAACTCTCGCCATGGCGACACCTGTCCCAATTCCGGCGTGTCCTCGTGGGTCGGTAAACTATCCAAACTAAGGTCTGCCCCAGTGCCCTTCAGCTCCTCCGATCGGTTCAGCCCTCTCCTCCGCTGGATCGGAATCACTTTGGTGGTGCTCACGCTTCTCCAGATGGTCGCCGTGCTGGCCCTGGGAGATTGGTCGTCTGAGGCCTATCGCCAGCTGGTGGCCGAGCGACTGATCAAGGAGTCGCCCATGGCCTTGATCGGCTTGCTGTTGATGTATCTTTCCGGCCGACTGGATGAGCAAAACGCCCTTCGCCGCTCGCCCCTCCTCTGGACGGTTTGCGTCTTGAGCGGCCTTATGGCCGTGTTTCTCACCGCCTCGATGCCGATTGTCTTCGGTGGCGACAGGATCATGCAGGAGGAAACCGACCAGCAACTCGCCGCCAAGAGGGGCCAGCTGGAGATGGCCCGGGAGCAAAGCAAAAACCCGGCGGTCCTCCAACAGTTGCTTCGCCAGGCCGAGGCCGCGGGCCAGGTCCCTCCCGGGGCCACCGAGGCCCAGAAGCTCCAATCGGCTCGGGCCTTCATTGATCGTCAGTTGCAGCAGATGGAAGGCCAGTTCAAGCAGGCTCAACAAACGGGCCAGCTGGCGATCAACCAACGTCGGTATGGATCCTCCCTTGGCTCGATCGTGCTGATCGTGGCCTTTACCCTCCTCTGTTTGGGCAGTGTGCTTTGAATGGGGCCTGGGAGCGTTACCGTAAAGGCGTGTCCCCGCGTGCTTGGTCTTGGTTCCTTCCAGTCCCAGACCTGATCAGCAGCCTTTCGGATCGCGACTTCAGGAGGATCTGAAGAATGATCTGATCGCTGGCTTGCTGGTGGTGATCCCCCTCGCCACCACCATCTGGCTGGCCACCACGGTGAGCCGTTTTGTTCTGGCGTTCCTCACGTCGATTCCGAAGCAGTTCAACCCCTTCAACAATCTCAATCCCCTGTTGCAGGAGCTGATCAATCTCAGCTTGGGTCTGCTGGTGCCCTTGCTGGGAATTCTGTTGATCGGGTTGATGGCGAGAAATATTGTTGGCCGTTGGTTGCTGGAATTTGGCGAGGGCACGCTGCTGCGCATCCCATTGGCGGGATCGGTTTACAAAACCCTCAAGCAGCTGCTCGAAACCTTCCTGCGCGACAATTCCACTCGCTTCCGTCGGGTTGTGCTGGTGGAGTATCCCAGGGAGGGGCTGTTTGCCATTGGCTTTGTCACAGGAGTGTTGGGGTCTTCCATCCAGTCTGATTTTCAAGAAACCATGCTGAGTGTCTTCATCCCCACGGCTCCAAATCCCACCACCGGTTGGTACGCGGTGGTGCCGGAGCACTCGGTTCGTGACATCAACCTGAGTGTGGAAGACGCCTTCCGCACCATCATTTCCGCTGGCATCGTCAGTCCTGACGATCGGGAAACTCCGTCCACCCGCAGTTTTTCCAGTTTGCTGGCCCAACTTCGCGCCCCCCAGCTCTCCTGATGCGGAGCCGCAGCCTCTCCCGCGAGCTGGCCTTGCTCATGCTCGCCCAACTCCCCGATCGCGGAGCCACCGCCGTTCCTGGCGACACCACCCTCATGAGCCTGTTGGAGCGGGCCATCACCAGCCTTTCCGAGCACGTGCGTGACCATCTGGAGCGCTCCGCCGAGGCCCTGCGCGAGGCCCAGCGGGAGGTGTTGGACAGTGAGCTGAAGGCGGGTGGCGAGAGCCAGTTGCCGAAGGTGCGCCAACATTTGCTCCGGGGTCTCGCCAGCGGGGAGCAAGCCCTCAATCTTCTCTCCGCCTGCTTGGAGATTCCCCAGCTGTTGATGTTGGCCGATCAAGAAGCGGTGCGGTCGGGTGCCCTGGATCGGGTCCGGGCGGTGTCGCGGGATCGGGAGCGGATCGACGCCCAGCTGGATGGGGTGATGGAAGGCTGGCGTCTCACCCGTCTCCCCCGCATCGATCGGGACATCCTTCGCTTGGCTGTGGTGGATCTCGAGTCGTTCCACACCCCCGCCGCCGTGGCCTGCAACGAGGCGGTGGAGCTGGCCAACCGCTATAGCGATGAGCAGGGGCGACGCATGATCAACGGAGTTCTGGGCCGTTTCACGGCGGCCGGGGGGGTGAAACGTCATGGTGTTTGATTGGTTCCAACGTCGTCTGGCCCAGCCCCAGACCCCTGAGCGTCCCACCGACGCCGAAGCGGAGTCTCCGAGCCAGGACACGGCCCCGCCGGAGGAGCCGTCCATCGTCAGGGATGGCGCCGATCCCCAGCCCACCCCGGAGCCAGCTCCCGACGCCGCTCCCTCCCCCCCGGGGATTGACGCCGATGCCCTCGCCTGGGCCCGTGAGGCCTACGCCCGTTTGAAGGCGGAGCAGGCCGCCAGCCAGCCAGCCCCGAGCGTCACGGCCACTCCGCCCCTGCCCTCTCCCCCTGAGCTGGTCCCCACGCCCTCGCCGATGCCAGCGGAGACGGAGTCGCCCCAGGCCCCCTCGCCTGTCGCTGAGCCCGCCGGGGAGGCTCCACTCTCCCTGCTGGAGAAGGCGGCCGCTGAACGCGCCCAACGCCAGCGGGAGTTGATGGCTGGGGCCATGTCTCCACCTGGCACCCCTCCAGCGGAAACACCGCCAACCGTGTTGGCCCAGCCTCCCCAAGGGAGCCCCTCCGCCGATACTCCGCCCACCCCGGCTTTGGAGGCGGAGGAGCCCAAACTGGGGGACTTCGATGAGGCGTTCACCTGGTCGGCGGAGGTGTTGGCGGCCCAGGGACGGCGGGCTGATCAGGTGTCGTTGGAGGAGATCGATTGGCTGGCCCGACTGCGTCGGGGCATGGAGAAGACCCGACGGGGATTGGTCAGCCAGTTGCTCGACCGTCTTGGAGATGATCCCCTCACCCCCGAGACGATCGAAGACCTGGAAACCACCCTGTTGCGGGCGGACGTGGGGGTGCGGGCCACCGATCAGGTGCTCGACGCCCTGCGAGCCCGACTCAACCAGGAGGTGGTGGATGGGGATGAGGGCTTGCGCATCCTCAAGGAACAACTGCGTGACTTGCTGGAGAAGCCCATCCAGGCCAGCGGTCGGGAGCTCCTCGCTCCCGAGAGGGATCGCCTCAATATCTGGTTGATGGTGGGTGTCAACGGTGTGGGGAAGACCACGACCCTTGGCAAGCTGGCCAACCTGGCCGTGCGCAGCGGGTACAGCTGTCTGATCGCCGCGGCTGACACGTTCCGGGCGGCGGCCGTGGAGCAGGTGAAGATCTGGGGAGAGCGCAGTGGCGTCCCCGTGATCTCCAACCCGAGTTCCAACGCGGATCCGGCGGCCGTGGTGTACGACGCCATCAACAGCGCCAAGGCCAAGGGAACGGAGCTCGTGTTGGTGGATACGGCCGGTCGTTTGCAGACGAAGCACAACCTGATGGAAGAACTCAGCAAGGTGCGTCGCATCGTTGACAAGCTCGCGCCGGAGGCGGCGGTGGAGTCGTTGCTGGTGTTGGATGCCAGCCAGGGCCAAAACGGTTTGCGACAGGCCCTGGCCTTTGCTAAGGCCGCTGGCCTCACCGGGGTGGTGATCACCAAGTTGGATGGCAGCGCCAAGGGGGGCGTGGCCCTCGCGGTGTGCCAGGAGGCGGGATTGCCGATCCGCTTCATCGGCGCCGGGGAGGGCCTCCGCGATTTGCGACCCTTCAACAGTTTTGAATTTGTCGAGGCCCTCCTAGCCACCTGATGTCACGCAACCATCCCCCCGCGCCCCTCCGCCCTCGGGGCCGCAAGCTTGGCCAGATGGTTTCTTGGCCAGCGTTGCTCACCCTGGGCGTGGGATTGCTGGTGCTCGCCGGTCTGGCCTTGCTGCCCACCATGGTCTGGCAGGTCAACCCTTTGCTCTGGAGGCAGCTGTTGCGGCTTCAAGGAGGGGTGGCCGGGCTTGTGGCGGGATCTGTTCTTGGCTTTCTGGTGGGTCGTTACAGCCGTCGGCGGTCCTGATCCCTTTGGCGCCTGGTTCCTTGCGATCGAGCGGGCGGCGATCCGACCAGGGATGTTCACCCTGGGCAGGCAAGAACTCCCTATCCTTTCCTTAGTTTTTGGTTCATCGCTGGCTGGGTCGCACCAGCTCCGTCACCATGTTCTTCGACCTTCAGTACCTCGTTCTCACGATTCCCGCCCTGCTCTTCAGCCTGTGGGCCCAGTGGCGGGTGCGGAGCACCTTTAGCCGCTACGCCAAGGTGGGCGTTCGCTCTGGCCTCACTGGGGCCCAGGCCGCTGAGGCCGTGTTGCGAAGCGCCGGGGTGAAAGGTGTGCGAATTGAGCGCCACGAGGGTTTCCTCACCGACCATTACGACCCTCTCGCCAAGGCCCTGCGTCTCTCGCCCCACGTCTACGACGGTCAGTCGATTTCTTCCATCGCCGTGGCGGCCCATGAGGCTGGCCATGCCATCCAAGACAAGGTGCGATACGTGCCCCTGGTCTGGCGTTCGGCCCTGGTGCCCCTCTGCAATGTGGGCAACATGCTTTGGTTTCTCCCCTTCATGGCGGGGCTGCTGCTGCGCCAGCTCTCCTTTTCCCCGCTCCTGATTTGGACGGGCATTGGCCTGTTCGCCCTGGTGGTGGTGTTTCAGCTGATCACCCTCCCCACTGAATTCAATGCCTCCAACCGGGCCAAGACCGTGTTGGCCAGCACCGGCATCGTCAGCACCCAGGCGGAGGCCGATGGGGTCAAATCCGTCTTGGATGCCGCCGCCCTCACCTATGTGGCCGGGGCCGCCGCCTCGGTGCTGCAGCTGCTGGATCTGGTGCTCCGTCAACAGCGCAATTGATCTCCGCCCCATCGACTCAAGAGGTTCCCTGAACCCTCGACCAGCGGAGAAAGGGAATTGAGGCGAGGATCGTCACCAGCAAATAGGTGACGATCGCCAGTCTCACTCCCGGAACTTCCTTGCCATGGGTGATGGCGATGAGCAGGGCCAGCCCCGGATTCCGCATGGACGTCACCAGGGCGGTGGTGGTGCGCTCCTCCGGAGTTCCCCCTTGACCGAGGAGTGAACCGATCCCGAGGGCGATGGCGGTCATGAGCACCATGGCGGCCAAGCCCCCGAGATTGGCCTTGAAAAACGACAGCAGTTTGGGGAACACCATCAAGAGGATCACCCCCACCACCGCCAACGTCACCATCATGGCCACCTTCTGAATCCGGATCGCCCAGCGAGCCCCCTGTTCGGGGAACCTTTGGCGCACCAGCAAGCCCACCGTCAGGGGGAGCACCTGCACGAGGGCCACCTGGAGGGCGACGGTTTTCGGGCTGATGTCCCAACCGCTCACATGGTGCACTGAGCGGAACACATCGCTGAGAAGGGGAATGGACACAATGGCCACCAAGGCCGCCAACACCTGGAGCAGGGCCGCCAGATGGCGATCACCCCCTTGCAGATGGGCTTTGCGCAACGTGAGGGGCGCGCTGGGGCACAGCGCCATCAGGGCAATGCCGAAGCGGGCCCCGATCGACAGCTCGGAGCGGATGGGCAGATTGAGCAGCGCCAGGCCCGCCAGGGGAACCAACACGCAGGTCCCCAGCAACACCCGCAGGATCAGCCAGGGGCGATGGCGGAACGTCGCCAGGGCGTTGATCTCCAGTCCCAACCCCAAGCCCACCATCAGGGAGATGAGGCTGGTCTTGATGAGAAGGATCAGGAGGTTTGTCAGGGTCATGGCCGAGGGATCGACATGGGCGGGTGGTCAGGAACGTGGTGTGAGGGTCAGGCCAGCGGGTTCGGGTGGCGCGAGGCCGCCCGCTGGGCCACCTCCCCTTCCCAACGCTGTTCGGCCTCGATTTCTCGCCCAAGGAAGATGTTGAGGAAGGTGCGGATCACGGCGATCACCCCCAGCTGGATCAAATTGCTTTCCGTTGGGCTCGTGGTGGTGGCCACGATGTCAGCCGCGAGCTGAAATTCCAGGGCCAAGGCCAGCCAGCTGCCAAAGGTGAGGCGCGCCTGATTTGAGGGGCGGGTTGGCAGGCGGCGCCCCAGGCGTGGGATCGCTTGGTGAAAGGTCGCGATCAGCCCGTACAGCACGGTGAGAACGGAAAGGGCCTCGAGCAGCACACGCGTGGCGGTGCCCAAGGGCTCGATCACCGCCTGGAGGGCATCAAGCATCGGGATGATGAGTCACGGGGTTGGGCTCAGGATGGCGCTGTTGTCGCGGCCTCCAACTGGGGTGGGCCAAGGTGTGTGCCACCCAGCCGGGCACCGTGAGCGTAGCCACGAGAATCGTGAGGGCCGTGCTCAGGCGGCTGGAGAAGGCGCGGGCGGAATCCAGTCCTTGGTGCAGGAAGGTGAGGGCCACCAGGGTGGCGAACAGGCCGGTGGTGAGACCACTGATGGAGCGCAGCACATCCCTGGGGTGCTGTCGATCGTGGGAGGAGGCATCGCGGCTGAGGACGAGGCCACCGATCACGCCCGCGCTGGCCAGGAGCGCCATCAGCAGGGCGCGCTGGGAGACGCCCCCTTCCACCTCCAGTGATTTCAGCCGGCTGCCGATCACCTCGGCTGTCCCGAGGATCCCGCCACTGGTGGCTCCCACCAGGGCCCATCGCGCCCCCCGCCGCAGGGTGGGCTTGCCGATGATCAGGGAGGCCCCGGTGATCAGGAGGCTGCTGATCAGCGTGGAGGCGATCACCAACAGCGAGCGGGTGAGGGCGAAGACGCTTCCGCCGGCCACCAGGGCCACCAGGAGTCGGGCGAGGGTGTTGGGCATCCAGAACTTCGAGGGAGGGTGGGGATCAACGCCAGCCATAGCCCTTGCCAGGCTGGGACGACAACCGGCGGCGGCGGTCCCTCAACGGACCATCCCGTTGATGAGAATCACCAGGCAGAGAAACCCAATGGCCATGAGGGCCAGGGCGGTGCCGATGCCGAGCGATGTGCCCTGTTGGTAGGTGAAGTCATCCCGCGTCAGTCGGCGGAGGATGCGCTTGTGCTGAAGGGTGGCCGCGGCCAGGGCGCCGATCCCCGTGACAATGAAGGCGATGGCCATCAGGCGCACGGAGAGGTCGGCCCGGGCGGAAGTGCCCCAGCGGCTGCGATTGATGGCGCCCACCACCTTGTCGACCCCAAAGCCAAAGCTGATCAGCGACAGGGAAGTGCGGATCCAGGCCATCAGGGTGCGCTCGGCGGCGGCCCGGTTGCGTTCTTTCGCCAGTTCGTTGGTGAGATTCATGCTGGCGGGCCGGGGGGGATGGGCTGGGGCGCCGCGGGGTCAGCTGGCGTTTCCATAGGCCACCTGGCAGGCGGCATGGAGCAATTCCGCTTCCTCAGCGGAGCTGGGCTCGCGGCCGTTGATGGCGCCCACCTGGCAGTCGGCGGTGAGCTGGTAACTGGTGCCTTCGGCCGTCACCACGAAGCTCACGGACGATTTTCCATAGGGCTGGATGGTGCCGTATCGCAGCTGGTACCCGGTGTTGGGCACCACGATGTAGGTGACGTCGCTAGCCACGGCGTCATTCACCGCGGTGTTGATGATCGCCGCCGTGGTCAGGGTGCCGATCCCCCAGGCCGCCGCCCTCGCGCCCCACCACCCCCAGGGGGGGTTGCTCCAGCCGCCGTACCAGCCCCAGTTCCAGGGCCGGGCCACGCCCCAGCCAGGCCGCGCCCAGCCGGGGTTGAGGGTGATGTCGCCGATGTTCACCTGACGGTTCCAGTCGCGATCCACGTTGATGGAGCGATCGCCCTGGCGGTTGAAGGCGCGATCCCCATCGCGGTTGAAGGTGCGGTCTCCTTCCCGATTGAGGGTCGCGTTCCGGTCCCCCAAGGTCCCCGTTCGATCCCCAAGGCTTGCCCCCCTATCCGGCCGTTGGATCCCGCCGCCAGGTCTCTCCAGCCCGCCCATGGGTCGGCCGGAGGGTTGGCTGATGGAGGGATTGCCCACCCGGTTGAGGCGATCGCCACCGCTGAAACCGCCGCTGGGCCGATTGTCGCCCCGGGTGAAGCCGCCGCCGCCGCCAAAGCCGGTGCGGGCGTGACCGCCGCCGCCATGCACGCGACCCCCACCGCCGCCTCGCCCGCCCCCGCCGCCTCGCCCGCCCCCGCCGCCTCGCCCGCCCCCGCCGCCTCGCGCCTGAAGGGTGGAGTTGTCACCGGCTGGGGAGCGATCGGACCCGATGGCCAAGAGCGGTGACGCCGGCCAAGCCACCAAGGTGGCCGTTGTGAGGCTGATCACCGGGAGAAAAGGGTGCCTCATCACTGGGCCTCCTTCCGCTGGCCCACGAGGTCGCAACCCGTGTCGTAGCAAAGAATGTCTACCCGCCCATCCCTGTTGAAATGGGCGCGCACCAGATCGCGCCCGCGGAAATCCGGCCGTTCCTGCAGCACGCTGTTGAGGTAATTGGGATTCACCACGCACAGCTCCCGGTCATTGAGGCAGAGGGTGTTGGTGGAGAACCGCATCTCCGCGTTGCGAAGGCTCGTCCAGCGGTTGCCGCTGGCGTCCCAGAGGGAGAGGCGGGAGGGTTGATCGCTGATGCGAAGCGTGTGGACGGTGGGGCCGATGGTGTGGCGGTAGAGGGTGGCTCCCTCCTCATCCACCGCCTCCACCTGGCAAGCCACGGGGGGCCCTCCCCGCGGGGAGCATTTCGTCTGGAGGGAGTAGAGCACCTCGGCGCGGGCCGGACAGAGGCTCAGCGTGATGGCCACCCCCGTGAGCAAGGCCCCAATCCATCCGTCCGTGAGGCCGAAGCGGTGGGGTGGGGAGACCAATGTCGCCGACTGCCTCGACATACCGGACTCGGAAAACGACTACCCGCAGCCTGTGCGGGGTCTCCTCCCCTGTCAGGCTGGTGGCCGCGGGGTGAAACAAAGCGCAACCAAGGGCGCGCGACGGCGGGCCGGCCTCAACGGGGAGGCACCCGCACGACGCAGCGGAAGCCCATGTGGCAGGTGGAGGTGTCGATGCCCTGGGCCAGTCGGGCGGCGGGGCGGTAGCGCTGGCAGTAGTTGGGGGCGCACAGGAAGGAGCCTCCCTTCACCACCTTGCGGGGCATGGCTCCGTGCTGGGAGGCGGGATCCACGCTCCCCTGGCGGCGAACGGCCTCGGGATCGGCCCTGGTCCCCATCGACCCGCAACACCCGCCATCGCCCTCAGGTTCCCCGCTCCCCTCGCCGGCCAGCCGCTCCCGATGCTCCTGATACCAGTCGTCCGTCCACTCCCACACATTGCCGATCATGTCGAGCAAGCCAAAGCCATTGGGGGGGAAGCTTCCCACCGGTGAGGTGCGCTCCCAGCCATCCAGACGGCTGTTGTGGTGCGGAAACGCACCCTGCCAGGTGTTGGCGTGGGGCCGCCCGCCGGGGTGGAGCGCGGCGCCCCAGGCGTACTCCATCCCCTCCACACCCCCCCAGGCGGCCCGCTCCCACTCCGCCTCGCTGGGCAGGGTCTTGCCCGCCCAGGTGGCGTAGGCCAAGGCATCCTCATGGGCGATGTGCACCACCGGATGGCTCTCCCGCCCCTTGATCGAGCTGCCGGGGCCCTCGGGATGGCGCCAGTTCGCCCCGGGCACGTAGCGCCACCATTGATAGGGATCCCCGAGCCCCACAGGGCCGGCCGGGGGGACGAACACGATGGAAGAGGGGAGGAGGCGTTCAGGCAAGGCGTCGGGATAGAGCGCCGGATCAGCGGGACGTTCGGCCAGGGTGAGGTGCCCCGTGGCTTTGACGAATTTCAGGAACTGGGCGTTGGTGACGGGGGTCCGGTCCATCCAGAAGCCCTCCACCCGCGCCCGGTGGGCCGGGGCTTCCTCGGGATAGTGGTGGTCGGAACCCATCCCAAAGTCTCCGCCGGGAATCCACAGCATGTCGCGGGCCGGAGGCCGTCCCGAGGGGCGGCCTCCGGTGATGGGGGATTTGGCCGTTGGGTTGGCGGGCATGACTCCCGAAGGCTGGCTCAGGCCGCCCCGCTGGCCGCCTGCTCAAGTTTCTCCATCACCCGCTCCAGCGAGAAACTGGCCGCCTTTTGGCGAGGGGGGTAGTCGACGAAGGTCTTGAGGAACTCGCCCACGTAGGCCTGGGCCGGCACGATCAAGAACACGTGGTCGAACATCCAGTCCCAGTAGGTGTTGGAGGTGATGTCGGCCCGCTCGTAGGGATCGGTGAGCAGGTTGAAGACCTTCGGCACGCGCAGTTCCACGAACGGCTCAGCCCAGATCTGGCAGGTGCCTTGGGCCCGCTGCTCCCGGAACACAAACTTCCAGTTGTCGTAGCGCAGGCCCACCAGGTCGCCATCGTCGGAGAAGTAGAAAAACTCTCGGCGGGGGCTCTTGTCGGTTTGGCCCGTCCAGTAATCGAGCATGTTGTAGCCATCCAGGTGGACACGGAAGGTCTTGTCGCCCACCTGATGGCCGTGGAGCAGCTTTTGCTTGATGTCCGGTTCCCCGGCGGCCGCCAACAGGGTGGGCAGCCAGTCGAGGTGGCCGCAGATCCCGGTGAGGTTGGTGCCCGCCGGGATGCGCCCGGGCCAACGCACCATGGCAGGCACCCGGAAAGCTCCTTCCCAGTTGGTGTTTTTCTCGCTGCGGAAGGGAGTCATGCCGGCATCGGGCCAGCTGTTCATGTGGGGCCCGTTGTCGGTGCTGTACATCACGATCGTGTCGTCGGCGATGCCCAGCTCATCGAGCAGGCCCAGCATCTCGCCGATGCATTCGTCGTGATAGATCATCACGTCGTGATACTCCGACTGCCAGCGACCGCTGCGGCCCACATCCTGGGGCCGCGCGTAGGTGCGGAAGTGCATGTGGGTGGTGTTGAACCACAGGAAGAATGGCTCTCCTGAGGCCACCGCGTCTCGGATGAAGCGCTTGGCCTCCACCAGAAACTCGTCGTCGGCCGTTTCCATCCGCTTGCGGGTGAGGGGGCCCGTGCTCTCGATCCGCTGGGTGCCATCGCCGTTGGCCCAGCAGTGCAACACGCCTCGGGGGGCAAAGCGCTTGCGGAAGTTGGGAAACTCCGGATCGTCCTCCCTCGGGTAATCGCGCAGCTCGGGCTCCTCTTCGGCGTTGAGGTGGTAAAGATTGCCGAAAAACTCGTCGAAGCCGTGCATGGTCGGCAGGTGTTCGTCCCGGTCGCCAAAGTGGTTTTTGCCAAACTGACCGGTGCGGTAGCCCAGGGGCTTGAGCAGCTCGGCGATGGTGGGATCCTCCGCGCGAAAGCCAAGTTCGGCGCCGGGCAGACCCACTTTGCTGAGGCCTGTGCGATACACGCTCTGACCGGTGATGAAGGCGGCGCGGCCCGCGGTGCAGCTCTGCTCGGCGTAGTAATGGATGAACTTGGCGCCTTCGTTCGCCACTCGGTCGATATTGGGGGTTTGGTACCCCATCAGCCCATGGCTATAGCAGCTCAGGTTGCTTTGGCCGATGTCATCGCCCCAGAGAATCAGGATGTTGGGCTTTCCGTTTGGCATGGCAGAGAGGGCCGCCTCAGTGACCTCTGAATTGTGACCAGGCGACCCCTGGACGAACACTCAGAAAGTGCGACGGAAACGGTTCGTCATCGCGGACAGGAACTGGGCCAGGGCTGGACTTTGGGCATAGCGTTGGAGCCCTGGCATGGTCTGCGCGAAGGGAGCCAGGCCGCAGCGGTTTCGCACCGCCTCCTCCAAGAGGGTGGCGGCCGCCGCCTCCTCTCCCGCGGCCAAAGCGGCCAGGCCCCAGAAGCTCGTCAGCGTGTGGGGCCTGTTGTTTTGGGCGAGTTCCGCGCGCAGCCGCGCGACCGCTGGGGCGGTCTTTCCGCAAAGCGCCAAGATGAGAGCGACAACGGCTTGCAGCCCGTTGGCTGGATTGGCGTCGATGGAGGACGCCTCCAGTTCCCGGAGGGCTTCGGCGCGGCGGGCTGAATCCGCCAATTGGAGGGCGAGAAGAAGTCTGGCGGCCAGTAGGTCCCCATCCAGGCTCAGTTGTTTTCGCAAACAGTCGATGGCCTTGTCGTGGTCTCCGAGCTGCCACCAGGCGGTGGAGGCCAGCATCCAGCCATCCGGGTTGTCGGGGGTGAGGTGGGGTTCCAGCAGGGTGAGGGCCTGGGCGGGCCGGCCGGTGACCAGCAGATGGCGGACCCAGCTGTGGAGCGCCGCGCCCGCGGCCAGTTGCCCCGGAAGCCAGCTTCCGAAGCGGCTCTCGGCCAGGTCGGGTTGCCAGTGCAGCAGGGACAGAGCTTCCACCCGCAGGGCCAACACCTCGTCGGGTAAGTGACCGGAGGCTTCGGCCCGCCGCAGGATGGGCTCCAATCCTGGCTCAAGGGAATCGGCGGAGAGCAACCCCCAGCGGTACAGGGCCAACCGGGTGGCCGCCAGTTGCACCAGGGCGGGAGTGAAGCCGGGTGCCGTGTCCACGCAGTGCCGGAGGTGCCGTTCGGCCCGTCCCAGCAGGCGGGGGTCGCGCTGACGCACCAACACCAAACCCTCCACAAACGAACTGAGGGTGGCGGCTGTGGGGAACTGGGGCGTTCCCCCCTCCCCCTCCCCCTCCCCACGGGCGTGGATGGGCACCTCCAACCGGTACCCCCCGCCATAGATGGTGCGGATCACCGATGGGCCAAGGGGGCCATCGGCGAAGACGCGGCGCAGCCCATGCACGGTTCGAGAAATGCTCACCTCATTCACATGGCTGTGTCCCCACACCTCCAGCAGCAGGTTGTCCCTGGTCAGCAACTGCCCCCTCCGCCGCACCAACGCCAACAACAGACGGCGCTGAAGGGGGGCGAGATGGATGGGTGTGGGCCCGAGCAGGAGTTGACCTTCGGCATCCAGGGTGTAAGGCCCGAAGCTCCAGGTCTCCCGAACGTGGTCGTTGGTCTGGCTGGGGGTCATCAAGGCGGTGAGGGGCTCCAGGGGGGAGCCAAAGAGAAATCGATTAAATTTTTATGGATGTCCACAGACCCTTTCGCTCAAAAAAGGCGAACTTTTCCAGCAGGCGACGAATTTGGTGAGCTTGCTCAGCCCTCCTCCCCATCACCTCCTCCCCTCCAGCGACCACCAGCCGGAGCCCAGGCTCGGTCCCGACCCCGTGTTGTCCCGTTGGACCTCCGCTGAGGAGCTGCGGGAAGGGGCGAGGGATCTGGCCCTGGATCTGGTGCCCTTGCGGCTTGAGGGAGGCGGCTTCGGCGGCGAGACGCTCACGGTGGAGCTCCCCCCCCTCCGCCTGGTGCGGTTTCGGGTGTGGGGTCGGGTGCACAGCATGGGGCGGAAGCCCAAAGGGGTGCTGGCGCTCAGTCTTGATCTGGACCCCCTCCCGGAGGTCGGGCATTGGCGGTCCCATGGTCAGGTGTTGCCGATGCACTGTCTGTTTGGCCACGACGTCAACCGGGACATCCACATCACCCTTCCAGCCCGCGCCAATTTGGGGATGGTGTTTTTCCCCATCGAGGCCCTGCGTCCATGGGCGAGCCGACTGGGGTGGCCAGGGTTTGACGGCGAATTGTTGCCGCGCGCCAATGTGCATTTGATGGATCTGGACAGCGCCACTGGCCTGCGGAGCCTGTTGCGCCAGATCTTCACCATGGCGGAGCATTCCCCCGCTTCGCCGCGGCGGCCCGCCACCCAGCGTTTGTTTCAGGAAGACCTGATCCCCCTGCTCTTGGAGGCCCTCATCAATGGCCCCGCCGAAACCAAGCGCCCCCCAGCCCGAATTGGGATGGTGAAGGACGCCCAGCGGTGGATGCATGACCATCCCACCCAGCCCATCACCCTCGCCGAACTCTGCCACCAAGCCCACGTCAGCCGCCGCACCCTCATCCAGGGCTTTCGCGATCACTTGGGCATGGGGCCGATGGCCTATCTCAAGATCCTCCGCCTCCACGGCATCCGCCGACAACTCCTCCGCGCTGATCCCGCACGCACCCAGATCGCCCCCTTGGCTGGCGAGTGGGGCTTCCACAACCCTGGCCACTTCGCCGCCGACTACCGCCGCTTGTTCGGAGAGCGTCCCCGGGACACCCTTCGGGGGGTCGGCTAAAGGCGTGGGGGATCCTCCACCCACAACTCTCGAATCGTCCTTCCGTTGCTAATTTGAATTCCCACCGCGGCAGCTCCTTGGGCAGCCAGCCGCCCCAACCGCCCATCCAGTCCGCCCCTCCCGCCGCCAGCCCCCCCGTGTCTCAGGCGCTGACGGCCAAGGCCTCGTTGCGCCAGCTTCTCGACAGCCTCAGCCGCGAACAGCGCCGCAATCACGAGCTTCTCGCTTCCCTGGCGTTCGCCCTGCGCAGTTACACCAACCTGCGGCGTTTTCTTGAACTGGTGCCGCTGGTGATGGCCCGGTTGGTGGAAGCGGAGGGCAGCCTGTTGGTGGTGTTCCATCCCGATGGGCGGCTGTGGCGGGATCATCTGCAGGCCACCAGCGGCGATCGCTGCGGTGAGGTGCTCCGTCAGTTGGCCGCCCTCCCCGACCCGCAATTGCGGGCCCTCTCCGGGGAGGAAGCTGTGGCCGGGCTGCTGGATGGGATGGTTTCCCGGCTTCTGGCCCCGGCCCAGGTGTTCACCACCTCGGTGGTGGCCCGCGGCCGCCAGCGGGGCCGGCTGTACGTGTTCAGCCATCGCCAGGGTTTCAGCTGGAGTGAGGTGCATCGCCGCCACCTTCAGCTGGTGGCCGATCTCACCGGGGTCGCCCTCGAAACGGCCACCCTCCAAGAGGACAGCCGGCGCCATGAGCGCCTCGATCGCCAGCTCAGCATTGGCGCGGAGATTCAGGCCCAGCTTCTGCCGGATCACTGTCCCGTGATCGAAGGGGTGGAGTTGGCCGCTCGCTGCCGGCCGGCCTTTCAGGTGGGGGGGGATTACTACGACTTCATCCCCACCCGGCCCGCGGGCTCCAGCCGTCGGCGTGAGCGGGATCGCTGGGCCTTGGTGATGGGTGACGTGATGGGCAAGGGGGTGCCGGCGGGTCTGCTGATGACCTTGCTGAGGGGGATGTTGCGGGCGGAGGTGCTCAGCGGCCAGCCACCGGATCGCATCCTTCACGATCTCAACCATCTGGCTCAGGAGGATCTGGCCCAGTCCCATCGTTTTGTCACGCTCTTCTACTCCGACTACGACCCGCGATCCCGTCTGCTGCGCTATGCCAATGCCGCCCACAATCCTCCTTTGCTTTGGAGACGGCGGCAGGGCCGTGTGGATCGGTTGGATGCCCCCGGCTTCTTGATTGGCCTCCAGAGTGAGGCCGAGTATGAGTGCCGCCAGATTCGGCTGGAACCCGGAGATGTGGTTGTCTACTACACCGATGGCGTCACTGAGGCCACCGGGTTCAGCGGCGAGCGCTTTGACGAGGAGCGGTTGCGCAAGGCGTTCCATGGCGCCTGCCTGTCCACGGCGGGCGCCCAGGGCATCCTGGATCAACTCTTCGCCCGGTTGGATCGCTTTCTCGGGGCGGACCTCCAGCTGGAGGATGATGCCTCCCTGGTGGTGCTCAAAGTGCGGGATGAGGTCAGGCTGCCTCCCCTTCCCCCTCCACTCCCGGGTGCGGTGGCAAGCTGATGGCCAGCGAGGGGGCCATGGATGACGCCTGAGTTTTCTCCGTCCAGCTCCGCGCCGGCTGGCGGTCAGGGCACCTGGAGCGAGCGCTTCGAGCAAGGTCTCAATCCCTCCATTGAGCGGTTCAACGCCTCGATCGGGTTTGACATCGTTCTTCTTCAGGAGGATCTGGATGGTTCCATCGCCCACGCCCGGATGCTCGGCAGCTGTGGGGTGATCAGCGAGGCGGAGGCCGAGCGGCTGATCGATGGCCTGGAAGGCATCCGCGCCGAGGCCGCGGCGGGAGAGTTTCGTCCTGGCGTGGAGGCGGAAGATGTGCACTTCGCCGTGGAGCGTCGCCTCATCGAGCGGCTCGGCGCCCTGGGCAAGAAACTGCACACGGGCCGCAGCCGCAACGACCAGGTGGGCACGGATCTGCGCCTCTGGCTGCGTCGCCGGATGGAGGCCATGGATGGGGCCCTGCGCCGGTTCGAGCGGGCCCTGCTGGCCCATGCCGAACGGCATGTCGACACCCTGATCCCTGGGTACACCCACCTGCAGCGGGCCCAACCCGTGAGCTTGGCTCACCATCTGTTGGCCTATGTGGCCATGGCCCAGCGGGATCGCGCCCGCCTGGCGGATGTGCGCCGCCGCGTCAACATCTGCCCCTTGGGCGCGGCGGCCCTGGCGGGCACCCCCGTGCCGATCGATCGCCGCCAGACAGCCGCTGAACTGGGCTTTGAGTCGATCTACGCCAACAGTCTGGACGCGGTGAGCGATCGGGATTTCACCGTGGAGTTCATGGCGGCGGCCAGCTTGGTGATGGTGCACCTCAGTCGGCTGGCGGAGGAGGTGATCCTTTGGGCCAGTGAGGAGTTTGGTTTCATCTCCCTCACCGATCGCTGCGCCACCGGCAGCAGCTTGATGCCCCAAAAGAAGAATCCGGATGTGCCCGAACTGGTGCGGGGCAAGAGCGGTCGTGTTTTTGGCCACCTGATGGGGTTGCTGACCATGATCAAGGGCCTCCCCCTGGCCTACAACAAGGATTTTCAAGAGGACAAGGAAGCTCTCTTTGATGGGGTGCGCACCTGTTTGGAGTGCCTTGAGGCCATGGCGATCCTGTTTGAGGAGGGACTGGAGTTCCGACCCCAGCGTTTGGAAACGGCTGTGCACAGCGACTACGCCAACGCCACGGACGTGGCCGATTACCTGGTGGCCCGCGGCGTGCCCTTTCGCGAGGCCTACCAGCTGGTGGGCCGCCTTGTGAAGCAATGTGTGGCCGAGGGCCGCTTGTTGGCGCAGCTTTCCCTGGACGATTGGCGGAGCCTGCACCCCGCCTTTGAGGCCGACATCCATCGGGCCATCGACCCCCGTCAGGTGGTGGCGGCCCGCGAGAGTGAGGGGGGGACCAGCTTTGCCGAGGTGAGGCGCCAGCTGGCGTTGGCCCAGGGGCGGCTGGAGGCGGAGGGTGATGCACCCACGCCGCGGTGATCATGCGGCAACATCTGTTGACCTTCGAGGCGGACAGATTCCAGAGATCGACTAACCTATGTGGGTCCGAAACCCTCCGGGTTCCTCGGCATCCGCATCGGTTCCCCCAGCCCCTTTCGTGAGCATCTTTGTTGGCAATCTTCCCTTCCGCGCAGAGCAGGAGGACGTCGTTGAACTTTTCACTCGCTTTGGCGAGGTTGTGAATTGCTCCCTCCCCCTTGAGCGAGACACCGGCCGCAAGCGGGGTTTCGCTTTTGTGGAGATGGCCGATGACGAGATGGAAACCCAGGCCATCGAGGGGCTGCAAGGAACGGAGTTGATGGGGCGCCCGCTTCGCATCAACAAGGCCGAACCCCGTGGTGGCGGAGGCGGTGGCGGTGGTGGCGGTGGCCCTCGCCGAGGCGGTGGTGGTTATGGCGGCTATGGCGGCGGCGGCGGCGGCAGCTATGGCGGCCGCGGTGAGGAGCGTGGCTCCGGCGCCCGCGACTGGGAAGATCGCAGCTACGGCGGCGCGGATCGCGCCACCGACAGCTTTGACGCCGGTCGGGCACGGCGCCGCCGCAGTGGGGGCGACTCCACGGACATGGATTGAGTCCCCCCCTAGAGAGAGGTCCTAGAGCCCTCTCTCTTCCAGCGATCGTGCGGCCCTGACCAGCACCTCAGGGCCCGCCTGGCGTGTCCCGGCTTCCCGAGACAGGGTGGCTCGCCAACCCCTCGCGTCCTTGACGCCCTCCACCACATGCACCAAGTGGCGAGCGATGGCCCATAGCCTTCCGCCCTGGGAGCACCATTGTTCGGCATGGGGAATCACCCCACGGAGCACGGACGACGGCTTCGCCTGCTCCCTTGATGGGTCGGCGAAGATCTCCCTGTCCACCCCCGCCCACCGCAGGGGATGTTGGTAAACGGCCCGTCCCACCATCACCCCATCCACCTCCTCCAGCTGGGATCGGCAGCTCCCCAGGGTGTCAAGCCCTCCATTCAGTTCCACCAAGAGGGTGGGTCGTTCCCGTTTCAGCTGACGCACCACGTCCCAGCGCAGGGGGGGGACGGTGCGATTTTCCTTGGGGTCTAGCCCTTGCAGCCAGGCCTTGCGGGCATGCACCGCGAAGCGGGCCGCACCGGCCGCCGCCACCGTGTCCACAAACCGCAACAGCTCGGCGAACCCATCCTGATGGTCGATGCCGATGCGGTGCTTCACCGTGACGGGCAACCCACTGGAGGTGGCCATGGCGGCCACACACTCCGCCACCCGCTCGGGGCGCGCCATCAAGCACGCCCCGAAGTGTCCCTGGCTGGCCTTCGGGCTTGGACAGCCCACATTCAGATTCACCTCGTCGTAGCCCCAGGCGGCGGCGGTTCTGGCCGCGGCCGCCAGCTCCCGGGGATCGTCCCCCCCCAGTTGGAGCACCAGCGGCTTCTCTTGCCGGTCAAATCCCAACAACCGCTCGAGCCGTCGCCCCTGTTCGGCGTTGCAGTGGGGTGGCCCCTCCCGGAGGAGGTGGTGCACTGCCTTGGCCACCACCATCTCTGTGTAAAGAAGGCTGTGGCGGCTCACCTGACGCATCAGCACCCGGAAGTGCTGATCCGTGTAATCGAGCATGGGCGCCACACTGAAGCGGTAAGCGTTCAACATCGGTTCATGCTGCCCACCCACGCGACGGTTTTGGTGGCTGGCGGTGGACCAGCCGGGTTCATGGCGGCCATTGTGGCCGCCGAGAGTGGCCTGGAAGGGGTGTGGGTGCTGGAGGCCACCCCCGAACCGCTCCACAAGGTGCGAATCAGCGGGGGCGGACGATGCAATGTCACCCATGCCTGTTGGGACCCTCGGACCCTGTCGACCCACTACCCCCGGGGTGGGCCCGCCCTGCTCGGCCCCTTTTCACGCTTTGGTCCCCGCGACACCCTGCGGTGGTTTCACGCCCATGGGTTGGAGTTGGTGGAGGAGGCTGACGGCCGATTGTTTCCCCGCGGCCAATCGTCCCTCTCGGTGGTGGCTTGTTTGCGCAAGGCGGCTGAGGCCGCCGGCGTGCGCGTGTCGCGGAGCGCCGCGCTCCAGCGCGCGGAGGCTCGATCCGGGGGGGGATTCGCGCTCACCCTCAGGAATGGGCACCAGATGCACACGGATTGGCTGGTCCTGGCCACCGGAAGCCACCCCAGTGGCCATCGGCTTGCCCAGTCGCTGGGGCACAGCCTGGTGCCCCCGCTGCCCTCCTTGTTCACCCTGGCGGTGGCCGACCCCGCCCTCACCGACTTGGCTGGGGTGAGCACCGACCCTGTCGTGCTTTCACTGACGGCCCCAGCGGAGGGGTCCACTCCAGCGGGGGCGTTTCGCCAACGTGGAGCGGTGCTCATCACCCACTGGGGGCTGAGTGGGCCCGCGACCCTGCGGCTCACGGCCTTCGCGGCGCGGCAGCTCAAGGCCTGGGGGTACCGGGCTGAACTGGAGGTGGATTGGACGGGTGGCCCGCGTCGCGAGGAGGTGGACCAACGTCTGGAAGAGTTCCGGCTCCATCAGGCCCGTCGCCAGATCACCGCGGCCCGTCCCTTCCCATCTCTGAGCCGACGGCTCTGGGGTGCTTTGGTGGCCGCGGCGGGTTTGGAGCCGGAGCGCCGCTGGGCCGACCTCAGCCGCCAGGGGCAGCGGGCCTTGCTGAACGCGCTTGTGGCCAGTCGCTATTCCGTGGTGGGTCGCGGGCCCTTCGGGGAGGAGTTTGTCACCGCCGGTGGGATCCCCCTCAAGGAGGTGCGGGGGAGCACCATGGAAAGTCGGCGGCAACCCGGCCTGTTTCTGGTGGGGGAGCTGCTGGATGTGGATGGAGTCACGGGGGGATTTAACTTCCAGCACTGCTGGACCAGCGGCTGGCAGGCCGGGCGGGCCTTGGCGTCGCTGGCGGGGGGCACCCCCAAGGATTAGGCGTGAGACGCTTGACTCAGCGGATCTTATCGAAGACCGAGAACATTGGCAGATACATGGCAACAAGAATCGAAGCCACAATTCCACCCACTAGCACAATCATGAAGGGCTCAATCAGGGAGGTGAGAATTTTGGCTGTGGAGGTGACTTCGTCTTCATAGAAGTCGGCGACTTTGGAAAGCATCGTATCCATGTTGCCAGTCTCCTCGCCCACGATGAGCATGCTGATCGCCAGATCAGGGAAGACATTTTTTATCGCCAGAGCTCGGCTGAGAGGAACCCCCTCGCTCACATCGACACGGGAGGCGTTGATGGCATCAGCAAAGATGGTGTTGGACGCGGTTTCGGTGAGAATTTCCAAGGCCATCATGATGGGCACTCCCGCTTTGGAGAGGGAGGCCAAGGTTCGTGAGAATTGCGCCGTGGCGGTTTTCTGAATCAGGTCTCCAAACAGTGGTAGCTTTAAGAGGAGCTGATCGATTTTGCGGCGTCCCGAAGGGTTGTCGTATAAGATTTTTAGCCCATAGATACTCATGAATAAAAGGCCAAGAAGCACCAAGGAGAATCCTGATCGCAGGAGATTGCTCAGGTTGACCATCATTTGGGTAAACAGCGGCAGATCGGCGCCAAGCTGTTCAAAAATCCCGGCAAACGTGGGAATGATAAAGATCGTCATTCCTAGAAACACAAGAATGGCGATGACGAACACCGTCACCGGGTAGCTCAAGGCACTCCTGATTTGGTTTTGGAGCTTCGCGTTGTCCTCCAGCAGCTTGGCGAGTCGCTTCAGGGTTTCATCCAGCACGCCACCCGCCTCGCCCGCCTCCACCATGGCAATGCTGAGCTTGTCAAAAACCTTCGGCCAACGCCGCATTGATCCAGCAAGGTTTTCCCCCTGGTTCACCTCAATGATGATGCCCGCGAGAGCCCGTCGAAACATGGCTGATTTCTGTTGGCGATAGATCAGCTCGATGCTCCGCAGGATCGGCACTCCGGCGTTCACAAGGGTGGCCAATTTGTTTGCGAAAATGGCCTTTTCTTTGACGGATGGTGGGTTTTCTAAAAATTGGTTCCAGCGTCGTGTTGAATCTCCCGCGGGAGTGTTTTTCCTGGCGGGAGAGTCTTGCTGGCGCGAGAGGTTGTTGTAGCTGATCCCTCGGCGTCTCAAGGTGCGCCTCGCGTCCGCGAGGCTCTTGGCCTCCAGGGTGAGCATTTTTGTCTTCCCGGCCCGGGTGGTGTAGCTGACGGTGAAGGCGGTCATCCCAGTTGCTGATTCATCAATCGTTCCAGCTCCTCTGGCCGGATGGTTTTGAGCATCGCCTCGGCTTTGCTGATGGTTTCGTCCTGAACGAGATTGGTGAGCGCGCGCTCCAGGGTCAACATCCCCTCTTTGGCCCCCGTTTGAATTTGGGAATAGATCTGGGCTGTTTTTCCTTCCCGGATCAGATTGGCAATAGCGGGAGTATTGATCATGATTTCCTGCGCCATGACCCGTCCAAATTGACCGGGGGCTGGGCGCACGCGCTTGCAAAGTGTCTGGGAAAACACTCCCAGCAGGCTGTTGCTGAGCTGCACACGGATTTGCATCTGCTGTCCAGGGGGGAAAACGTCCACCATCCGATCCACCGACTGGGCGGCGGAACTGGTGTGGAGGGTGCCGAAGACCAAATGGCCGGTTTCCGCCGCGGTGATGGCGAGCTGGATCGTTTCCAGGTCGCGGAGTTCTCCCACCAAAATCACATCGGGATCCTCCCGCAGCGCGGCCCGAAGGGCGTTGGCGAAACTGCGGGTGTCCTCGTGAACTTCCCGCTGATGGATCACCGACTTCTGATTTTTGTAGGTGAATTCAATCGGATCTTCGATTGTTAAAATATGTTCAGATCGCGTTTGGTTGATGTGGTTGAGCAGGGCGGCCAGCGTGGTGGTTTTGCCCGAGCCCGTCGGCCCGGTCACCAAGATGAGACCCTTTGGCTTGCGACTGGTTTCCTCCACCACGGTGGGCAAGCCCAGGCTGCTGAGGCTAGGAATCGAATCGCAAAGCGCCCTCAGGCAAGCGGCATAGGTGCCGCGCTGTCGATAGACGTTGACCCGAAAACGCGCCACGCCCCGCAGGCCGTAGGAACAATCCAGTTCCCAGTTTTGTTCGAGCTGTTTGCGCTGCGAATTGTTCAGGAGCGAAAAAATCAGCTTGTTGCAATCTTCCTCGCTCAACACCACATCGTCCACAATTGGTCGCAACTGGCCGTTGAAGCGGCCGTAGGGAGGTTGATAGGCCGCCAAGTGAAGGTCGCTCCCGCCCGCCTTCACCAGATCGGCCATCAGGTCCTCAATCATCAACATGGCTGCGGTCGGTCTCCTAGCGGCGCACCCTCAGACAGTAGGGGCATTCCAGCCATTCGTCGTTCAGGCCCGCCCCACATCCCCGGCAGGTGAGACCTTTGAGCGCTCGGGCACGCCGCTCGGATTCCAGGCCCGTGTCGGTGAGCAGCATCCGCTCCACCTCCTCCAGGCTGGTGAGGCCCAGCCGCACCAGGTCGAGTCCATAGCCGAGAAGGGTTTTCATGCCTGATTCCAAGGCCAGTCGTCGCAGTTCATGGGTGCTAGAGCGTTTCGCCACCGCCGCCGACAAGGATTCATTCATGGTGAGCACCTCGTACACCCCCACCCGGCCCCGGTAGCCTCGGCCCGTGCAGCTCGGGCATCGATTGGGCGTGCCAACGGAGACGGTGTGGGCCCGGTAAAAAGTAATGGCTTCCTCATCACTGGCCACCAAGCCGAAATGGGCCAGATGCTCCTGATCCGGGTGATGGGGAATGCGGCACTCCGTGCAGAGACGGCGCACCAGCCGCTGGGAGACCACCCCCAACAGGGAGGAACTCACCAGGAAGGGCTCCACACCCATCTCATCGAGTCGGGCAAAGGCCCCAACGGCATCGTTGCAGTGCAAGGTGGTGAGCACGAGGTGGCCCGTGAGGGCGGCTTCGATGGCCGTGCGGGCCGTCTCCAGGTCGCGGGTCTCCCCCACCAGCAGCACATCGGGATCCTGCCGCATGAACGCCCTCAGGGCGGAGGCAAAGTCGTATCCCTTCTCCCGATTCACTTGGGTCTGGGTGATCCCCGCCAGACCGTATTCAATCGGGTCTTCCACGGTGGAGATGTTGATCGTGGGATCGTTGCGTTCCGCCAGGAGGGAATAGAGAGTGGTGGATTTCCCCGAGCCCGTCGGGCCGGTCACCAGCACCATGCCAAAGGGCTTGGTGCCAATTTCCCGCACCTTGCCCCGGGCCAGAGGGTCGGTGATCAGGGTGTCGAGGCCCAGCTGGGTGGCGCTGTTGTCGAGAAGGCGCAGCACCACTTTTTCTCCGTAGCGGCCGGGCAGGGTGCTGACCCGGAAGTCCATCACGTCATTGCGAAACAAGCGGCGAATGCGTCCGTCCTGGGGGAGACGCCGTTCAGCGATGTCCAGATCGGCCATGATCTTGAACCGTGAGGTGACGGCCGGCACCAGGGTTTTGGGAAGCTTGTCCACCGTTCGCAACAACCCGTCCTGGCGAAAGCGAACGTGCATGCCGTCCTCCTGGGGTTCGACATGGATGTCACTGGCACCATTGCTGATGGCTTCCATCAGAATGCGGTTCACCAGATGCAGCACGGGAGAAACGCTCTCCTCCCGGGGCATCGCCTCAAGATCCTCGATCCCATCGTTGGGGGCCTGCGCTTGGCCGGTTTGTCCCAAATCCAGATCGGCGAACAGGGAGGACCTCTGGGCTCCCTCCATGTCCGGGGAGGGATGGTGAGGGCTGTCCGATGGCGGGATGTCTGGAGTCATCTGACGCTCGAGACGAGGACGATCACTGGTGCGGGGGACTCGTGGGGACGCGCGGGGCACAGACCCCTCTTAGGGGGATTTGGAAGGTGCGGGCTTCCGCCGCTTGTGAGAAGTGAGGGTCTAGAACGAACATAAACCCATTCACCGTGCCCGGCAGCATGAGCGGCGACACTTCCTCAGCCCCAACCTCCGCGGAGGCGACCCAGGATCCCGCCGAGGCCATCCCAACCGCTGAGGGGCTTCCAGAGGTGGCGGATCCCCCAACTCCCCCAGCCCCCGCCGAGGACGCCCCAAGCGCCGACCCCCCAGCGGACAGGCTTCAGGAGTTGGAGCGCCAGTTCGCCACGCTTCAAAGTGAGCATGAGGCGTTGCGGGGTCAATACATGCGCATCGCCGCCGACTTTGACAACTACCGCAAGCGCCAATCCAGAGACCAGGAGGATTTGCGTCTGCAAATCACCTGCGGCACCCTGAGTGAAATCCTCCCGGTTGTGGATAATTTTGATCGAGCGCGCCAGCAACTCAATCCCCAGAGCGATGAGGCGCAGACCCTCCATCGCAGCTACCAAGGGCTTTACAAACAGCTCGTGGATGTGTTCAAGCAGCTGGGGGTCGCGCCGATGCGCGTGGAGGGGGAACCCTTTGATCCCAATCTCCATGAGGCCGTGCTGCGCGAGCCGAGCCAGGAGCATCCGGAAGATGTGGTGATTGAGGAGCTGCAACGGGGCTACCAGCTCCACGGGAAAGTGCTGCGGCATGCCCTGGTGAAGGTGTCCATGGGACCCGGTCCCCTCTCGACCCAACCCGCTGGACAGCCGGCCCCTGATCAGGAGCAGGCTGGCTGATGGCCGACTTCTACGAGTTGCTTGGCGTGGGTCGCGACGCCGACGCCGACACCCTCAAGCGGGCCTACCGCCGCCTGGCCCGCCAGTACCACCCGGACGTGAACAAGGATCCTGGCGCCGAGGATCGTTTCAAGGAGATTGGCCGGGCTTACGAGGTGTTGAGCGATCCCCAGTCCCGATCCCGCTACGACCAGTTCGGAGAGGCGGGCCTGGGGGGTGGGGGAATGCCCGACATGGGCGACATGGGCGGATTCGCCGACCTCTTCGAAACCTTCTTCAGCGGCTTTGGCGGCGGCGGTGGCATGGGGGGTGGGGCCCGCCGACGTGGCCCCCGCAAAGGGGATGACCTCGGCTTGGAGCTCACCATCAGCTTCAGCGAGGCCGTCTTTGGGGCGGAGAAGGAGGTGCAGTTCAGGCACCAGGAAACCTGCGGATCGTGCCAGGGATCGGGAGCCAAGCCCGGGAGCGGCCCCACCACCTGCTCCACTTGTGGTGGCGCGGGCCAGGTGCGGAGGGCCACCCGCACGCCCTTTGGCAGCTTCACCCAGGTGGCCCCATGCCCGACCTGTGATGGAAGCGGCCAGATGATCGCTGATCCCTGCGGCGCCTGTGGGGGCCAGGGCGTGCGGGAGGTGCCCAAAAAACAGCGCATCAAGATCCCAGGGGGTGTCGATAGCGGCACCCGTCTGCGTGTTCCAGGGGAGGGGAACGCCGGCCAGCGCGGTGGCGGACCCGGCGATCTCTACGTGGTGCTGAACGTTCGCTCCCATCCCCACCTACGGCGGGAGGGCGTCACCATCTCCTCAGAGCTGCCGATCAGTTATTTGCAGGCCATCTTGGGAGACACGGTGGAGGTGGAAACCGTCGAGGGCACCGAGAAGTTGGAGATTCCCGCCGGCACCCAGCCCGGGGCCGTCTTGACGCTCAAGGGCAAGGGGGTGCCCCGACTTGGCAATCCGGTGGCCCGCGGCAATCACGATTTTTTGGTGAAAGTGCAGCTGCCCACCAAGCTCTCGGGCGATGAACGGGATCTGCTCGAACAGCTGGCTGGCCACCACAGCCGCAAGGGCCAGCGCCATCCCCACAAGAGTGGCCTGTTTGGCGGGCTCTTCGGGGGCGGATGAACGACGCCCATCCCCAGGCGTGCCTTGATCTGCGGGGAACGCCTTGTCCCCTCAATTATGTGCGCAGCCGCCTGGCCCTGGAACGGATTCCCGTCGGGGGCTGGCTTCAAGTCGACCTTGACCCCGGAGAGCCCGAGGAGATGGTGAGCGAGGGTCTGCGGGGAGAGGGCCACCAGGTGTGCCGCGATCCCTCCCCGCCTGTCTCGGAAGGATCCGCCGTGAGGTTGCTCATCCGCCGCGGTGGGTGAGCCGGGTCGAGTGGTGGCCCAGGAGGCCAACTTCGTGCGGGTCGACCTTGACGGTCCCGGCCCGGAGGGTCGGCGCCAACTGCTGTGTACCGCCCGGGCTCGCCTGGCCAAAGGGGGACAGGGGATCTGTGTGGGAGATCGGGTGGAGCTGGAGGGCATCGACTGGGCGCGGGGGCGGGCGGCGGTGGTGAGCCGGGCCCCCCGGACCAACCTTCTCCCCCGTCCGGCGGTGGCCAATGTGAGCCGGGTGGTGGTGGTGGTCTCCCTGAGGGACCCTGATCCCGACCCCCTGCAGATCACCCGTTTCCTCGTGAGCGCCGAGCATCTGGCCCTGCCCGTGGAGGTGGTGCTCTCCAAAGCCGATGGCCTGCCCCCGGGTTGGCTGGAGGAGTGGTGCCATCGCCTGAGGAGCTGGGGATATGACCCCCTGCCCGTGTCGACCCGCACCGGGCTGGGCCTGGAGAGCTTGGCGCGGCGACTGGCGGTTCCGGGCATCGCTGTGCTCTATGGCCCCTCAGGGGTGGGCAAAAGCAGCCTGCTCAACGCGTTGGTGCCTGGCCTGGCCCTTCGGGTGGCCCCCGTTTCGGGGCGCCTGCGACGGGGTCGGCACACCACACGCCATGTGGAATTGGTGTCTCTCCCCGGCGCGCCCGAGGCCCTGGTCGCGGATACGCCAGGGTTCAACCGGCCGTCCTTACCCGTGGGCCCCTCAGAGCTGGTGCGGTGCTTTCCGGAATTGACGGCGAGAACGACGCTCGCTTGCCGTTTCGCCGATTGCCGTCACAGCGGTGAGATGGGTTGCGCGGTGGGGGAGGAATGGCCCCGCCACGACCTCTATCGCCAATGCCTGGCGGAGGTGGAGGCCCTGGAGCCGGTCCAGGGCTTGAGCCGCGCCGGGGAAACCGTCCTGCGGCGGGCCTCCAGGCGCAAGCGCCATCTGCAACGCCAGGGAGGGCTCAGCCACCCAGACCTGGAAGATTGAGTTCAAGCCCGCCGGTGAGGGTGTCCATCCGCTCGCGCATGGTGCCGGTGGAGAGGTCGTAGGCGCTTTTGAGGGCTTCCAGCACGGCCGTTTCCACGGCCACCTGGCCTTCGCTCAGGAGCGCGGGGTCGACCTGAACTTTGAGGGGAAGTTGGTTGCCGGAGAGCCAGACGCTGGCCCGGCCATCGGCGCTGCGACCCTCCAGCTCCATGGCGTCCAGCTCTTCCTGGAGTTTCTGGGCATCCTGCTGGATCTGTTGGGCCTTGCGGAACGCCTCGGTGAGCTGACCAAAGTTGGGAAGTCCAAAGCCAGCCATGGCGCCAGGATGGGGGAGAAGGGGATGTGTGCTCAGGGTAGGCCCCCTCCGGACCCCTCCTCGAAGCCGAGGCGCTTCACCTCAGGGTGGAGAACGATGCCGCGGGCTTCGAACACCCGCTCCCGCACCATGGCGATGAGCCGGTCGATGTCGCTGGCGCGGGCGTCTCCCAGGTTCACGATGAAGTTGGCGTGCAAGGGAGACACCTGGGCGTCGCCGACCCGCAGACCCTTCAGCCCCAGAGTCTCGATCAACCGCCCGGCCTTTTCGGGCTCCGGGTTGCGAAACACGCTGCCACAGCTGGGCTGTTGATAGGGCTGGGTGCTGGTGCGGCTCTGCAGGTTGGCGCTGGTGCGGGCGATCACGGTGGCCGGATCGTGGCCGGGCTCCAGCCGGAATCGGGCGGCCAGCACCAGGAGGGGCTCCTCCTGCAGGCGGCTGTGGCGGTAGGCGAAGTCGAGGTCGCTGGCCAGCAGGGTGAAGGGGTCGGCGGGTTTGGCGGGATCGATCACCCGCACCGAATGCAGCCACTCCGCCGTGCATCCCCCTTGGGCGCCGGCATTCATGACCACCGCGCCACCCACCGTTCCAGGAATGCCCACGCTCCACTCCAGGCCCCGCAGACCGCCCCGCGCCGCCTTCCGGGCCAGGGTGGGGATGGGTTCCCCCGCCTCGGCCTCCACCCAGCCCTCCGCCACGTCCAGCACGCTCCCCTGGAGCCGTCGGCTGCAGAGGGTGAGTCCCGGGAGCCCCTCGTCAGCGATGAGGAGGTTGGAGCCGGCGCCGATGCAGCGAAACGCCAGCCCCTCGGACACGGCCCAGCTGGCCCGCTGAATGAATTCCGTCGCGCTGCCGGGCTCAGAGAACCATTGGGCGGGTCCCCCGACCCGCCAGGTGGTGAAGTCCCGGAGGGACACTTCCCGCCTCGGGGCACTTGGGGGCGTGGTCCTGGCGTCCAACTCAGAGCACCAAGGCCGCCGGACGACCGGGGTCTGGGTCGCCGAGGGTGCTGAGCCGCTCCCAAAGGCTGTTCACGTCGCCGGCGCCCATGGCCAACACCAGATCGCCGGGCTCGCTGAGAGCGGCCACCTGGTCGGTGAGCTGGTCTAGGTCGAGCGCGGCTTGCACGGGGATGGACGGGGCGAAGGCTTGCACGGCTGCCGCCAGGGACTCACTGGAGACCCCTTCGATCGGGGCCTCGCCGGCGCTGTAGAGCGGCGCCACGATCACCCTGTCGGCCAAGGCGAGGGCTTGGGCGAATTCGCTGAGGAATTGGGCGGTGCGGCTGTAGCGATGGGGTTGGAACACCGCCAGCAGCCGGCGAGGTTGGGAGGGGAGGGGGCTCCGTCCGCTGTCCACCATGAGGCGGGCCATGGACAGGGTGGCGGCCACCTCGCTGGGGTGATGGGCGTAGTCATCCACCACAATGCGCTCCCGCCAGAGGCCGCGGCAGTCGAAGCGGCGCCCCGGGGCTTGCAGGTCGCCAATGGCCCGGCGGAGGTCGGCAAAGGGCACCCCCTCCCGGCGGCAGGCCGCCAGGGCTCCGATGACATTGCTGAGGTTGTGGCGTCCAGGCAGGGGCACCTCCAGGAGGCCCACCTTCTCGCCGCGCTCGTAATACACCGCCGTGGTGCCGTCACCCCGTTCGCTGGTGGCCAGGGCCCCGTAGTCGGCCCCCAGCGGGTCTTCGATCGACCACCAGGCGTCGGCCTGGAAGTGCTCCCGCAGGACGGGGCAGTCGCGATTGGCGAGCAGGGTGCCGCTGCCGTCACTGAAACGCTTGAGGGTGGCGATCAGGGTTTGGAGGTTGGGGTAGTGGTCGGTGTGATCCAACTCAATGTTGGTGAGCAGGGCCAGGGTTGGGCTGAATTTCACCAGGGATCCGTCGGATTCATCCGCTTCGGCCACCAGAAGGCGGCCCGACCCCTGGCGGCCATTGCTTCCGAACGCGGGCACGATGCCGCCGATGACGGCGGTGGGATCTTGGCCCGTGGCCTCAAGCAGGGTGGCGATCAGGGTGCTGGTGGTGGTTTTCCCGTGACTGCCAGCGACGGCGATCGAGGGTTGATGGTTGATCAGGGCCGCCAGCACGTCGGAGCGGTGGCAAAGGGCCAGGCCTCGGCGGCGAGCTTCCGCCACCTCCGGGTTGGTCTCCCCCACCGCCGAGCTGAGCACCACCAGGGGGGGGGCTCCTCCCTCGGCCAAGAGGCTCTCGATGGTGGCGGCGGTTTGCTCCCCGTACACCCTCACTCCCAGGGCGGCCAGGCGCCTCACCACGGGGGAGGGCCTGGGATCGGAGCCGCTCACCGCGAAGCCCCGTTCCACGAGGATCCCCGCCAGGGCTGACATCCCGATGCCCCCAATCCCCACGAAGTGAAGGGGCTGATCGCGATCCAGCACGAGGTTCAAGGGCGTCACCGACTTCTTGCCGAAAATAAGGCGGAACGCCCCCTGGCGCCTCCTCGCTCCTTTACGAGTTGCTTCGCGTCCGCCCCTCCCAGCCCCCCGGCCTGGCTGGGGCTGGGTGGGGCCGAACCTGTTTCTGTATGATCGGCAGCCGAAATCCCCATTTGCCAGCGGTCTCCGCCGCTTACCTGCCATGGCCCTGCGCGTCGCAATTAATGGATTTGGCCGGATCGGGCGCAATTTCATGCGCTGTTGGTTGAGCCGCGGGGCAAACACCAATCTGGAGATCGTTGGTCTGAATGGCTCGGGGGACACCTCCACCAACGCCCATTTGTTGAAGTACGACTCCATGTTGGGGCCGCTCCGGGGTGTGGATGTCACTTATACCGACAACTCAATCAGCGTGAATGGCAAGGAAATCAAAGTCTTTTATGATCGTAATCCGGCCAATCTCCCCTGGAAAGAATGGGGTGTGGATTTGGTCATTGAATCCACCGGCGTGTTCAATGATGATGTGGGCGCCAGCAAGCACTTCGAGGCTGGGGCCAAAAAAGTGATTCTCACCGCTCCTGGCAAAGGGGAGAAGGTGGGCACGTTTGTGGTGGGTGTCAACGCGGATCAATACCGCCACGAAGATTGGAACATTCTCAGCAATGCCAGTTGCACCACCAACTGCATGGCGCCGATCGTGAAGGTGTTGGATCAAGAGTTCGGCATCGTCAAGGGCACGATGACCACCACGCACAGCTACACGGGTGACCAGCGCATTCTCGACGCCTCCCACCGGGATCTGCGCCGTGCCCGCGCGGCGGCAGTGAACATCGTGCCCACCAGCACGGGTGCGGCCAAGGCGGTGGCCCTGGTGTATCCCCCGGTGAAAGGCAAGCTGAGTGGCATCGCCCTGCGGGTGCCCACCCCCAACGTGTCAGTGGTGGATATGGTGCTGGAAATCAGCCGCGACACCACCAAGGACGAAGTGAACCAAGTGCTCAAGTCCGCCTCGGAAAATGGCATGAAGGGGATCATTAAATATTGCGATCTTCCCCTGGTGTCGTCCGACCATGCCGGCACGGACGAATCCACCATTGTGGATTCCGAGCTCACCCTGGTGATGGGGGGCAACATGCTGAAGGTGATCGCCTGGTACGACAACGAGTGGGGCTACAGCCAGCGGGTGGTGGATCTGGCGGAGATCGTGGCCAAGAACTGGAAGTGAGCCGCTGACGGGCACGGATCCCACAGGAGAGCGCTGACTCACGGCCACGCCAAGTCCGGGGATGGGCAGTGACACGGGAACAGGCACACCATTGGTGAAGCCAAAGATGTGTCTCCAGTGTGTTTGCCGCCCCCCCTTAGAGCGTCGATGCGCTGATGCTGACGCCGTTCGATTGCGGACGTGGAAAGGGGGTGAAAAGGTCAACCATTCGCCGCTCAGTGGCCTCCTGGCGGGCGAGCCGACGGTATGCCGGAATTCGCGGATCCAAAGCGCTGGCAGCCATCAATGGGCTCCGCGGTCCACAACGCTTGGACAGCCTCCGCGCGTGTCATGGGTTGGCGTTCGGGCGAATGATTCTCACGCTCGAGGGCGGCGATGGTTTCGCTGTTGAGGCGGCGGCGATAGCGTTTGGCCCGCTCCTTGAGCCGGGCCACCAGGTCGTCGGGCACGTTGCGCGAGGTGAGCGTGGCCAGGGGGCGAAGGTTGGGATGTGCTGGCGGGGGCTTCAACCGAAGTGGCGGTAGCCCTCCATCGCGATCGGCTCTCCGCCGTCATCCCCGCTCCAGCGCACCTCCCCGCCGGTCCCCGCCACCAGCGCGCCGATGACGCCACTGCCCGGGAGAGCCGCCACCAGCGCCTCCGCCCAGGCCGGCTCTAAAGCCACCACGAGCTCGAAATCCTCGCCGCCCCCCAGGCACCAGCCTTCCCCTTCCGCGAGGGCCGCCATCGCCGGGTCGAGGGGCAGGGCGTCGCTGTGGAGCCTGGCGCCGCAGCCGCTGGCCGCCGCCACCGCCGCCACCGCCGCCGCCAACCCATCACTGCTGTCGCAGCCCCCCACCCGCCAGGGGACGCCAGCGGGTCGACTGGCGTTCAAGGCCCGCGCCGCGTCCAGCCGCGCCCGGGGCCGACGGTGGGCCTGGATCGCCCGCTCGGCCAGCTGCCCACAAACGCGGCCGGCCAGTGGGCCCTCCGGGTCCTGGAGCAGGGCCAGCCCCAGCCGGCTGAGGCCATGGGGCCCGCTGCTCACCAGCCAGTCGCCGACGCGGCCATCCCCCCGGCGGATGGTGTTTGGAGGGTCGCGGGCCGGCTCCGTCCCTGGGCTGGCCATGGGGATGGCGGCCTGCGGGGTGGGCGCCATCCGCCCGATGGCCGTGATCGCTAGCAGCCGCTGGAGGCCGCCACTGCAGTCGCCTCCCAGCAGCACCCCGCCATAGGTCGCCAAGGCCTCGGCGATCCCGCCATACACCCCCTCCACCCAGCGCCAAGGCGTGGAGGCCGGCGCCACCAGGCCCACCGTGAGTCCCACCACCTCCGTGCAGCCCATGGCGGCCAGATCGGAAAGGTTGGCCACCGCCGCGCGCCAGCCCACATCCCCCGCCTCGGTGGTGGTGTCGCTGAAATGGAGGTCCTCCACCAACACATCGGTGTTGATCACCAGGGTGTCGGAGCCCCCCGCGCCCAACACGGCCGCGTCATCGGCGAACTGGCCTGGCGGGGCGAAGGCCCCCAGCCGCCGGATCAGTTCCCACTCGCCCAGATCGGCCAGGGTGGGCCCATTACCCATGGGCCCGGAGGTTGTCGGCTCCTTCGATCACCTTGGCGCTCACGATCTTGTCGTCGGCCGTGAGTTCGTCGAGCACATCCAACCCATCCACCACGTAGCCGAAGGCGGCATAGCGTCCATCGATCAGGTTCAGACCCGCCGGTGTGAGCTCTGGCTCCGAGAGGAACAGGAAAAACTGCGAACTCCCATCATCCAGGGCCTCATCAGAGTGGGCCCAGCCCAGGGTGCCTTTGGCGTTGAAAGGCAACACCGGCTCCGCTTTGAACAGGCCGAGATCCTCGAACGTTTGGTTGTAGTACGGGCCGGGCTCGGAAGGCACCCGGATCTCCAGGGGAACACGCCGCTCCTTCTTGCTCACCGGATCGATGAAGCCGTCAGCGGGGCCCTCGGGATCGCCAGTCTGCAACACATAGAAGTCTTCGGCCCGATTGAAGGGCAGGCCGTCGTAGAACCCCCGTTTCACCAAATCCACGAAGGCGCCCGCGGTCAGAGGGGCGTTGTACCCGTCCACCACCACCACAAGGGTGCCTTTGTTGGTGCGGAGCTCCACCGTGGCCCGCCCGAGCAGCCGGGGCAGGCTGTCGAAGTCGCTGGGGATCGCGAAGGGGAAAGGCCCGATCAGCAGGGCCTCCGCGGCGCCGATGTCGCTCAGGGCGGCGCGCCGGGCGGCCAGGAAAGACTCGCGGTTTTGGCTTTCCGCCGCTCCGGCCAAGGTCTGAAGGTGCTCCTCCAAGCTGGCGAGATTGGCCTCGGCCACCGCCCGCTCATCGGCGGTGAACGCGGCGAGAATCTTCTCCCGGTCGTTGGCGAGGAGGGATTGACTCCGCCGCACGGTGGCCGTCAGGGCGTTCCATCGCTTCGAGCGCAAGTCGTCGCTGGTGCCCTCAAGCCGGTGTTGCAAATCTTGGAGATTCGGCTGGCTGATGGGCAGGGCGTTGCGCAGCAGGGCTTCTGGATCCGTGACGGCGTTGCCCTTGGGCAGGTAGGCCCAGGCCGCCGGCGTGCCGGGAAGCAGCATGCCCAGCATCAGCGCCAGAAGGCTCCCGAGCACTCCCCCCCACCATCTGGAACGGCGCCGCGGCCCGCCGCGTCGAGCTGGCCAAAGGGAGGGTCCAGACACCATGCCTGTCCTGTCGCTGAACGGACTTTGGCACAGCTCCTTGAGAGAGGGGTGGGCTGGCGAGGTCCAACCCCCCAGGTGGGTAGGTAGCCAGACGTACAATCCGCCGATCCGTGGCGCCGCCATGATTTCGAGCAACGATTTTCGTACGGGCTCCACGATTGAGCTCGATGGACAGGTCTGGCGGGTCATTGAGTTTCTTCATGTCAAGCCGGGGAAGGGATCCGCTTTTGTGCGCACCAAGTTGAAGGCGGTGAAATCCGGCAACGTGGTGGAACGCACGTTTCGCGCTGGGGAAACCGTGCCCCAGGCCCAGCTGGAAAAAGCGACCCTTCAGCACACCTACATGGAAGGCGAGGATTATGTGTTCATGGACATGGGCAGCTATGAGGAAACACGTCTAAAGGCGGAGGAGATTGGCGCTCAGCGCAAATACCTCAAAGAAGGGATGGAGGTGACCGTTCTGACGTATAACAACAAGCCTCTGGAGGTGGAATTGCCCAACTCCGTGATTCTGGAAATTAGCCAGACCGACCCCGGGGTCAAGGGAGATACGGCCACGGGGGGCACGAAGCCGGCCATTTTGGAAACCGGGGCCCAGGTGATGGTGCCCCTCTTCATCTCCATTGGCGACAAGATCAAAGTGGATACGCGTACCGACTCCTACCTGGGCCGGGAGTCCTGATCGCCATGCAGTTTGACCACGGCCAATTGCGCGATCTGCTGGAGCAACTCGGCAAGAGCGACATCCAAGAGTTTCGTCTCGAGGGCGAAAACTTCCGCCTGGAGGTGCGGCGCAATCTCCCCGTCACCGTGACGGCCTCACCACCCCCGGCCCTCGGTTCGGCCGTGGCCGCCCCCCCCGCGGAGCTCGCCCCCTCCACGCCCCCGCCGCCGCCCACTGTCGCCAGCCGCGGCGATCTACAGCCGATCACAGCCCCGATGGTGGGAACCTTCTACCGATCGCCCGCCCCCGGTGAAGCGCCGTTTGTTGAGCTGGGCACCCGCATCAAGGCGGGGCAGACCGTCTGCATCCTCGAGGCGATGAAGCTGATGAATGAACTCGAATCCGAGGTGTCGGGTGAGGTTGTGGAGATTCTTGTGGAAAACGGAACCCCCGTGGAATTCGGGCAAGTGCTGATGCGCATTCGCCCCTGACGCCCAGAGGCGCCCCAGCGGTTCATCTCCTTCCGTTCAACCCAGCTCCCGCGCCGTTGCGATCGCCGCGACCATGCTGGTGTCCCGGGCCACTCCGCGTCCGGCGATCGCGAAGGCGGTGCCGTGGTCTGGAGAGGTGCGCAGGAAAGGCAGCCCCAGGGTGGTGTTCACCGCCCGATCAAACGCCAACAGCTTCACGGGGATCAACCCCTGGTCGTGATAGAGCGCCAAAAACCCGTCCGGTCCGCCGTCGCCCTCGCCCCAAGCCCGGGCCGCCTCCAGCCAGCAGGTGTCCGGTGGCAGGGGGCCCTCCAGGCGCACCTCCGGGTGGCGCTCCCGCCAGCGCCGCAGGCAGCCCTCCAGCCAGTCCCGCTCCTCCTCCCCGAGGGTGCCGTCCTCGCCGGCATGGGGGTTGAGCCCGGCCACCACGAGATGGGGCCTGGGTTGGAAGCGACGGCAAAACTCCAGCAGACGGTCGAGCTGGACATCCACCAGCTCCGGGCCCAAGGTTTTGGGCACCTGGGACAGGGGAATGTGGGTGGTGGCCAGCAGGGTGTTGAACCGCCAGGGGCCCCGTTCCGGCCGAGCGGTGAACAGCATGGAGGCCCGGGACACCCCGCACAGCTCCGCCAGACGTTCCGTTTGACCCGGATAGCGATGGCCCGCCGCGTGCCAGGCCGCCTTGGCGATGGGCCCCGTCACCAAAGCGCGGCCCTCCCCGGCGTTCACGAGTTCCCAGGCCCGGCTGAGCCAGGCGAAGCTGGCGGCCCCTGAGGCGGCGGTCCCCACCCCGGGTGTCACCGGATCCTGAAGGGGAAGGTCGTCCACCCTCAGGTTGGCGGGATCGGCCAAGGGGGTGTCGCCGCGGCGTTTCAAGCGCCCATGGGTGTCCTCCAGCCATCGCCTGCAGCCCACGATCGTCACCGGCCAGCCAGCCGCCTCTGGCCTGGCCAGGGCCTTGAGCACCACTTCCGGGCCAATGCCCGCCGGGTCTCCCAGGGCGATGACAAGCGGACCAGGCGTGCGGTTCGATGGAGAGATTCCTTGGGAAGGGGCACCCATGATTCGGTGGTTGCTGATGGGGCTGCTGCTCTTTGGCCTGGGAACGGGCTTGCAACGAGGATGGTTGATCGTTGATTGGAATCGGTTGAATCAGGATCTCAAGATTCCCTCCCTCGGAACGGGCAAATCCGGGGAGCAGCCCCTCTGGTAACCCTCCCTGTAGCTGGGATAGAGCAGGCGATAGCCCAGCCCATCGCGCGACAGGCGGCTGTCGGCGCGCCGGTTTTCCATCCAGAAGCTCCTCGCCATGGGACTCATGGTGTGGGCAATGTCAGCGAAACGCTCCACGGAGGGCAGTTGGCATCCCAGGAGATGGGCGGCGTAGCCCAGGGTTTCGCTGGAGGGGCAGGGTTCCGCGTCCGCCAGGTTGAGGATGGCCGGGCGGTCCCGGGCGGGCAGGGCCAGGCAGTGCGACAGAGCGCCCACGATGTCATCCACGTGAATTCTGGAAAACACCTGACCTGGCTTGTGGATCAGCCTGGCTCTCCCCTCCAGGAGGGCCTGAAAGGGACTCCGCCCCGGCCCGTAGATCGCCGGCAGTCGAAACACCTGAACCGGCAGTCCGCTTCCAAGCCAGGCCCTCTCGGAGAGCAGACGGGCCTGGCCGCGTCCCGGGGACGGGTTGAGGGCGCTCCCTTCGCTCACCCACTGGCCCTGGTGGTCGCCGTACACCCCGGTGGTGGAGAGCACCCCCACCCAGGTGGGAGCGATCCGCGACAGAAGGGATCCCAGGCGGGAGAGCACCGGGTCGTCCCCCGTTTCACGGGGCGGGATCGTCACCAGCACGTGCGTGGCGTCGGCCAGATCGCTGGCCCCGGGCACGATGCCGGCCTCGGAATCAAAACGCGTCCACAGGGAGGGGGGGAGCGATGGTGAGGGGGGGGGGAGCGGTTGTCGGTGGGTGAGGGTGACCGGCACCCCCAAGGCCCGCAGGGCCAGGCCAAACCGCTGGCCGGTGTAGCCCCCCCCAAGGATCACCATGCGGCCAATGGCATCGGGGAGGCCCCCGTTGACGGACACGGCTGGGATTGGTACGCTTGTACTAGAGCTTGTTTCGCTCGTCGGTTCCGTCACCCCGATCTCCGTGGCCATTGTGCTTCCCTCCATTCTTCTGACACGCTCGGCTTCCTTGGAGGCCTCCATCCCCTCCGGGCGTTCCTCGCGGGTCGCCGTTTCCCCAACCCGTCGCCCATCCCCGCCAGGTTGTTCCTCTCCTCGAGGCCGACGGGTCAGGGGCGCGCGGGGTGGTTCCCTCGCCCCTGGAGTCCGGGTGGCGGTCGGGCCGGGAGCGCCGCTGTTGCTGGCGGCCGCGCTGCTGACCGTTTGCGCCCTGGTGGCTCCTGAGCGGCCCCAGGATCAGGAGGCGATCTGCCAGCGCCACAGCGGCGAGGCGGCCTGTCGCGTCTGGTGAGGCGGGCTGGGCTCTGGGGCGCCCGCGCTTCGCGACAACCCCTCTGGCCGGCTCCAGGACAGGAGGCGTTGGGCCAGGCGGAGATCCCCATCCGTCCAGGCCTTCAAGGCCATCGCCCGCCGAGGGTCGTAAAACGCTTGCCGCCGGTACCAGTGGAAGGCGTCACTGTCACCTTTGCTCCCGTTGCAACTCAGGCACGCCGGAACGCAGTTTTCGGTCACGCTCAAACCGCCATGGCTTTGGGGCCTGACGTGGTCGATGGATTGGGAGGGCTGGCCGCAGTAGAGGCAGCAGCGACCGGTGATGTGGTGAAGGCCGCGTCGCCAACGTCGGGCGTGCGATTTGGGGCAGAGGTCTTCCAGGAAAACACCATCCCTGGCCAACATGCGGGTGTCTCAAGTGAAACGATTCTGCACGGGGTGTTTCCTCTGGCAATGTGTCGCTGACATCACTTTCCCTGTTTGGTCACCCATCCGGGAGAGGCTCCCCAGATGCGGCTGGGGCCTTCCGGCCTGATCGAGGTGCGCCTGCCCTTTGATCCGGTCACCTCCGCCCAACTCCGCGCCATTCGCCCGGCGGGCCGCTGGCTGCCCTCCAGGGGCTGCTGGCAGTTTCCCCTGGAGGCCGCCGCCGTGTTGCGGAGAAGCCTGAACGGGCGTTTTCCCCTCACGGCTGAGTTGCGGCAATGGTGCGAGTGGCTGGACCAGCCCCTTCCCCCGTTGCCCACCCATGCCGAACTGGTGGCCGCCGCCGCTCTGGGGGGCCCCCTGGAGGACGGACGGCGGCTGTTTGCCCATCAGCGGGTGGGAGCGCGCTGGCTCTTGGCCCGCCGAGGGGCCGTTCTCGCCGACGCCATGGGGCTTGGCAAAACCCTCACCGCCTTGGCCGCGGCTCGGGCCATGGTGCGCCTGGCCCAGTGCCGGGTGGTGGTCGTGGCTCCCAGCGGTCTGCACCACCACTGGCGGCAAGAGGCCTTTGCGCTCGGGCTGGCCCTGGAGTTGCACAGTTGGGCGCGCCTGCCCTCTGAGTTGCCCTCCGCCGGTTGCGTCCTGCTGGCCGATGAGGCCCACTTCGCCCAAAGTCTTGCCGCGCAACGCACCCAGGCTTTTCTCAAGCTGGCCCGCCATCCCCGGCTGCGTGCCGCCTGGTTGCTCACGGGAACCCCGATGAAAAATGGTCGGCCGGTTCAGCTGTTTCCGTTGCTGGCGGCAATCGGCCATCCCTTGGCCGCCGATCAACGCCAATTTGAGGAACGCTATTGCCAGGGCCATTGGCGGGAGCGGGGGGGACGTCGCCAATGGGAGGCCCGGGGGGCGAGCCGGCTGGATGAGCTCCATGGCCTTGTGCGGCCGTTGGTGTTGTTTCGCGCCAAACACCAATGCCTCGATCTTCCCCCCAAGCGGCGCCTCAGCCATCCGGTCGAGCTCCCCGCCGAGGAGGCGGAGGCGGTGGAGGACCGTGTGCGGGAGGCTGTGGCCGCCTATCGCCAGCGGGTGGCGTTGGGCCTGGTTCGCGGAGACGCCGAACCCCTGGCGGTTTTCACGGCCCTGCGGCAAATCGCCTCCCGGGCCAAGGTGGCGGCGGTGGTCCACCTCGTGGTGGAGTTGCTCCGCCGCGGAGAAGCCGTGGTGGTGTTCACCGCTTTTGTCGCCACGGCCCAAGCCCTGGTGAACGCTCTGTCCAGGGAGGGGCAAAGGCCCACGGCGCTCACCGGAGCTGTGCCTTCCAGCCACCGCCAGTCCCTGGTGGATGCCTTTCAACGGGGCGACCCCTCCGTGTTGATCGCCACCTACGGCACCGGTGGACTGGGCTTCACCCTGCACCGGGCTCGCCATGTGGTGCTGGTGGAACGGCCCTGGACGCCGGGAGAGGCGGAACAGGCGGAGGACCGCTGCCACCGCATTGGGATGGGGGCCTCCCTCACCAGTCATTGGATGGTGCTCGGCTCGGCCGATCATCTGGTGGATGAGCTGCTCGCCAGCAAAAACGAACGGATCTCCGAGGTGTTCGCGCCCGCCAGAGCCCGGTTCCAGCGCGAGTTTCAGCAACGCCTTCGTCAGTGGCTCGAACGCTTCTGATCCGGCGCGGAACGGCGCGTGCAGCTGGCCAGGCGCAGCTTCAGGTCTTGACGGAGAAGCTCATCCGTGGGCGGGGCTTGGGGCCGCCGGGCCAGGGCGTTGGCCCGCACGATGTCTTGGCAGGCGGCGCGCCTGTTTTGATTAAGGGTGTGCAACAAAAACCGCTCGTTGAGCGGAAAGGGGTCTCGGGGGAAGGCCGCCACAACCGCGTCGCAGCGGCTGATCGCTTCCGGGAGTTTCTTCATGTCCATCCCCCGCAGGCAATCCTCCCGGCTCAATTTGGGCTGGGGCAGCGGTTCTTCCGCACAGCCAAAGAGGCAGCCCGCCACCAGCGAGAGAAGGGGGAGCAGCCGACGGGCCTTGGTCCGCCGCTGGCCGATGGGCTCAATTGCCGTAGCGCTCACCGCGTGTCATGCCACCTCGCCCAGCTTGACTGCCCGATGGCCCGGGAACTGTGGAGGAAGGGTCATTCGCTGGCGTTGGCTCGTTGGCGGTTCGCACATGGGCGCTGTAAAGATCCCCGAGATAACGGCCGCAATTGGGGAAGGAATTGGGATTTTGCACCAACGCTTCCGTGATCATCACCGCCGCGTGGGTGGGGGATGTTTTGAACAAGCTGGAGCTTTGCCGCTTGATCAGGGAATAGGCCGCCGTCCAGCTCACTTCATGGCTGTTGCCGTTGCCACGCATGTAGCAGTACACCTGAGCCCCCTTGACCCCGGGAGACTCCGCCTGCGCCCGGGCCCCGGGGCCGTGGGCCACCGACAGAGCCCCGCCGAGGGCCATGGCCAACAAGGAAGCGCCAAGCCTGCGGGGTTGGAAAAACCTCATGGCCATCGAAAAGTCGGGTCCAAACCTATCGAGTTCAGGCCAACTGTCCAGATCTTCCCTCTCAGCTTCCGGGGGGGACCCCGTGTCCCGTGCCGGGGGCGATCCACTTCACCACCAGGGGCAGCACCAGAAGCACGGTGATCAGGCGCATGGCATGGAGCGCCGCCACGGCCGCTCCAACCCCAAATTCCGCCCCCACCAGACTCATGCCGCTGATTCCCCCCGGGGCGGCCCCCAGGAGGGAGACCACGGGATCAATGCCCAACAGGCGGCTGCACCACAAACCCACCACGACACCCGTGAGCACCAGCGTCAGGGTGATGAGCAAGGCCGGTCGCCAAAGCAGGCGAAGCTCCAGCACCGTGTTGTGGGTGAGGGTGGTTCCGATCACGGTGCCGATGGCGAGCTCCAGCGCGGTGCGGGTCCCCGCCGGCCACTGGGCGGTTTCCACACGTCCGCTCATGCTCAGCAATCCGGCACCCAGGAGCGCGCCCGCCAAAGGGGCCGCGGGGATGCCGGTCCGCAGGGCGAGCAACCCCGCCGCACAACCCGCTGAGGCGTACATCAGCAAGGGCCAGGGAAGAGTCATGGGGGTGGCTGCTGGGGGAATCCACCAGTTTGCTCGGCCAGGCTTTGGCCTCCTTGAGGATGGCAAGACCGTGTGTTGTTATTCGCCCATCGTTGCCCTTCTTTCATGACAGCGTCATCTGTTTCCTTCCGCATCGCCAGGCACACGGAAGATCTGGCCCAGACCATTCACGCCCTCTCCCAACGGCTCGTGCGGCTCGAAGAGCGACTGGCCGCCCTGGAGGTTCAGCTCCAAAAGGCGGAAGAGGAGGCTCACCCTGAACAGTTCACCAGCCTGGCGAATGTGGATCAACTTCTGCGCGATTGTCGCGAGCTGTTGGCGGTGGATTCCCTGGGTGGCGCCCCCATCAAGAACGTCACTCCCCCCCGGTCGACCGGCCCCGTTGAGCTGGATCAGGTGGCCTGAGCCTCCGCTCCACATTCTCAACCCCCTGGTCTGGGATGGCAGAATGGGAAGAAAGTGACCATGTCATTTCCTTCCTCCAATCCGTCCCGCAAGCTCAGCGCTCCGGGCTTGCGCCACGGCACGCCTCCAGCCTCCAGAACGATGTCTTGCCATCCCTTGGAGGGTGAACACCAGCTGGAGAAGCTGGAATTCGCGTTGGCCATCGCTCTCACCCGAGGCGACGACCAACGGTCCAGCCAGTTGCGTGAAGAAATCGCCAAGCTCGGGGGGAATCAAGAAGAGCCTGGCACTTGAGGATAGCCACGCCATTCCGCGCTGGGGCTTGGCAATCTGAATCAAAACCGCTGATGTTCGCGGCCACAAACTCACACTGCAATCGCCCTTGCGGCCATTAAGATAGAAATGCCTTGTCTAGAAGGCCTTCGGTAACAAAACCGTCGAGCTTCCACATTTCACGGTCGTCAGATTCTTTCGTTGCGACCACATTCTTTTATGGCCGCCCTCAGTACCCCCACCGCTCCAACGTCCACCCCACGAACCTTCCATGCCCCCCCCGCTCCGATGGAGACGTCCGAGCGTCACCATCTGTTGCGGCGGGCGGAGGAGTGTGATCACCAGGCCAGGTTGAGCGCCGATGCCGGCGACCTCACCACCGCCGCCCGGCTGATTCTTCAATCGTTGGATTGTGAGCGTCGCGCCGGCGGGTTGGGCCCCCAGGTGTTGCAACTGATCAAGCCCCGTTAAGGCGGGCAGGCAAGATCCATGGGGAACGCCCACATCGATGCACCCGATCCATCGCCATCGTGAACGCCACACCACCCACCGGGTGGGGTGGTTGAGGGCCGTGGTGCTGGGTGCCAATGATGGGGCGATTTCCGTTGCCAGCCTGGTGGTGGGCATCGCCGCCTCTGGAGCCGCCCGACCGGCCATCCTGCTCTCTGGTCTGGCGGCCACGGTCGCCGGAGCGGCCTCCATGGCGGCGGGAGAATTTGTTTCCGTCCAGAGTCAGGCGGATACGGAACAGGCCGACCTGGCCCGAGAGCGTCAAGAGCTGACGGCCAACCCGGCGGCCGAGCTGGAGGAGCTCACGAGCATCTATGTGGATCGGGGCCTGTCTCGGGAGTTGGCGCGCCAGGTGGCTGAGCAGCTCACCTTGCGGGATGCCCTTGGGGCCCATGCCCGCGACGAGTTGGGAATCACCGAAGCTCTGAGGGCCCGCCCGATTCAAGCGGCCCTGGCTTCGGCCGGCAGTTTCTGCCTGGGGGCGCTCTTCCCGATCCTGATGATCCTGCTGAGCCCGGCGGGCAAGATTGCCCAGGTGACGGCCTTGGTGGCCTTGCTGGTGCTCACGGGATTGGGTGCGTTGTCCGCCTACGCGGGCGGGGCCCCCATCGCGCGCGCCGCCTGTCGGATGCTGGTGTGGGGCGCGTTGGCCTTAGGCCTCACGGCGCTGGTGGGCCGGCTGTTTGGGCCTGTGGTGTGACATGGGGACGGAGCCGCGCTTCATCATTCGGGTTTGACGCGTTGGGCAGAGAGGCTTGGATCAGCTGCCGGCATCCCGCTCCAGGGAGCGCCGCGGGTGGGCGGCGCTGGCGGGAGAGCGGAGCAGATGCACCGTTTCCATCAGGCTGTTGTGGGTCCGGGTGATGAGGGTCCCATCGGCATCGGCTTCCACGCGATCGAGCACCGCCTTGAAGCTCTCGCGGGCCTCGGAGAAACTGACGACCCGCATTGCACTGTCCAATTGCCTGTACAACAGCAGGGGGGTGGCTGGCCTGGCGAGGCTGTTCACAGCAGCCTCAGGGCCTGCTCCTTCAGCCAGGTGCGGTGGAGGGCAAAGGCGGGGCAATGGCGTTCCACCAGCAGCCAGAACGCCCTGGAGTGATTGGCATGCACCAGATGGGCCAGCTCATGGATCACCACGTAATCCACCACGGGGTGCGGTGCCTTGATGATGTGCCAGTTGAACACCACCCGCCCCTGGCTGTCGCAGGAGCCCCAGCGGGAGCGAAAGGCCCGCACGCTCACGCCCGCGGGCGTCAGGCCCATCTGCCGGGCATAGCGATCGGCTTTCTCCCGCAGGCGTTCGAGCGCACGGCCGCGATACCACCGCTCCAGGTAGAGGCGGATGCGTGTTTCGCGCTGCTCTCCCCGCTCGTGCGGGCGAACGGTGGCCAGGAGGATTCCGCCGGAGAGGCACACCCCCACGGCGTGCCCCTCCCGCACCTTGAGGCGGTAGTGGCGGCCCAGGTAGGGGAAGGATTCACCGCTCACCGCTTCCCTGGGCCGATGGGGCGGCAGCTGATGCAGCAGGGCCACCTTGGAGCGGATCCAGGGGCGTTTCTGATGCAGGATCGCGGCGACCCGGTCATCCGCCAGGTGCGCGGGCACCCGCACCTGCAGCTCCGAGCCCACGATGTGCAGAGCCGCGGTGCGCCGGAGCGAGCGCACCACCGCCACCCGCAGCCCCAGCAGCTCCGGCGGAATGGCGCTCACCGGAAGTGCCTCTTGCCCAGCTCCATGAACCGCTGGGTCACGGCCGCGACCAGGGCCTTGCTGCCGAAGGGTTGATCGAGGATCGCCCGCTTGATCTGCCGTTCGATGCGTTTCACCTCCTCCCACTTGTCGAAGAAGCCGACGATGCGGGTGGCCTGCTCGAACTCCCGCACCAGCTCGCGGGTGAGAGCCAGCACCTGCGCATGGGTCTGCTCATCGGTTGTTTCGTCGCCTGTGGCTTTGGCGATCTCGGCCAGCAGCACGCCATGGAAGGCATATTCGGTTTCGCTGAGGCCCAGCTCGCTCGCCTGCTGGCTGCGTTGCCGCTCCATGCCATCGCGGAAGAGCAGCAGTTGCCGCATCAGTTCCGCCCACTTGTTTTCGTATTTCTGGATGATCTCTTCCAGGCGGCGGGAGAGGGATTGGTAATACTCAGGGTCATCCTCCAGGTTCACCTTGAGATGGGCCCGGATGGCGTGTTCCACCTCGGAGGCTTTGGCCCGGTCGCTGGTCTGGGCGGCGAGCAGCTTCTCAAACTCCACATCAAACAATTTGGTGGGCGGCACCCGTGGATCCACGCCGGTGGCCCGCACGTGTTCTTCGATGAGGGCCCGCACCTTTTCGCCGCAGCCCAGGATGTCGAGATGGGGATCGCGATAGCGGTTGCGGCAGCCGATGATCACCTTGCCCAGGGCTTTGAGATCCGGCAGGAAGGGCAAGGCGGCGGGATCGGGCAGCACGATCTCCACCTGCTTGGCGAAGGTGAGGAAATCGGTCTCAAAGCGCTGGCGTTTGAGTTCGTCTTCGAACCGCTCGATGCAGGCCTCGATGTTCCGCGGATCAAGGCCCCTGAGGTGCTGCATCACGCGGGTGTGGGCGGCCTGCAGGTTGGGGATCTCGTCCTTGAGGCTCCGGAGCGCCCCTTGCACATCGGTGGAGGAAAAGGCTTTGAGGGCGTCGGCCAGGTAATCGGTGAGGCCGTAGTAATCCACGATGTAGCCGCACTGCTTGTTGGGCGCGGTGCGATTGACGCGGGCGATGGCCTGCAGCAGGGTGTGATCGGTGAGTTTGCGATCGAGATACATCACCTGGCAGATCGGGGCGTCAAAGCCTGTGAGCAGCATGTCTTTGACGATGAGCAGCGAGAGCGGGTGCTCGCTCATGGGTTTCTTGAAGTTTTCGATCGCTGTTTTGTGATCCGCGGGATTCGTCCATTTCGCCAGGTGTGGGGGATCGTTGTGGCTGCCGGAGATGATCACGGCGGATTGGGGCGCGCCTGGGATGGCCTCCAGTTTCTGTTGGTAGAGCACGGCGGCCTCGCGGCTGCCCGTCACCAGGATCCCCTTGAAGCCATTGGGCAGGATGGTGACGCGAAAGTGATGGACCAGATCCAGACTGATCCATTCCAGCCGCTGCGGGGCCTGCAGCACAGCCCGCTCGGTGCCGTATTTGCGCTTGATCTGTTCCTGCTCTTCCGGCGCTCTGTCGGCGAAGTAGCGATCAAAGAGGGCATCGAGGGAATCGCCAGTAACCTTGGTTTTGGCTTCCCGGCCCTCATAGATGATCTGCACCGTGGCGCCATCGATCACGGCCTGCTCGATCGTGTAGGTGTCGATGTAGGGGCCGAACTCATCGATGGTGGTGGTTTTTTCCACCTTCATCAGTGGCGTGCCGGTGAAGGCGATCTTGGGGGCATTGGGCAGGGCGGCATTGATCGCTGCACCGAGCGAACCGTATTGGGTGCGGTGGGCTTCATCCGCCAGCACGATGATGTCGGCGGAGGCATTGAGGCACACGGTGCCGAGGTGGCCGGCTTGGGCTTTTTGGATCGTGGCGGTGATCAGATCGGAGCCGTCTTTGGCCAGCAGCTCCTTGAGATGGCCCACGCTTTTGGCATTGAGCACCGTTTCACCCTGGGCGTGGCGGAACGTGGCGGTGAGTTGCGCATCGAGCTGGCTGCGGTCGGTGAGGAACACGAGCTTGTAGGTGCGCAGCAAGGGATCGCGGCGGATCTTGAGGGTGAGGAACACCATGGTGAGCGACTTGCCGGATCCCTGGGTGGCCCAGATCACGCCCCCTTTGGCCTTGCGATCGGCGCCATGCTTGAGGCGCAGGATGGTTTTCTGCACAGCGCGGAACTGCTGATAGCGGGCGATCTTCTTGATCGTGCGGCCGTCTGTGGTTTCAAAGATGGTGAAGTTCTGAATGAGGTCGAGAAAGTTGGCGGGTGTCAGCAGCCCCTGAATCAACACCTGCTGCGAATGGGGATTCTCGCCGAGATCGCTGGGGCTGAGCGGATAGGGATCCTTCCATTCCAGGAAGTATTCCGGTGTGGAGGAGATGGTGCCCACCCGGGCCACGTCGCGGTGGGTGGCGATCATCACCTGGTTGTAGTGGAACAGCTTTTCGCAGCCTTCGCAGGTGCCGGGGTTGCGTAGGTTGGCGTAGCGGCGGAGTTGGTTGATGGCTTCCGCCATCGGATCGGTGACGTAGGGCGATTTGCACTCGATCACCCCCAACGGCAGGCCGTTCACATAGAGCAGGATGTCGGGAATGATGGTTTGCGTGGAGCCCTGGAGCTTGAGTTGATCGATGCAGAGAAACTCGTTGTTGCTGAGGGTGTCAAAGTCGATCAGTTTCACGGTGTGGCCGCGGCGACCCTGGCCCCGGTCTTGCTCCACGCTGAAGGTGTGGGTGAGCCGTTCCCAGAGCCCTTGATTGGCCTCCATCAGGGTGGAGGCCTGGCTCACGGTGAGCTCTCGCACCACCTTGCGCAGGTTGTCGTGGCTGATCCAGGGGTTGAGGCGTTGGATCGCCTGCTCCAGGTTGGGGGTGAGCACTACCTCCTTGAGGGAGGAGCGGTGGTTGCTGCTGCCGGGGACGAGCGTGGTGCCATCGAGGTGTGACCAGCCGAGCTGCTGGAGTTGCTCCAGGGCGGGGAGTTCGACTTGTTGGCGCTCGTCGTTGGCCATGATTAGATGGTGACGCGCTTGCGGCCGGAGAGGAGGTCTGATGCTAATCCCGACTTTAGGTGCAAGAGTTTTTGCCTTTTTATAGCATGCCCGTTTATGCTTTTTGAAATGGACTCGTATAAAGACACAGCATCTCTCTGTTCTGATGCATTGGGGATCTCAATCTCAAGACTTCGGATATCTTTCACATTCGCATGGCCAACTGTTGAGCCACCTGAAAGTAATTGAAGCTTACGCTGTGTTGTCAGTGATCTGAGGCGGAATAGCAAAAACTCTGGCGACAAAATCCTGGGATTCGCCCTTAGAAGCATCATCCTCTGACCAATGCAAAGAGGGAAATTCTTGGGAACGAGGCATGCTTCGCCAAGCGGCGCCTCTCTGGTGAAAAGAATATCACCAGGTTCGGGTTTATCTTTTTGAATCCACTCTTGATAACTGGCTTCCGAAATGAATTTCATGCCTTCAAGTATTAACTTTCCGTCTCTTACATTTGGTGTTCTCACTATGGGGAAACCTGTTTCTTCGAATTCAGGTGTCTTGTGCATGCAATCAGCAACCAGGAGGCATGCCTCCGCCATGGTGACCATTTCACCGGTGGAGAATCTCTGGGAACGAAGTTGGGACTGAAGCAGGCAAGATAAGGCGTCTAGACGCTCTTCTTCTCTACGGATTGAGTCGTCAACCCCCGAGAGTATCTCGGCGATCTTCTTCTGCTCGGGGAGTGGGGGGACAAGCAGCTCAATTTGCTTCATGTCGGACTGATTCAGTTTTGATCTTGTACCCGTATTTATCCAAGGACAGATGTTTTTTCTGGCCAAAGCATAATACAGAAACTTTGTATCTAGTCCTGGCTTACCTGTAAGTATGTGCGCGTGATTATTAACCCAATATCTGCCTGTCGCGTATTGAGCAATATCTCTGTGCTCGTGCTCATCATAATATCCACCATCCTCCGCTAATAATACAGCGTCAAAATCAAAGATAAAGTCGTCAATATAGTCTTGAATATTATTCGCTCCAAAGTAAGGGTATGGCCCCTTGCGATGCCTTCTTTGCTCTCCGCTTAGAGGAACGCGCCTGAAATCATGGATTTCACATGCCTCGTCAATTGTTTTGGTGCTCCATCCGTGCGGAAACTCACTCATACCCCAGCTCCTTCAAGTACCCATGCATCACCGCCTCCGCCTCCTTCACCTCCGCATCAATCTGCGCCAGAGACACCCCATATTTGTCCCACCACCGCTCGAACTGCTGAATCACCGCATCTGAGGCATCCCCCAGATGCTGACGGATCTGCGATTTCTCGGTGATGTCCTCCCGAAACTTCAGATACTCCCCATCCTTCGGCACCAGCACCTTGCTCACATCAAACCCCTCCAGCACCTCCTGGATGGCCTCGCTTTCGATCTCCTTGATCGGCACCCCACCATGCAGGATGCCGCGCACATCAAACGGCTCCGGTGGGGGTGAGGTGTCGGCATAGCGGCGGATGTTCAGATTGTGGTCGTTCGCCCGGATCTCCTCCAGCGGCACCACCCGCGAGAAGCGCTTGATCTCGTTGTAAGCATCAAAGCAGCCCACCACCTTGGCGATGTCCTGCTCCCGGAGGATGTTCTGGTTCTTGCCCTCCTGGTAATCGAGCTCAGCATTGATGAACAGCACCTTGCCCTGGCGTTCGGCCGGCTTGGCCTTGTTGAGGATCAACAGGGCCGCCGGAATGCCCGTGCCGTAGAACAAGCCCGAAGGCAGGCCGATCACCGCTTCGATCAGATCCTCCTCCAGGATGCCCTTGCGGATCTCGCCCTCCTGGCCGCCGCGGAACAGCACGCCATGGGGCACCACCACCCCCATCACGCCCTCCTGATTCAGCGAGGCGATCATGTGTTGCACAAACGCCAGGTCGCCCGCATCCTTGGGCGGCAGGCCGAAGCGATAGCGCCCGTAAGGATCGTGTTCCGCCAGGTCGCGGCCCCACTTCTTGAGCGAAAACGGCGGATTGGCGATCACCCGATGGAAGCGCATCAACTCGCCATCCTGCAGATGCCGCGGATCGCCCAACGTGTCGCCGCTGCGGATGTCGGCACTGAAGATGCCGTGCAGAAACATGTTGAGCTTGCAGATCGCCCAGGTGCCGCGGTTCATCTCCTGCCCGAACAGCTGCAGATTCGCCGGGTTCTCGCCGTGCTCCGCCAGGTAGTTGCGGGTGTGGATCAACATGCCCCCCGATCCGCAGGTGGGGTCGAGCACACTCATTCCTGCCCGCGGTTTGATCAGGGCGATCAGCAGCCGCACCACCTCCGCCGGTGTGTAAAACTCACCGCCCTTCTTGCCGGCTGAATCGGCGAACATCTTGATCAGATACTCATAGGCCGCCCCCAGCAGATCGGGCCGCTCGAAATCGGCGTTGCGCAGGCGGAACGTGCTGTAGTGCGAGAGCAGATCCCGCAGTTTGCGATCGTTGAGTTTGTTCTTGTTGTTGAAATCAATCGCGCTCAGCACCCCCTCCAGCATTGGGTTCTGTTCTTCGATCGCATCGGTGGCCTTCATCAGCTCGGCGCCGATGTCGTGCTTGAGATCCTTCAGGTTGCGCCAGCGCGCCCGCTCCGGCACAAAGAAGGTCTTGTCGTATTCGTCGTGATCCTCGGCCAGGGCCTCGGCCTGCTCCGGGCTTCGGCCCTTGCCCAGGTAGTAGCGGATCACGTCCTCCTTGGCTTCTTCAAACGCATCCGACAGGCGCTTGAGGAACAGCATCCCGAAGATGTAGTCCTTGAATTCCGACGCATCCATGCTGCCCCGCAGGATGTCGGCGCTCTTCCACAGGAAGCTCTCCAACTGGGTGAGGGTGAGTTTCTGGCCGATCTGGAAGCTGGGGGCAGGTCCGCTGCCGTTGCCACGTCCAATGCCACTTCCGGCGCCACGACCGCCGCTTGTCGCCCGCCCTCGCCCGTTGCCCGCCGCTGGCGCCGCCGGGGCCGTGTAGCGGCTGCCGCCCTCAATGCCCTCCGCCAAGGCGATCGAGCCGCCCCGGCCCCGACCCTTCACCACCAGCCCCAAGCCGAAGGCCCGCTCACGAATGGCCCCGTACTCCGTCTCCCCGATCGGCCGTTCGGCGACCCGGCTCAACGCCTCCCGTGCCGAAACGTTCCCCATCGTGCTGCCATCGGGGGGGAGCACCTCCAGCAGCAGGTTGCCCAGGTCGTCTTCGGGCGCGATGGGATCTGGGCTGGCTGCCGAATCGCTCACGTGCACCTGGAGCCTGAGGCCATTATGGCGTTTGTTCTGGCGGGAAAGGGCTTGTTGGGTAGACCTTCCCTCCAGCCAGTACGCCACGATTGACCACAATGTCACATTCATTAAAGTCCACATCCAGGCCGACCCAGGTTTTCGTAGGCTGTATGTCTATACGCCCTCACGTAAAGCATGGCCGCAATCGAGGGATTTAGAATAAAAAACTATCGAGCATTGAAGGATGTTTCTCTGGGGAAACTCTGGAATTCTCAGGACACCAAGCCACTCTCCCTTGTGACGGCAGTGATTGGCAAGAATGGCGTTGGCAAAAGTACGATATTTGATGCTTTTGGCTTCCTTGCCGATTGCCTTAAGGGTGGCGTTGAAGAAGCCTGTGATGCAAGAGGTCGCGGCGGATTCAATCGTATCCGCTCCCAAGGAAGCAAGGAAAGCATAGAATTTGAAATCTACTACAAAGAAGACAGGAGTTCGCGTCCAATTACTTACGAACTTTCCATCGATCTTGATTCGAACTCAAGACCTTTTGTCAAGCAAGAGCGACTCCGCCAGAGGCGAATAGGGCAAAGGACCGGATGGCCTTTTTCATTTCTTATCCTCAATGAAGGGAAGGGTATCGCTTGGAAGGGCGAAAGCAGCGGAAAGCAAATTAAAGAAGATGACGATGAGTTGCTCGACTTGGCGAAGCTAATGGAGAGACTCCAGACAGGGATGGATCAAAAAGAAGAGAGTAGTGAGACAGAGTTTGTTGAACTGAATGATAAGCGCAAGTTGGGAATCGCTACACTGGGAGCCCTCAAGCAACATCCTCGGATCTCACTGTTTAGACAATTCATCGAAGGTTGGTATCTGAGCTATTTCACACCAGATGCAGCAAGAGGTCTTCCATTGGCTGGTCCTCAAAAACACTTGAATATTCACGGCGACAACCTTGGTAATGTTGTGCAGTTTATGGAGAGAGAGCATCCGCGCAAGTTCAAGCAAATTCTCGAGAGCATAGCAACCAAAATTCCTGGGCTGAAGAATATTGATACTCTGCGGAGTCCCGACGGAAGACTTTTGCTTCGATTTCATGATCAGGGATTTGAAGATCCCTTTTATGCTCAGCAAATGTCTGATGGTACATTGAAAGTCTTTGCTTATCTCTTGCTTCTCGAAGACCCATCGCCACCCCCATTCTTGTGTGTAGAAGAGCCAGAGAACGGTCTTTATCATAAGTTGCTCGAAACACTGGCCAATGAATTCAGGGAGCATGCAACTGGAAGAAAGGACGGCTCGCAGATTTTCATTACTACTCATCAACCCTATTTTGTCGACGCTTTGTTCCCAGAAGAGGTTTGGATACTTGAGAAGGACTCATCTGGTTACTCAACCATCAAACGGGCCAGTGATGACCAACTTATTGCCTCTCTAGTGGAGGAAGGTCTGCCGCTAGGCGGACTTTGGTATAGCGATTATTTGGACAAGCGCTAAATGACCCACTTTGAAATCTTGGTTGAAGATAGCTCAGGCAAGGCTTTGCTTGATCACATTGTGCCCAAAGTCATTGGCGACAGTAATTCATATAAAATTAATCACTACAATGGTCTTGGGGGGAGGATGCCGACTGGGCTGAAGCCGGGCAGTGATCCCAAGAAGCGAATCTTGCTTGATCAACTTCCCAGGCTGGTTCGTGGCTACGGAAAGACACTTTCGAAGTATCCAGAAACCTGTCCGGCTGTACTTGTCATCGTCTGCGACCTTGATCGACGATGTCTGAAGGAGTTTCGTGATTCAATCATGCAATGTATTTCCGGATCCATTAACGAGCCAGATACAATCTTATGCCTTGCCATAGAAGAGGGTGAGGCATGGCTGCTTGGAGACATTGAAGCTGTCGTGTCAGCATATCCCAAGGCACGCACAGAGATTCTAAACGCATACATTCCCGATAGCATTTGTGGAACCTGGGAAGTTCTTGCTAACGCCGTTCATCCGGGCGGGTCAAAAGCGCTGATTCGTCAGGCAGTTGGAGGCAAAAAGCATGAATGGGCGAATGCGATTGGCGCGCTGATGGATCTTGGCCGTAATAAGTCTCCAAGTTTTAATTACTTTGTTTGCAAGCTTCAGTCTCGTTTGCCCTCTTCTTCAGAGGCTGCCCTATAACCAGATGCGGAAGATGGGGCGGCAAGGATGATTGGTCGGCTCATTTCTCACTCGCTTCTGATCTTGGGCGATGAGCTGATGTAAGATTATTCCGTCCTTTTTAAGCCCGTCCGAACCGCCCTCGACATGGATGACAACGGGCTGGCGACCGCCAAAGAGTTGGCCTGCCTCCACGGCCCGCCCGCTGGCGAATCAACCTCGGCTGTAGCCGGCTTCCGACCCTTTGCCGCCCGGGACAGCCGGTTGATGAGCAACGAACAGATCGATCAGCTGCGCGATGAAGTTGGCCTCTGATGGCCCTTCAGCTAGCCTGATCAGGCTGACCAGGCCTGGCCATGGATCCAAGCTGCGTCAACGTTCAGAAGTCCAAAACCCACCTCTCGCCCCTTCTGGCCCGGGTCGAGGTGGCGAGCGCATCGTGCTGGCCCGCCATGGCAAGCCCATCGCCCAGCTGGTACCGCTCGATCCCAGCCCCCGCCGCCAGCTCGGTTTCCTGAAGGGAAGCGTCGATGAGGCGATCTTCGAGCCCTTGCCCGACGACGAGCTGGAGCGCTGGGGCGCATGAAGCTGCTGCTCGACACCCATGTGGTGCTTTGGGCTCTGCTGGAACCGCGGAAGCTTGAGCTGCGCAACGCGCTCGTGGACAGCGACAACCCACAGCCGGTGAGCGCCGCCTGCGCCTTGGAGGATGGTGGCCCGCCCCCCTACCCCTCCCAGATCTCCGCCAGCTCCAGCCGCAGCCCCGGCAGCCATTCGCCTCCATCCAGCCCGTGGGCCGGCTCGATCCGCTCCATCACCACCGGCGCCGCGGAGTCGGCCCCCGGCTGCCAGATCTCCACAGCCCGCTGCTCTGGAAACAGCAACCAGCCCAGCCGGGCGCCATTGGCGAGGTAGGCGGCCATCTTGCGCCGCGGGGCTTCGCCGCCGCGGGGATCTTCATCGGAGGGGCTCACCAGCTCCACCACCAGGTCGGGGCACAGGGGCGGGAAGCCTCGGCGTTGTTCGGGTGTGAGCGCCTGCCAGCGCTCCAGCCGCACCACGGCGGCATCGGGGCTGAACACGGAGCCATCGGGAAGGCGGAAGCCACCGGAGCTGTCGAACACCTTCCAGCCCCCCTGGCCCAGGGCCCAGAGCTGCAGGCGGGTGCTCAGAAGGTTGTTCCGGGCGCTGGTGTCTCCACCTGTCGGGGTCATCGCGATCACCTGGCCAGTGGCCGTGAGTTCCAGCACCGCCTCGGGGTTGGCCGCGCACACCAGGGCGAACTGCTCCGGGCTGAGCTTCAGGCCCAGTGGCAGCACGAGGGGCTGGAGCCCGGTGGCGGGGGCCGGGGTGGCGGCGGGAGCAGGGGTGGCGAGGGTCATCTCCCCGGTGGGGGCGTGTGCTTCAGGTTCTGCGGGGTTGTTGGGATGGCGGGCGGCCATCGCCACGCTGAGCGCCAGGTGGATGAAACAAAATCGGAGCAGGTTCCGTCTCAAGACCACGTCATGGGTCGCGAGACGGGTCTCGGATTTGGTCGACCCGCCGCGGCGATCCGCACCGATCAAGGATGGTCCATCAGGCCATGAAACGACCCAGCGGTGAGAAACCCTCTGAGAAGATTTCGCCCATCGGGAGCATCACCTGTCATCCGCGGTCACGACCCGGCGTGCCGCCAACGAGTGCCAGGCGAGATGATCGCTTGTGGAGCAACAAATTCCAGTGCTGGACTGAAAGCGGGTGACCGGACTCGAACCGGCGACGTTCAGCTTGGGAAGCATCTCGGGTAATCAACGAGAGCGCTTGCACGGCAATGAGTCTTAAGTGCTTGCAGGGCTGGATGTGAGAAGGTCTGTGAGAAGCCCTGGGTCCTTGTGCCTCGCTGTGTGATCTCCTTCAAGCCCAAAAGCTCGACCTGATCACTGGTCTGAAATCAGTGCATACCCCATTGCCCGATAGCCCCGCAGCCGTCTCTCCCACATGCGTTGCGGCACTGGGTGGCCGAGATCGAGCCAGTCGATGATGCGCACGCTGGTTTTGCCAGCCTGCTGCCGGTGCAGGCGGCCGGCGTATTGCTGCAGCGTGCCCTTCCACGACACAGGGAGCGCCAGCAACAGGGTGTCGAGCGGCGGGTGGTCGAAGCCTTCACCCACCAGACGCCCGGTGGCCACCACGATGCGGGGTGCATCAGAAGGCAACGCTTCCAACGCAGCCAGGGTGGCGCTGCGCTGGCGAGCGCTCAGACGCCCATGCAGCAGGAAGAGATTCGACACCTGATGAGCCAGAGCTGTAGCGATCGCCGTGATGTGATCGGTGCGCTCACTGAGCAGCAGCAGTTTGCGGTTCTCGACCCAGCAGGCGAGGGCCTCGGCCACGATCCGCTCGGTCCGCTGTTGATCATCCGCCAGCCGGCGCATCATCTCCTGGATCGGCAGATCCTTGGGCAGGGCTTGGAGTTCATGGGTGCGGCTTACCAATTCCAGGGTCCGGGGTGCCCCGATCGGCCTCTCGGCGGTGTGGCGGCTGGGCCCGCACTGCATGAACAGGATCGGCTGCAGACCGTCGCGGCGCACCAGGGTGGCGGACAGCCCCAGCACCTAGTGGGCCTTCACCTGGCGCAGGATGGCCTCAAAGGACGCCGCCGCGATGTGGTGGCATTCGTCGACAATCACCTGCCCGTAGGTCTGCACCACGGGATTCACCTCGCCCTTGCGCACCAGCGACTGCATCACGGCGATGTCGAGTTGGGCGGTGGGCTTGGCTTTGCCTCCACCGATGCAACCGATCGCCTCAGGAGCGACATCCAGAAAGGTGTGGAGCCGCTCTTGCCATTGGCGCAGCAGCTCCGCCCGATGCACCAGCACCAGGGTGTTCACGCCCCGCCGAGCCAGGATCGCTGCTGCCACAACCGTTTTCCCGAAGGCCGTCGGTGCCTGCAGCACGCCGATGTCATGGCGCAGCATCGCGTCCACGGCGGCCTCCTGGTCACCCCGAAGTTCGCCCGTGAACACCAGCTCCAGCGGCGTTCCGTTCTGGCGCTCATCCACCAGCTCCCAGCTGATTCCCTGCTCCTGCAGCAGGGTCTGCACTGGTTCCAGGCAGCCCCGGGGCAGGGCGATGTGCTGGGGAAAGTTTTCGGCGCAGCCGATCACCCGCGGCTTGTCCCACACCGACAGGCGCATCGCCTGGGCTTTGTAAAAGGCCGGGTTGGCGAAGGCGGCAAGGCGGATCAGGCGATTGAGCAGTGGCTGCGGCAGGCTCGAGCGCTCCACATAGAGGCGATCAGCCAGGGTGAGGTTGAGGGAGGCGGGTAACGGTCCGCTGAGTTTTGTTGGGGCTGGACGTTGCTTCCAAGGGGTCGCCAGGTCCTCCTCGTCGATGAAGGCGAGATCGAGGGGATGGCCGCCGCCGGTTACGTTCTGAATCACGGTCTGCAGAGCCGTCAGCGACAACCGCTGCAGAGATGCCAGATAGGCCCACTGATCGGGATAGGGCTGCAGGTCGTTATCCACGAACACGCTGCAGCCCCGCTGCCGGGGTTCCTTCTGCAGTGGCAGGGCGATCAGGTTGCCGAAGCCGCCTTTCGGCAGGATGTCCTGGTTGGGGAACAGCCGGTCGTAGGAGCTCAACTGCAGCTGACGCGTGGCGTTGCAGGTGTGGCTGATCAGGGCCGCCCCCAGCTGGCGGGCCTCCCGCGCCCATACGGCCTCCTCAAAGAACACCCACACGTGAGCACCGTCTCCAGAGCGGGAGATCTCCAGTGCTGCCGGCACCGCCAGCTCCTGGCAGGAGCGCAGAAAGGCCCGGGCATCGTCACGCCAGTCCTGCTCGTCAAAGTCGACGGCCAGCAGGTGGCAATGGTCGTTGTCCAGCAGGGGGTAGAGGCCGATGGTGTGGTCTCCGGCCAAGTGGCCGTAGATCGCTGCATCGCTGAGCGGCAGCAGCTCGCGGTGGTTGCAGTCGCGGCAGGAGATCCGTGGCTTCTCGCAGATGTCTGGGCGCCACTCATTGGCGCAGGCCGGTGCATAGCCCGAGCGCCCGTTGCTGTTGCTCTGCCAGCGCAGGGCGTAGACGTCGTCGCGACCGCGGAACAGGTGCCGGAACAGCGCCACCTTCTCCTGCGTGGAACTGGGGCCGTTGGCAGGTGCTGCCTTCGCAATCGGCGCGGTTTCCGTTGGGGCAGGTTCGCCGGATCGCCAGGCGATGCCGTGGGCCTCCAGAAGCCCAATCAAGCGGGCGTTCTCCCGGCGCAGCCGATCTAGATCAGAGGGTTTGGCGTCGGCCATGCGGCATGCGCTTCAGCGCTGATCGGCATGCTGGTAGACAACATTGCGCTCCCGCTTGCCCACCGCCATGACAAGGACGAGGAGCTCATGGTCACGCACCTCGTAGACCAGACGATACCCGGCGGCCCGTAACTTGATCTTGTAGCGGTTGGAGGATCCACGCAATTTGCTCGCTGGGATCCTGGGCTCAGTCAGCCGCTCGGCCAACTTGTTCTTGAACTGCTCCCGGATTCCTGGCGTCAGCTTCCTCCACTCCCGAAGGGCTTCCGGGTGAAAGGCCAGCTCAAAGGGCATCGAGGCTGACCCGCACCGGCTCCTGGCCGTCCGTCAGCCGGGCATCGGCGATGCGGCCCAGCTCCAGGTCGTCCACCAGATCCATCAGTTCTTCGTAGGCCCTGGCTGGCACGCAGTAGAAGGCCGGCTCGTTGCGGTTGAGCACCGCGACGGCCATTCCCTCTCCTGCCGCCAGGGTGGCCATGGGGTTTTTTTTGTGTTCCGAGATGCTCACGGCTGTCTCGGCGAGTACGCGGTGGGCCATCAGCGGGACAGGAAGGCAATACGCCACACTCTAGGTCTCCAGCCAGGTCTCCAGCCAGGTCTCCAGCTAGGTCGCTGGACAGGTCTGGATTGAGTGGGTGGTGTCCGGCTGGTCTCCAGTAATTTTGGAGACCGTTCTGGGGAATTGTTTCCCTGTACTTGCACTGTCAGGCGACCGGGCGTTGATGCTGAAGCGGCTTGCCCTGATCACCTCCGGACACGATGTTTGGACGAATTCGGTTGACAACCTCGGCCCAGCCGTGATTGCGGACGATCCACTGCGGGACGGCCCATGAGTTCACCCCGCGCAGGTGAATACCTGACTCATCAATGGCGCAGTCGTGAGAGAAGCTCTGTGAGAAGGTCGCTGCCACTCCCTGGCATTGCCTGTCATCGCCCGGTTCCCACTGGCCTTCTGCCAGCCGATGCAAGAACGGCCGTACGCTTGGCCTTCAGCGATTTCTAAGGCCTGAACTGAAAGCGGGTGACCGGACTCGAACCGGCGACGTTCAGCTTGGGAAGCTGACATTCTACCACTGAATTACACCCGCAGGAGAGAGAATTGGTTCTAGATTCTTTTAGTCATTCACGAATTAATTTTAGCAGGCCGCTGCCGCGCCACAAGCCCGCCGCGGCCACCGGCGCGAGGAAGGAGGGGCGCCGGGGGCAAAGCCCCGCTGGAGCACCCTCCTTCCTCGCTGGGATGGGTTCAAGGCGTCGCGGCCGCTGGGCAGTCCACTTCGGCGCTGAGGGCCTGGCGGGCGGCGACCACCGGCGCGGCCTTGGCCTGCAGCAGATTGGCCGCCATCTCCAGGGTGAGCTTCTTGTTGCGGGACACCTTCTCCACTTCTCCTCGGAAGGTGCGCAGCTGGGTCTTGAAGGCCTTCAGCCGCAGATTGTCGAGCTTCTCTTGCGAGGCCTCCAGGGCGGTGAGGGCCGTCACCAGGGCCTGATCGGCCTTCTTGGCTTCGCCCACCGTGGAGGTGGGTTTGAGAGCGGCCACCCCGTCGAGGGCTTGGCTCACCGCCGCGAGTTCGGTGCAGATCCGTTTCTCGGTTTTCGCCTTTTGGGTGGTGAGATTTTGCTGGCAGCCACCAAGGGCCAGGGCCGTGAGAGCGGCGACGGCCAGCAGGGAATGGGTGGGACGCATGGGGGTTTTGTATCCATCAGCACCATAGGCGCGGTGAACCAATCGGCCACCCATGGGTCCCCCGCGTTGCGTTGTCGTGACCCTTAGCCGGCCAACTCCGCGGCGGCGGCGGCCACCCCCGCTCCCGTGGGGGCCGTCGCCAGACCCAAATCCCTCAGGGTGGCCTCAATGGCGGCCACGGCGGTGAGGATGTCGCGGTCGCAAACGAAGCCCAGGTGGCCGATGCGGAACACATGCCCTTTGAGGTGGTCTTGGCCGCCGGCCAGCAGGATGTCGAAGCGATTTTTCACTTCCTTGCGCAGCGCCTCCGCGTCGATGCCCTCGGGGGCCACCGCCGTGATGGCCGGGCTGCCATGGCCCTCAGCCGCGTACAGCGGCAGGCCGATGGCCTTCATGGCGGCGGTGGTGGCCCGCTGATGGCGGGCATGGCGCGCAAAGATCGCCTGCAACCCCTCCTTTTCCATCATCTCCAGAGCCGCCTCCAGGGCGAAGTAGAGATTGATCGCCGGGGTGAAGGGGTTGCTGTCCGCCTTGGCGGATTTGCGGTATTTCCCCAGATCCAAATAAAACTTGGGCAGGTCGGAGCGCTCGTAGGCCGACCAGGCCTTGGCGCTCATGGCCACAAAACTCAGGCCCGGCGGCATCATGTAGCCCTTCTGGGAGCCGGAGCCGATCACATCGATGCCCCATGCGTCCATGGGCACATCGGTGGCCCCCAAGCTCGTGACGCAGTCCGCGATCGTCAGGGCCGTGCCGTGGGCCCCCACGTGCTTGGCGATGGTCCGCAGATCGTTGATCACCCCCGTGGAGGTTTCCGAGTGGGTGAGGATCACGGCCTTGATGGCCTTGTCGCCATCAGCCTCCAGGGCCGCGCGGAAGGCTTCCGGATCCAAGGGCTGGCCCCAGGGTGCCGAGATCACCTCCACCTCCAGCCCGTAGGCCTTGGCCACCTTCACCCAGCGCTCGCCAAATTTGCCGTTGTCTCCGCACAGCACCCGATCCCCTTTGCTGAGGGTGTTGACGATGCCGGCCTCCATGGCCGCGGTGCCGCTCCCGGTGATCACCAGCACATCGTTTTGGGTTTGGTGCAACCACCGCAACTGCTCGGTGGTGCGTTTGACAATCTTTTGAAAGTCGGCGCTGCGGTGGCCGATGGGATGGCACCCGAGGGCCCGCAATACGGTTTCCGGCACTGGTGTGGGACCCGGAATCATCAGGGTGAGCTTGTCCTGCATGGGCGGGGGAGGGCGATCAGCGCCGCGGGGCAATCTCCCAACATAAAAAACGGTGATCCTTTCCCCCGCTTCCCATGTCCCTCGCTCCCCGTGGCTACACCCTGCCGGTGTGGGTGGTCGCGGCCGCCCGGGCCTCGGTGGCGGCGCTTCGAGGAGAAGGGAGCCAGCCGGCCTGGACCCTCGACCTCCTGCGGGGCGATGACCAGCCCCCCGTGCCCGTGCCCGTGAGGGCCGCCGCCTCCCTCGGGGATGGCTGGGCCCTGGGCGAGGCCCAATGTGAGCCCGGGGACGGCTTGGATCTCACCCGTGGGCTGGTGGTGTGGGCCCTGGCCCGCTGGGAGGAGGCTCCCCCTCCTTCCCTCGACGAAGCCGCCCCCTGGTTGCGGCTGGAGGCGGGGGAGGGCGTCGGGGTGCATGCCGCCACCGGGGAGGCGTGCCTCTCCGCCTACGCCCGGGCCCTGCTGGAGAGGAATCTTCGCCCCCTGGTGCCGGCGGGTTGGGCTCTCCAGTTGCGCGTGGTGCTGCCGGAGGGGCGGGCCCTGGCGGAGCGCACCAGCAACGCCGCCTTTGGCGTGGTGGAGGGTTTGGCCCTGATCGGCACCCGGGCGGAAACCCAGGCCAGCGCGGATCCCCACCAGCTTGATCGCACCCTGAGAGCCCTCGCCGATCGGATGGAGGCCCCCCAGTTCAACGGTGATCTGATTCTGGTGATCGGGGAAAACGGGCTGGATCTGGCGCCACGGCTGGGCTTGCCCGCCGACCTGTCGCTGAAGGTGGGCAATTGGGTGGGCCCGGTGCTGGTGGCGGCCCACCAGGGGGGCGTGCGGCGTCTTCTGTTGTTCGGCTACCAGGGCAAGCTCATCAAGCTGGCGGGGGGCATTTTCCACACCCATCACCATCTGGCCGATGGTCGGGCCGAGGTGCTCACGGCCCTGGCCGCCCTGGAGGGGCTGGCCGGCCCCCCCCTGGAGGCCCTTCACGGCGCCCCCACCGTCGAGGCCGCCCTGGCCGGGCTCGACGACCACGACCCGGAGCTGGCCACCCGGCTGCGCCGCCGTCTGGCGGCCACCATCGAGCGGCGCGCGGCCCTCTATCTGGAGCGCCATGGGGGCGGAGGCGCGAGCCGCGCCACCGCGGTGGGGGCGGTGCTGTTTGACCGAAGCCGCACCATCCGCGCCGCCGGTCCCATCGGCGCCCAATTCCTCGACGCCTGGCGGGGGGGCTCGCCGGAGGCCCACTAGGGTTGGTGGAAGTGGTCCGTTCAAGCCGCGCGGCCTGGGCTGGCGCACAACCCCCTCCATGTCTTCCTCCCCCCTCACCGCCCCCCTGAGCCAGGCCTCGGACACCTCCCCCATCGGCCCCGTGGCGGAGGCCCTCCAAGGCAGTCGGAAGCCGGGGATTGTGATCCTCGATTTCGGCTCCCAATACTCGGAACTCATCGCTCGAAGGGTGCGAGAAACCGAGGTGTATTCCCTCGTGCTCCCGTACACCACCACGGCCGCCGAGCTCCGCCAGCTGGCCCCCCGGGGCCTGATCCTCAGCGGCGGTCCCGGCTCGGTGTACGAGGAGGGCGCTCCCCGCTGTGATCCCGCCATCTGGGAGTTGGGGCTGCCTTTGCTGGGGGTGTGCTACGGCATGCAGCTGATGGTCCATCAGCTGGGCGGCAGGGTGGTGGCCGCGGGCCGGGCCGAATACGGCAAGGCGCCGTTCCATGTGGATGATCCGAGAGACCTGCTCACCAACGTGGAGAACGGTTCCACGATGTGGATGAGCCATGGGGATTCGGTGGAGTCGCTGCCAGAAGGCTTTGTGCGGCTGGGCCACACCGAAAACACCCCCGACGCCGCCGTCGCCCACCATGGCCGCAGGCTCTACGGGGTGCAATTCCATCCGGAGGTGGTGCACTCCACCGATGGCATGGCGTTGATCCGCAATTTCGTCTACCACATTTGTGGTTGCTCCCCCGACTGGACCACGGACGCGTTCATCGATGAAGCCATCGCCGATGTGCGGGCCCAGGTGGGCAACAAGCGGGTGCTGCTGGCCCTCTCAGGGGGCGTGGATTCTTCCACCCTGGCGTTTTTGTTGCATCGAGCGATCGGTGATCAGCTCACGTGCATGTTCATCGACCAGGGATTCATGCGCAAGGGTGAGCCGGAATTTCTGGTGGATTTCTTTGATCACCGTTTTCATATTCAGGTGGAATATATCAATGCCCGCCAGCGCTTTATTTCCCGTTTGGCCGGGGTGGTTGATCCCGAGGAGAAACGCAAAATCATTGGCGCTGAATTCATTCGTGTTTTTGAGGAAGAGAGCAAGCGACTCGGCCCTTTTGATTATTTAGCCCAAGGCACCCTTTATCCCGATGTGATCGAATCAGCGGGCACCAATGTGGATCCCAAAACGGGAGAGCGGGTCGCGGTGAAAATCAAGAGCCACCACAACGTGGGTGGCTTGCCTAAGGATTTGCAATTCAAGCTGGTGGAACCCTTGCGCCGCCTCTTCAAGGACGAGGTGCGCAAAGTGGGGCGCAGCCTGGGCTTGCCCCAGGAGATTGTCGGCCGCCATCCTTTTCCCGGGCCTGGTCTGGCCATCCGCATCCTGGGGGAAGTGACGGCGGAGAAGCTCAACATCCTGCGGGATGCCGACCTGATCGTGCGCGAGGAGGTGCGTCGGGCCGGTTTCTATGACGCCATCTGGCAGGCCTTCGCCGTGCTGCTGCCCGTCCGCAGCGTGGGCGTGATGGGCGACAAACGCACCTATGCCTTTCCCGTGGTGCTGCGCTTTGTGTCCTCAGAAGATGGCATGACGGCCGACTGGTCGCGCTTGCCTTACGACCTCCTGGAGCTCATGGCCAACCGGATCGTCAATGAGGTGAAAGGGGTCAACCGCGTCGTGCTCGACATCACCAGCAAGCCCCCGGGCACCATTGAGTGGGAGTGAGGCGGCTCGGCGGGGCTGGTCAGCCTCCCCTCCCACCGATACCATCAGCTCCCTGATCTGGTCTGACGCCCCGTGACACAAATTGTTGCCGGCGAACAGGATCCCCAGCTGCAGCGTCGTCTCCAGCACGACACCATTCAGTTTGGGAGCAAGACGGTTTATCTCAACCCGTTTTTGTACTGGCGACGTTTTGACGCCAACACCGATCGCTGGCTCCGCGAGCCTGGCCAGCTGCCGGAAGAGCAGATCCACGCCAACCGTCGGCGCTTCTACCCCGAACTCGACTGGGACAGCCTCGATCTGGAGGACCTTCAGGTGCGGGAGGGCGCGGTGGAGATGTTCATCAAGAGCTTGGAGCTGATCACCACCTTCAATCCGGAGCTCACCCCGGGTCAGCTGCTGGAGGTGGAGCGCAAGATGGCGGTCACCAAGAAAAAGCCGTTTGAGCGCTGGGTGGAGCGGGCGCTCCGCCGCCGGGAGAAGCTGGTGTCGCGGGATCGGCGCCGTTTTGATCGGGAGCGCTGGCTCAGGGGGTGGATGGAATGGCTCGCGCTGCCCTCCACCCGGGCTGCCCTGCTCCCCATGAGCGGGTTGCTTGTGCTGGCGATGGCCGCTGGTTGGTGGCTGGGGAGCCACCACTTCCGCCGGGCCGCGGGGCCCCAGCCACCTCTTGAGCTGCCCGCCCCCTGAGCCCTTCCCCCTCCCGAGCGAAGCACGCCAGACTGAGGTCTCTCCATTCTGAGCCCTGATGGCCGCGGATCCCTTTGACGCCCTGCGTCTCACCCTGATGCAGGATGTGCTGCCCGTGGGTTTGGCGATGGCGGAGCGGGTCCGCAAAGGCGGGCCGAAAGAAGTGTTGGCCGCCTTTGATGGGAGCAGCGCCGATCCCCTGGGTCGATTGCGGGAAGAGGGCGAACCGGCCGCCAAAAGCGTGCGCGACAATTTGGATCGGGTTCAGCCCGGGTTGGGAAATCCGGTGATGAAGGTGGAGGTGCGCGACGTTCCCCCGTCGTCCCCGGCCCCCCCCATGGCCATGGAGGTGGTGGATGGGGGCGAGGTCGAGGGCTCGCCGGAGGATCCCCAGGAGCTGGAGGCGGCCCTGAGGCGCATCGCCGCGCGGCTGAGTCAGCTCGAACGTCACATCGGGGCGTCCTAAGTCGTCCTCCATGTCGTTTCTCGCTTTCCGGGGCTCGGCTCGCCGCACGGGCATGGCCCACCAGGCGGCCTGGCTCATGCTTCTGATGGTGCTGTTTGGGGCGGCCATCGTGGCCCGCTTGGCCTGGCTGCAGCTGCTGCACGGGGCTGAATTCAAGGTGATGGCCGATGAAAACCGCATTCGGCTGATTCCTCGCCATCCCATCCGCGGGCGACTGCTGGATCGTCACGGCCGCGTGATGGCCACCAACAGGCTCACTTACACCCTGATGGTCCAGCCTCGCCTCGTGCCCGAGGCGCAATGGCCCGCCCTGCGGGACCGTTTGACCAAACTCCTTGGGCTGTCCGCGGATGATCTCGACGCCCGCTATCGAGGGGGCCTCAAGGGCGAAGAGTTTCAAATCCAGCTTGCCGGACCCCTCACCGCCGCCCAGGTGCTCCGTTTCCGGGAACAGGCCGGCCTCCTCTTTGGCGCGGAGGTGGTGGTGAACGTGCTGCGGCACTACCCCCACGGCTCCTTGGGGGCCCACGTGATGGGCACCACCAGCAGCATCACCGAGGAGGAGTATCAAAAGCTTCAACCCCAGGGCTACCGAATCAACGACCGGATTGGCCGCAGCGGAATGGAGCGGGCCTACGAAACCACCCTCCGCGGGGAATGGGGGGGACAGCAGTTGGAGGTCAACGCCGCTGGTCAGGTGCAGCGAGTGTTGGGCGACAAACCCGCCCGCCCGGGCAAGGATCTGAAACTCACCCTCGATCTCGACCTGCAACAAGCGGCCGAACGGGCGCTCAACACGGTGCGCAAGGGCGCCATCGTGGCCATGGATCCCCGCACGGGAGCGATCCGCGCCCTGGCCAGCCGACCCACGTTTGACCCCAACGTGTTCGCGGACGGCCCCACCACGAGCCAGTGGAACGACCTCAACCGCCCGGAGGCGCCCATGTTGAACCGGGCGTTTCAGGGGTTCCCTCCCGCCAGCACGTTCAAGATCGTCACCACGGTCGCCGCCCTGGAATCCGGCAGGTTCAAGGAACAATCCACCGTGCCCACCATGGGCACGTTTTGCTACTACGGCCAGTGTTACGCCGACCACGGGTCCTTCGGCTCCATCGGCTTTCCCATGGCCTTGGCGGTGAGCAGCAACAGCTTTTATTACCAGGTGGGACTCAAGGTGGGGCCTGACGAGCTCTTCAAGGCGGCCCGGCGCATGGGGTACGGCAGCCTCACGGGCATTGAGATCCGCGATGAGGAGACCTCGGGCCTGCTGGGGGATCCCGCCTGGAAACGGCGGGTGCTGGATGAACCCTGGACGCCGGTCGACACGATCACCTCCGCCATTGGCCAGGGAGCCGTCACCGTCACCCCCCTGCAGATGGCCCGTCTGTATTCAGCGGTGGCCAACGGGGGCTGGTTGGTGACCCCCCATCTGGTGGATCAGCCCATGCCCCGCCAATGGATCGGTCTGCGGCCAGAAACCCTGCGCATCCTGAGGGAGGGGCTGCGGCGGGTGGTGACGGAGGGAACGGCCAAGATCCTGAACGACCCGACCCTGCCGCCGGTCGCCGGGAAAACCGGCACCGCGGAGGACCCGCCCCGGATGGATCACGCTTGGTTCGGCGGCTATGCCCCCGCCGACAAACCCGATCTGGTGATCATCGCCTTTGGCGAAAACAGTGGGGGCTATGGCGGCACCGTGGCGGCCCCCATGGTGAAGGAGCTGCTCACCACCTGGTTCAAGGGGCGACTCCAGCCTCCAGAGGCGGCACCAGGCCTCCCTCCTTAACGAGGCCTCCCGAACCGCCTGTCGGCTCTCAGCGCGCCAGGGCCAGCCGGCTGGGATGGACCACGGCTGCGTAGTAGCGACGCAGTTGATCCGTGGCGCTGGCCCAGCTCCAACGTTCCGCTTCCTCCCGGGCGGCGTGCCGAAGGGTGCGACGGGTGTCCTGGTCGCCGAGCAAGGCTTCCACCGCGGCGATCAGAGACTCGGGTTGGTCTGGGTCGTAGAGACAGCCATTCTCCCCATGGCTGACGATGTCGGGAATGCCTCCCCGATTGGCCCCCACCACGGGGCAGCCGGCCGCCATCGCCTCCAGGAGCACCAGCCCCAGGGTTTCGGTGGAGGAGGGGAACAGGAAGGCATCCCCGCTGGCGTAGGCGGAGGCCAGATCCTCGCCGGCGAGATAGCCCACAAAGGTGGTGGCGGTGCCCTCGAAGAGTCGCTCCAGCTGCGGGCGATGAGGACCGTCGCCCACCAGGGCCAGCCGGGTGTGGGGCAGGGCGGTGAGCACGGGCCGAATCCGCTCGATTTGCTTCTCCGCCGAGAGGCGCCCGATGTACAGGAGCAGGTTGCCGGTGTCGCCATGGCCTCCATGGAGCTTGTGGCGCATGGCCTCTGAGCGAAGGGATGGACTGAACAGCTCCGTGTCCACCCCCCTTTGCCAGAGGGCCGTGTGTTGGATGCCCTTCGCCGCGAGTTCAGCCACCATGGCGGTGGAGGTGCACAGGTTGAGCTGGGCCTGGTTGTGGGCGGTCTTGAGCAGCTCCCACAGCAGGGGTTCCAGCATCCCCATGCCGTAGTGCTCCAGATATTTGGGCAGATGGGTGTGGTAGCTCGCCACGAGGGGGAGGCCCCGAGACCGGGCCAGCCAGATGCCCCCCAACCCCAGCACCGCCGGATTCACCACATGCACCAAGTCGGGGGCGAACCGATCCAGCGCCTCGGAGACGGCGGGCCTGGGAAGGGCGAGCTTCAGCTCGGGATAAAGGGGGAGGGGCATGGCGGGCACCCCCACCACCGTGGCTCCCATGAAGTGGTCCGGGGCTCCTTCCGGACAAAAAATCAGCACCTCATCGCCCGCCGCCACCAGGTGCTGCACCGTCTGGGTCAGCCGGGTGACAATGCCGTCCACCTTGGGCAGGAAGGTTTCCGTGAAAAAGACGATCTTCACGAAAGGTGGCGTTCAGGCTGGAGATCCAATGGCGGCGGCCTGACGGCGCGTCCACGCCGACAGACAGGGGATGCGGGATCGATCACAGCGATCGGCCCAGCGTCGGGCCACATCCACCACTTCCGTCAGGAGGCCGTCATCGAGGGTGGTGGGGGTGAGGCCCAGCTCAATGAAGCAGCGGTTGTCGACGATCAAATCGTTTTCAATGGCTTCGTTGCGGGGATTGGAGAGGTAATTGATGTCGGCGCCGGTGAGAGCGGCCACTTTCTCGGCCAAATCGGCCACGCGATGGCTCTCCGTCATCTGGTTAAAAATTTTCACCCGTTCCCCATGGGTTGGGGGATGCTCAAGGGCCAGCTGGACGCAGCGCACGGAATCTCGGATGTGGATGAACGCGCGGGTCTGGCCGCCGGTGCCGTGAACGGTGAGGGGATAGCCGATGGCGGCCTGCATCAAGAAACGATTCAACACTGTCCCGTAGTCGCCATCGTAATCGAAGCGATTGGTGAGGCGTGGGTCTTTCTCGGTGAGGCTGGTGTTGGTGCCCCAAACGATGCCTTGATGCAAATCAGTGATGCGAATATGATCATTTTTGTTGTAATAGAAAAACAGCAATTGATCCAGGGTTTTCGTCATGTGGTAGACGCTGCCCGGATTGGCTGGATGCAAAATCTTTTCCGTGAAACGGCTGCCGTCCGCCTGGGGGACCTCAACGGTGAGGTAGCCCTCCGGGATGGTGGCGCCACGGTGGGACCCATAGCCGTAAACCCCCATCGTGCCCAGGTGCACGATGTGGATGTCCTGCCCACTCTCCACAATGGCGGCCAGCAAGTTGTGGGTGCCGTTGACATTGTTGTCCACGGTGTAGCGCTTGGTGGCGCTCGTTTTCATCGAGTAGGGAGCCGCCCGTTGCTCGGCAAAGTGCACCACCGCGTCGGGTCGTTCCTGGCGCAACAGGGCCAGCAAGCCCTCATAGTTTTTGGCGATATCCAGCCCCTCGAAGCGAATGGGACGGCCGCCCACCTGCTCCCAGGCCGTGAGCCGCTCGCGAACGGTGGCAATCGGCGTCAGGGATTCCACGCCGAGATCAATGTCGATCTTCCGGCGACTGAGGTTGTCCACGATGAGCACATCGTGGCCCACATCGGCCAGGTTCACCGCACAGGGCCAGCCGCAGAATCCGTCGCCGCCGAGAACAAGAACCTTCACCCCGAGACTCCTGAATGCACGGTTGCTTAACGAAGCAAGCTACTACAGGCCTCCGGCGGTTCCAAGTGTTCAGCCCAGTCGGGAGGCCACGGCCATCAGCGCCAGCACCAGCACCAGGCCCCCGATCAGCAAGGCCCTGTTGGCTTGGGGCCTGTCTCCGGGTTCCATCACCACCATCCGGGGTTCCTTGGCAAAGGCGTTCAGCTTGCCGCCATCTTCTTGGGTGACCTGCATGGCCAGGGTTGTCGGAGTGGGAAAACCCTATGGGCGGTGCCCCGCCCCGTCTCCCGCCCGGCATGGATCGTCACAGAGTGACGGGCGCTGGGATGGTGCCCCTAGGTGCCCACCCGCCCTTGCGCCGGGGAACTCGGGCTGGCCTCGGGACGCATGGGCAGGCGGCCGGCGAGGTGGGCCATGCGCCCGGCGCGGGTGGCAAGCGCCATGGCGCGCGCCATCGCGGGTGGATCCCCCGCCAGGGCGATGGCGCTGTTGACCAAGAGCGCGTCGGCGCCCATCTCCATCGCCTGGGCGGCCTCGCTGGGCACACCGATTCCCGCGTCCACCACCACGGGAACGGTGGCGTTTTCAATGATCAGGGCGATGTTGGCCGCGTTGCGAATGCCTTGGGCCGAGCCGATCGGGGAACCTAAGGGCATGACCGTGGCGCAGCCCACCTCCTCCAACCTTTTGGCGAGCAAGGGGTCGGCATTGATGTAAGGCAGCACCGTGAAGCCTTCCCTCACCAGTTGCTCGGCCGCCGTGAGCGTGCCGAAGGGATCGGGGAGCAGATGGCGTGGATCCGGAATCACCTCCAACTTCACAAAGGTGTTGTCCTCCTGGCCCGCCAGCTTGGCCAATTCCCGTCCGAGTCTGGCCACCCGGATGGCGTCCTCCGCCGTGGCGCATCCAGCGGTGTTGGGCAGCATCCAGACGCGTTCCCAGTCGATGGCGTCCATCAACCCTTGGTGGCCCTGGGCTTGGCTCCGCACCCGGCGCACAGCCACGGTGACGATGGCGCTGCCACTGGCCTCCAGGCTGGCGCGCATCAGGTCGAGGGAGGCGTATTTCCCCGTGCCTGTCATGAGACGGCTGGCGAAGCGGCGTCCCCCGATGACGAGCTCATCCGCGGCGGCCGCCGAAGGCGCCTCGGGCCAGACCTCCGTCAGGGCCGATGGGGAGGGTAAGGGGCACATGGGGAGCGAATTCCACGTCTCACCCTCCTAGTGTGCGCGCACGGCCGCCCAACTGTGATGCCCCTGCCCATGGCCCTGGCGCCCCTGCTCCTGGCCGCCAATCCTTTTTCCCAAGAAGCCTCCCCGGTCCCGTACAGCGCCCCGGCGGGGCCTTCCGCTCCCCTCTCCACCCCAGGGGTGGAGGCCTACGACCCGGTGGGTCGGGCCAGGCTCATCGCGGAACGGATCCCTCGCGTCTGGTCCGGCACTTACCGACCGTTCAATAGCGGGCGCGTTTTTCAAGCGACGATCAACCTGGAGAGGGTGACGCCCCTCGGCCAGATGGTGGATCTTCGTGGGCAATTGACTCTCGACGGTGTGCGAGCCCCTGTGCGGGGAAACATCCACGCCAAATCCAACCAGTTGGATCTGCTGGTGCTGGGCAACACGTTGGGCGCCGTGTTGGATCCTGGTGGGGAATTTCAGGGCCAGCAGGGGTTGTCCCTCAGTGGCTGGTTGCCCCCACGCCCCACGGGTTTGGGCGGCCGATTGCAGTTAAATCCGGGGCCCTCCCCCGTGGTGGCGGGAGACGTGGTGCGGGGCCTCTGGTAGCCGTCGGCTGGGGATGGAGAGGGCCTCAGGCGGCCTTTCCGCCCTTGGCGCCCACCATTCCGGCACGACGATCAACGGATTTGAGACGCTTGCTGGCTGTTTTGTTGCCGGGATCCAGCTCCAGCACCTGGTTGTACATCTCGCGGGCCTCGTCCACTTTGTTCTGCTTCTCCAGGGCGAAAGCCAGGTTGTTGAGCGCCACCGGGTAATTCGGCTTGGCCTTGATGGCGGATTTGTAGTGACGTGTGGCGGCCGGGTACTTCCCTTGAGCCGCGAGGGCAAAGCCCATGGCGTTTTCCATCAGGGCCACCGCCTCTGAGGGCGCGCGCTCGGTTTCCGATTGCTTGAGCGCTTTTTTCAGGGTGTCGCTCGCCTGGGCGTAGAGGCGCTTGCGGAGTTGCACGGAGGCCAGCTCGTAGAGGCTGGCGGCATCCAAGGGGTCACCCTCCCCTGGTTTGGTCCCCCCTAAACGGGTGAGGGTGAGCTCATCGGCCCGCACCCTGAGGATCTGCCGGGCCACCGCCACGGCGGCCACGGCGAGAAGCCCGATGAGGCCAAGGAGATAGGCATCGGGCAGCATGTCAGACATTGATGGACTCTTGTCCTCAGTGGATGGCGGTGCTCACCACGGTGGCGAAGGCCGAGGGATCGGCGATGGCCAACTGGGCCAGCATTTTGCGGTTGAGACGGATGTCGGCCTTCTTCATGCCTCCGATCAGCCGGCTGTAGGTGGTGAGGTTTTGACGGGCCGCGGCGTTGATGCGGGCAATCCAGAGACGACGGAAGTCGCGCTTACGGCGACGCCGGTCGCGGTAGGAATTGCACAGGGCTTTCATCACCCGCTGATTGGCGGTGCGGAACAGGCTGCCGCCGCCGGCGCGGAACCCCCGGGCCAGACGAAGAATCTTGTTGCGGCGCTTCCGAGCGACGTTGCCTCTTTTGACGCGGGTCATGGATCAGTCGGGATGGATGGACGGGAGGAGAAGCGTGGGGGAGGGCGCCTGGGGGCTGGAGCCTCAGGCGTAGGGGAGCATGAGGGCGACGTTGTCGCTGTCCCGCTCGTCCACCACGGCCATGGTCCCCAGGTAGCGCTTGCGCTTGGGGCTCTTGTGGTCGAGCAAATGGTTGCGGAAGGCGCGTCGGCGCACAAACTTGCCGCTGCCTGTGGCCCGAAACCGCTTGGCGGCCGCTTTGCGGGTTTTCAGCTTCGGCATCGTCCAGCGAAACGCACAAACAAGCAGAGTACGACGCGACTTCCCCCCCTGTCCAAGCTCCCATGCCTTCCGTCGCCCGTACTCCCCATGGCGCCGCCCTCCGCCCCGCGTGGAGGAGGGGCTGGCGGCCCTGTCTCCTGGGAGCGTTGCTGCTGCTCAACGGGGGGTGTCAGGCGTCCGATCAGCCCCCTCGGCAATGGCCCGTCGACGCCCCGCCCCCTCTCCGATCGGAGAATCCCACTCTTTGGGTGGCCCTGGCCGCGCGCCTGGGGCCCACTGGGACGGAAGAAGGCTCCACCCCCCTGCGCTTGCGGGCGGCCAGCGGGGTGCTCACCCTTGAGGATGGGGACGGACGGCGGTGGGTCGCCCCGGAGGTGGTCCTCCACTGGCGTTGGCGGCCTTTGGCCCAACCCTTCACGGCGCGACGGAGGGTGCTGGGGCCGTTCGCCAGCTACGAAAGCGCCGAGGCGGCCGCCCGAGCCTGGGCCGACAGTGGTCACAACCCCGTGATCGCCCGTCCGAGGGATTGGGAGGTGTGGGCTCCCCCGGAGGCCCCCGATCCCGCTGGCCGTTCTTCGAGGCTGGTGGAGATCCGCCAAACCCGCCGCCTGGGGCTGGAACTTCAGCGCGCCGAGGGGGCGCTTGAGTGGCGAGGCCCCATCCGCGTCCTGGCCCCAGGGGGGTTGCGATGGAATGGAGGGGTCTATGGGGGGCCCTTCCGCCTGATTCCCGATGCCCATGGCGGTTGGAGTCTTGTGGAGGAAGTGCCCTTGGAGCGCTACCTGGAGGGGGTGGTGCCCCATGAGATCGGGGCCGGCTCCCCCCCAGCGGCCCTGGGGGCCCAGGCTGTGCTGGCCCGCACCTGGGCCGTCCGCAACCGGGGAAGGTTCCGGGCGGATGGGTATCACCTCTGTGCCGACACCCAGTGCCAGGTGTACAGCGATCCCGGCCTGGCCAGCCCTGGCGTGCGCCAGGCCATCGCCGCCAGTCGCGCCCAGGTGCTAGCCGAGGCGGAGCGGCCGATCCACGCGGTGTATCACGCCAGCAATGGAGGCGTGGCCGCTGGATTGGAGGAAGGATGGGATGTGGATCCCGTTCCCTACCTCCGCCCCTTTGTGGATGGCGACGCCGGCTTCGTGGCGCGCACGTCGCTCCCCCTTCGCGCGGAGGCGCTCCCGGGCCTGCTTCGACAGGGCCAGGGCGCCTACGGGGTGGACCATCCCCTCTTCCGCTGGCGACGCACCCTGACAGCGGAGGCCATCCAGTCCGCCCTTGGGGCTCGGGGGCTTTCGGTGGGAACCCCGCGCGATGTCCGAGTGCTGGAGCGGGGCGCCAGCGGTCGGGCCATCGCGTTGGAGTTCGTGGGCTCGGAGGGCGCCGTGGTGCTGAAGCGCGACGCCATTCGCCGAACCCTGCGCCAGCTGCCGAGCACCTTGTTCACCCTGTCCCAACCCCAGCCAGGCCGCTGGCTTTTTGAGGGGGGAGGCTTTGGTCATGGCGTCGGCCTGTCCCAGGCCGGCGCGATCGACCTGGCTCGCCGTGGCTGGAGCGTGGAGACGATCCTCAAGCACTACTACCCCAGCGCGGTGTTGAAGCCCCTCGGCACCCTGGGCCCCCTGCCGTAGGCGGAGCGGGGAGGCCCCTCCATGGGGGGCTGCCGGGCCTCCATCGCGTGGGTCTGGTTCCAGGCCCCTTAAGATCGGCCCAGTGTTTGGTAGGCCATGGGGGGCGGGAGCGGAGACAATCGCCGCCCGAAGGCAGCCCTCGTGCTTCTGGTTTGCGTCCTCGCGGGAGCCCTCCCCCATGGGTTGCCCCCCTGGGCTCGCCTGGTGCCGGCCATCACCCTGGCCGCCCTGATGGGTGGGTCCGTGGGTCGCACCGTGTTGTTCCGGCCTTCCCCGGAGCCCTCCCCTTCCCCCGCGCCCCCACCAGCGCTCGAAGCCGCGGACTCCCCCAAAGCCCCGGCTTCCCCCCCCAACGCCGCGGAGGCCGACGCTTCCCCCGGGGTGGACGTGGTGGTGGCCGCCCGGGATGAGGAAGCTGTGATCGGCTCCCTGGTGGAGCGTGTCCTTCGCCTGCGTTGGCCCGCCGACCGTCTGCGGCTCTGGGTGGTGGACGACGGCAGTGAGGATCGCACCCCCCAGCGCTTGGCTGAGCTCCAGGCCCGCCATCCCCGGTTGCGCGTCTTGCGCCGAAGCCGACTTTCGGGGGGCGGCAAGTCGGGCGCCCTGAACGCGGTGCTGGGCCAGTTGCGGGGACGCTGGATGCTGGTGCTCGACGCCGATGCCGATCTGCCCCCCGATTTGCTCGAACGGCTGATCCCCTTTGCCGAGGAGGGAGGCTGGGCGGCCGTGCAGTTGCGAAAAGCGGAAGCCAACACGGCGCACAACTGGCTCACCCGGGCCCAGGCGATGGAAATGGCCTTTGACGCCTACATCCAGGAGGCCCGGCTCGCGCGAGGAGGGGTGGCGGAATTGCGAGGCAACGGCCAGCTGCTGCGACGGGACGCGGTCCACACCGCTGGCGGCTTCAATGAGGCCACCATTACAGACGATTTGGATCTGAGTTTCCGTTTCCTTTTGGCGGGTCTTCCCATCGGCATTCATTGGGACCCTCCCGTGAGCGAGGAGGCCGTGGCCAACCTGCCGGCCCTTTGGCGTCAGCGTCAGCGCTGGGCTGAGGGTGGTTTGCAACGGTTTTTGGATTACGGCGATCAGTTGATGTCTGATCGGCTCAACGCGTCGCGGAAATGGGATCTTGCCCGCTTTTTTGTTCTTCAGTATTTGTTGCCTGTCATTTCCCTGGCGGATCTCTTGGCGGCTTTGATCACGCGCACCGCCCCAGGAATGTGGCCTTTTTCCACAGTGGTCTTGGCCCTGTCAACCTTCTCTTTCGCCGCGGCTTGCCATCGCCCCTCCGAGGGCCCCCCGATCCCGCCAGCCAACCCAGTCAATCTATCGCTGGCGATGATCTACATGTTGCATTGGTTTTTTGTCATCCCTTGGGTGATGGTCAAGATGGCCCTTCTCCCCAAAACCCTGGTGTGGCAAAAAACGGTTCACGCTGGCGAGGGTGCCCTTTCCGCGGCAGCGTCTTTCGCCGAGGTGTCCTTGAATGCCCCGGGTCAGGTGTTGGATGAAGAGGTCATCGTTTCTCCGGAAGGTTGATCGGCCGGGTCTTCGGCCAAGCCCTCAGCGATCACCTGTCCGTTAAAAAAATCGGCCAGCAACCCCGTTGACTCATCCAACAGGCGTTCCCTCGCGGGCTGGGGTGACTTGATCTCAGGCTCCGGTGGCCGCGAGTCTGGCTGGCCTGGTGGCTTGGGACCGGGGCTGGAAGCCTCCTCCGGCTCCGGGCGTTCCTCCTTGGCCACCGCTGGAGGGGGCGCCGGCGGGACGGGCGCCGGGACGGGCGCCGGGGCGGGGGGGACGACGGGAGCGGGCTCGGCGGGCCTGGAGGTGGAGCTGGCACGGGAGGCGCTGGGACCGGAGGCGGGTGGGGTCCGCGGGGGCGGTCGTGTCGCGGAGGGCGCGGGGGGCGCGATCGGGTCGGGTCGGGAGGAATCGCTGGCCTCCAGGATGATCTGCCTGGGGCCGCCCAGGGTGGCCTCAAGGGCCTTTTCGAGCAGGGGCAGCCTGCTTTGCACCATGGTGATCCAGTTGCCGCTGACACCCACCACCGCCCTTCGCCCATCGAGCTGTTTGAGCTGGGCCTGTTGGGAGAGGAGCATGCGTGTGGAGGGCAGCTGCAGCCCCGCCAGGATCTGTTGCCAGAGTTCCTCCAGATTCGGGGTGTCCACCGTGGTTGGCGGGGGCTGATCCACCGTGGGCGCGGGGGCTTGGGGCGCGCTTCGTTCGGGCGCGGCCCCCGCGGGGGCGGATGGCGTCCCTTCGGCGGGGGGCGCCAGGGGGCTGGCCCCCTGGCTGGCGGGAGTGGGAGCCCTTTCCACCGCCACCGTCGATCGGGGGAGGGCCACCGGTCCAGCCAGCAGGCCCAGGAGCAGCACCTCCAACCACAGCCGGGGTTGCACGCTGTTGCGCAGCTGTTGCTCACTGCCTTTGAGAGCGCCATGCCACTGAAGCAGGCGGTCTTGGCCCATCAGTCCCGCCAGGGCGGGAAGCCGGGGCCTCAATGAGGGGGACACACTCGTGAGGTCCAGGCGCTCTGGCGCCACGGCGGCCAACAGGAGATCGCGCAGCAGCGCCACCAGTCCTTGCAGCACCGCGTTGGGTTCCCGGCCCCGATCCAGCAGGCGCCGACAGTCCTCCACCACGGCCAGCGGGTCGGCGGTGGCCATGGCGCTGGCCAAGGCGAACAACTCCTCCTCCGGAACGGCGCCGATCAGGTCCCAGACCGCCCCGGGCTCGATCGGGGCCGGCAGCAGGCTCAACTGGTCGAGCAAGCTTTCCGCGTCTCGCAGCCCCCCTTGAGCCCGCTGGGCCACCAGATGAAGGGCCTCCGCGGTGATCGGGATCTCCTCTTGGCTCGCGATCCAGCTCAGGTGCTGTTCGAGGGCCTCCAGCGGGATGCGCCGGAAATCGAAGCGCTGGCAACGGGAGAGGATCGTGGGGAGCACCCGCTGGGGATCGGTGGTGGCCAGCACGAACACCACCCTCGGCGGAGGTTCCTCCAGGGTTTTCAGAAGGGCGTTGAAGGCGGCGGTGGAGAGCATGTGGCATTCGTCCACCACGTACACCTTCCAACGGGCCTGCACGGGGGCGAAGCGGGAGCGTTCAATCAGCTCCCGAATGTTGTCCACCCCCGTGTTGGAGGCCGCGTCAATCTCAATCACATCCAAGGCCGTGCCCGCCGTGATGGCGGCGCACAGATCACAGCGGCCACAGGGATCGGCGGTGGGGCCATCGCTGACCAGGCAGTTCAACGACCGCGCCAGGATGCGGGCGCTGGAGGTTTTGCCAGTGCCCCGGGGGCCGCTGAACAGGTAGGCCGGCGCGATTCGGCCACTCTTGAGGGCGTTGGCGAGGGTGGTGGCGATGGCCTCCTGGCCCACGAGCTCCGCCAGCCGCTGGGGGCGGTACTTGTGATGGAGGGGTTGGTAGGCCTGGCTCATCCCGCCATTCTCTGCCACTGCCCCAGGCGGGGAGGCCGGCACACAGGGGGAGTGTGGATCAGGGAGATGGGTGGACGTCCACCTCTATTTTCTCTTCCGCGCTCAACAGGGTCTCGAGCTTGGCTTCCATCTCCTCCACCTCACTGAGTTGGTCGGCCAGGTTTTGGGCCGCCAGTCGCAGGCGAATGAACTGGTCGCCGCCATCATCAGTTCCCCCCCAGCGCGATTCCGCCCGGCTGAGTTCCTCCTCCAGGCGCTCTTGCAGTTTCACCCGCATGCCGTCGAGGTGGCCCAGGGTTTTCAAGGCCAATTCCCGACCTTTTTCGAGATGGCCGGGGTCCACCGTGATGCCGTGGCGGAGCAGCATCCTGGCGCCTGTGAGCACGGCGGCCGGGATGAATTGGCCGATCGCCAGTGCGCCCAGGCTGCCCGTGTGGAGCCAATCCTCCACTTGGTTGCTGCGATGGCGTCCGGTTTTGCACCAGTGGGCAAAATGCTCGCAGTTGTTGAAGAGCAGGTTGTAGTTCTGTTCTCCCAACCGCCCCATCGCCCGACGAACGGTGATGCCGGGAGGCGAACAGCTGCCAGGCGTGTACTCCACCGTGGTGATCTCGAGACCCCGACTGAAGTCGGCCCTGGGGCTCCGCAGAATTTCCCGGCCCTCCAGATAATGAGCCACGGTGCCATCCCCCAGGTCGATGCCATGGTGGTTGAAGAGGCCGTGTTGACGGGGGACCTGCAGATGGTCGGCTGCGGCCAAGGGTGGAGGGGGTGAAGGGGCTCCGCCAGCTTCGCGCCCTCCACCTGGGAACAGAAAGGAGCGGGGGGTGGGGATTGCCGGTCAGGCGCTGGCCTGATTGCTGTGTTCCCGGTGATCGGTTCTCCCGTTGGCGCTGGGAATGGGCAGCACGTTGGAGCGGCTGCGCTGCTCCACCAGATCCCGGGTCACGGTGAAGGTTTTCACATCGCGGCGAGAGGGCAGGTCGTACATCACTTCCAGCATCAACTCTTCCACGATCCCCCGCAGGGCCCGGGCGCCGGTTTTGCGGCGGTGGGCTTCGGCGGCGATGGCCTCCACGGCGCCAGGCTCGAAGTCCAGGCGCACGTTGTCCATGCTTAGCAGGGTTTGGAATTGCTTCACCAGGGCATCCCTGGGCTCGGTGAGGATGGCTTCCAAGGCGGTCGTGTCCAAAGGTTCCAGGACGGCGGTGACCGGCAAGCGGCCGATGAATTCCGGGATCAGGCCGTAGCGCACCAGGTCGTCTGGTTCGAGATGGCGCAACACCTCAGCGGCGTGGCGTTCTTTGCTGGCTTTGGGGCGACTTTGCCCATCGGCGGGCAGGAAGCCAATGGCGTTGCGCCCCATCCGTTTTTGCACCACATCCTCGAGACCGACGAAGGCCCCCCCGCAGATGAACAGGATTTGGCTGGTGTCGATCTGAATGCAATCTTGATAGGGATGTTTGCGGCCCCCCTGGGGCGGAACGTTGGCCACCGTTCCCTCCAGCATCTTCAACAGGGCCTGTTGCACCCCTTCGCCTGAGACGTCGCGGGTGATGGAGGGGTTTTCACTTTTACGGGCGATTTTGTCAATTTCATCGATATAGATGATGCCCCGCTGGGCCAGGTCGACATCCAGCTCGGCCTTTTGCAGCAACCGCAGCAGGATGTTTTCCACATCCTCCCCCACATAGCCCGCCTCGGTGAGCGTGGTGGCGTCAGCGACGGCGAAGGGCACATCCAGCAGCTCGGCCAGGGATTGGGCGAGCAGGGTTTTGCCACATCCCGTGGGGCCGATCAGCAGGATGTTGGATTTGTGAAGACGGGTCGCTGAGCGATCGGTCTCCCCCTGGCCATCCCCTTGCCAGGCCAAGCGCTTGTAGTGGTTGTAAACAGCCACGGCCAAGACTTTTTTCGCTTCCTCCTGGCCCACCACCTGCTGGTCGAGAAAGGTTTTGATCTGCTGGGGCTTGGGGATGGAGGCCAGGGTGGGAGCTGGCTTGGGGGTTTTCTTTTGGGTTGTTTTCCGGGAGGTCTCTGGGGAGGGGCGCCCACCATGACCGTGGCCTTCCACGAGTTCCTCGTCGAGAATCTCGTTGCAAAGATCGATGCACTCGTCGCAGATGTAGACCCCGGGTCCAGCGATCAACTTGCGCACCTGATCCTGGGACTTGCCGCAGAAGGAGCACTTGAGATGGGCGTCGAATTTGGCCATGAACTCGGTCGGGGGGGAGCGTACGGGGCGGCCCCGCTTTCAAGGATGCCCTCAAGCGCCTGCAGGTCTGCGGTCCTTAAGGATCAAACCGGGCTCGGGGAGGGAGTGCCCTCCACGACCCTGTCAATCAAGCCGTATTCAACCGCTTCTCGCGGGGAAAGGAAATAGTCGCGGTCGGTGTCCTCAGCGATCTTGTCGAGGGGCTGGCCGGTGTGCTCAGCCATCAGGCTGTTGAGGGTGTCCTTGAGATAGAGGATTTCCTTGGCCTGGATTTCGATGTCCACCGCTTGCCCCTGGGCGCCCCCCAGGGGTTGGTGGATCATGATCCGGGCGTTGGGGAGGGCCAGACGCTTGCCTTTCGTTCCCCCGGACAGCAAAAACGCGCCCATGCTCGCCGCCAGCCCGTAACAGATGGTGACCACATCGGGGCTCACCTGCTGAATGGTGTCGTAGATGGCCAGTCCCGCGGTCACCGAGCCGCCCGGGGAGTTGATGTAGATCTGAATGTCTTTTTCAGGATCTTCCGCTTCGAGGAACAGCAGCTGGGCGACCAGGGAGTCGGCCACCTGATCATCGATGCCGGTGCCCAGGAAGATGATGCGCTCCCGCAAGAGGCGGGAGTAGATGTCAAAGGCTCGGTCGCCCCGCCCAGACTGCTCCACGACCGTCGGCAGCACGCCGGGTGAAGCGGCCGGGGGACACCAGGCCGCCCAGGGTCGGGGTGCTTGCCAAAGACTGTGCACGGGGTGGGGAAGAACCTGGTTCACACGCGGGGAGCCGAGGGAAAAAACGGCTCTCTCAATCTATGGGCACCGAGGGCTTCTTGGTCTTGGTGGTGGCCTGAGGGCTTTCGGCGGCGGGTTCCGCCTTTTTGGCGGTCTTGGCTTTGCTGGGCTTGTCGGCCACCTTTTCTGGTGCCGTGGCCGGTGTCGGTGTCGTGGCGGGTGCCGGTTCCGTGGTCTCGCTGATGGTGCTGTTGGCCTCGAGCCAGCTGAGAAGCCTCTCCTGGAGCAGGTCGTCACGAACGGCGAGGAGCAGGCGCTCGTCGTCAATGTTGGCCCGGTCGCCCAGTTCGCCCCTCACCTCGGCCAACCGGGAGGCCAGCTCCTCTGGATCCACCTCGATCGCCTCGGCGGTGGCCAAGGCTTGGAGCGCCAGGCCGCGCCGCAGCCGTTTTTCCGCCTCTGGCCTGGAGGTGTCCATCAAGCCGCGCACCACATCGGGGGTGAAGACCTTTTTGACATCCATCCCCTGCTGGGCGATCTGGCTGACCGTTTGTTCCACCAGGGCGCGGGTTTCCCGCTGGACCAGGGTTTCGGGCAGCTCCACCTCCAGCTGCTCCACCAGGGCCTCAAGCAGCGCCTCCCGACGATTGGCCTGGTGGCGCCGCTCGGCGTCCTCCTTCAGGCGTGATTCCAGGTCGGCCCTCAGCTCGGCCAAGGTGGCCTTGTCGCTGGCTTGCTGGGCGAAGGCGTCATCCAGCGCCGGAAGCTCTCTGGTCTTGAGATCGATCAGGGTGATCGTGAACGAGGCCGGGCGTCCGGCGGCATCCTTTTGGGGATACGACTCCGGGAAGGAACAGGCGACCTCTCGGGTGGCCGCCACGTCCATGCCGACGATGCCCTCCACGAAGCCTGGAATCATGCGGCCCTCCTCCAAGTCGACCTCCATCCCCTCGCTGTCGCCGCCCTCAATGGGCTCCCCGCTGTCGCTGAAGACCCCTTTGAAACCGATCCTGGCCACGTCGCCCATGGCGGCTGGCCGTCCCTCCACGGGCACCAGGGCCGCGAGCTGGCGGCGCGACTGGTCCAAAAGCTCGTCCACCCTGGCGGGATCAAACGTGACAGGGGTGGCTTCCGCCTTCAGCCCCTTGGTGGCTTTGAGCGTGGGAGAGGGCTCCACATCCATCTCCAGGGTGACCACCAGATCCGCGCCTGGCGCGAAGCGATCCAGCACGGTTTCGAAGCCCTCCCCCAGCTCTGGTCGACCGATGGCCTCGATCTTCTCTTGTTCCAGCGCGTCGCGGCACACGCTCTCCACAAGGTCTTCCAGGGCGGTGGCCCGGATCCTCAGGGGACCCAATTGTTGAATCAAAATGGACCGTGGAACCTTGCCCTTGCGAAATCCGGGCAGCTTCACGCTGCGGCTGAGTTTCTCCACGGCGGCGTCATAGCTGGCCTGGCAGCGCCCACCGGGAATCGCCACTTCCAGGGCCACGCGGCTTCCAGGCCGCGGGTGGGCGCTCACTTTCAGGCTCGTGGCCTGGCCGGTGGAGGAGCTGGCGGCTGGGGTCATGGACGGGGCCGAACGGCGGGCAATCTCCCATCCTAAGAAGTGGCCTTGGGCCGCCTTGGCCACGTATTGTTGGCAAGACGCTCAGTCGAGTCGATATACCCAGCCGCCACCGCCACGGCGGTGAGCTGTTGTCGGGCACCGTGTCCCGAACGCCATCCGTCCTTCCCATGGACCCCGCCCGTGGATCCTTCCCCGAGTGGGCCGGTCCCCGGGGATCGTTCACCCCATTGGCCAACCCCCCCGAACCTCCCTCTCGCGCCTCCGTTCCCAACCCCAGTCTCTCCCCTTCGGTGACCACGCTCTCCAGTACCGATCCCCACCCCCAACCGCGAAGTGGCGTCTCACGCACGCTGCCTTCCCGCCCGTTGCGCGTCGGCGTCCTTGGCGCGACAGGAGCGGTTGGGGAAGAGATTCTCCATCTCCTCAGGGAGCGCCAGTTCCCCGTCCGCGAGCTGCGCCTGCTGGCGTCTCCCCGCTCCGCGGGTCAGGAGGTGATGTGGGGCGAGGAACTCCTCAGGGTGCGGGCCGTGGAGCCCACCAGCTTCGAGGGGCTGGATCTGGTGTTGGCTTCCGCCGGGGGGACGGTGTCGAAGCGGTGGGCCCCCCAGGCCGTGGCCAGCGGGGCGGTGGTGATCGATAACTCCAGCGCCTACCGCATGGATCCCCAGGTTCCCCTGGTGGTGCCGGAAGTGAACCCCGAGGCGGCCTTCACCCATCAGGGAATCATCGCCAATCCCAACTGCACCACCATTCTCTTGTGCCTGGTGCTGGCTCCTTTGGAGGCCAGGAGCCGGATTCGGCGGGTGGTGGTGAGCACCTATCAGTCGGCCAGCGGGGCCGGGGCCCGGGCCATGGAGGAGTTGCGCCGGCTCTCCCGCGCCGTGCTGGAGGGAGAAACACCGCAAAGCGAGGTGTTGCCCTACTCCTTGGCCTTCAATCTCTTTCTCCACAACTCGCCTCTCGAAGCCAACGGGTACTGCGAGGAAGAGCTCAAGATGGTGCGGGAGACTCGAAAGATCATGGGGCGGCCCGATCTCCTGCTGAGCGCCACCTGCGTTCGCGTGCCCGTGCTGCGCGCCCACTCGGAGGCCGTGAACATCGAGTTCGAGGCCCCATTCGCCGCCGACGAGGCCAGAGGGCTCCTGGCGCGGGCCCAGGGCGTCGCGGTCCTGGAGGACTTTGGCTCCAACCGGTTCCCCATGCCCATCGATGTCACGGGACGGGATCTGGTGGCTGTCGGCCGCATTCGGCAAGATCTCAGCCATCCCCAGGCCCTGGAGCTTTGGCTCTGCGGCGACCAGATCCGCAAAGGGGCGGCCCTCAACGCGATTCAGATCGCCGAACTTCTGATGGCCGGCCGCGGAGGTGAGTCTTGAGCCACCCGCCCATGGAGCCTCCGCCCCCCTTTGGCCGCGTGCTCACCGCGATGGTGACTCCCTTCGGCGCCGATGGCGCCCTGGATCTGCCTCTGGCGGAGCGCCTCGCCGATCACCTGGTGCGCCATGGCTCCGATGGCCTGGTGGTGTGTGGCACCACCGGAGAATCGCCAACCCTCAGCTGGGACGAACAGCACGCGCTGTTTTCGGCGGTGAAGGGGGCGGTGGGAAGCCGCGCGGTGGTGATGGCTGGCAGCGGCAGCAACTGCACGGCCGAGGCGGTGGAGGCGACCCGCGAAGCCGCGACCCTTGGAGCTGACGGGGCGCTTGTGGTGGTGCCCTACTACAACAGACCCCCCCAGGAGGGCCTGCAAGCCCATTTTCGGGCGGTCGCCGAGGCGGCGCCAGAACTCCCCATCATGCTGTACAACATTCCTTCCCGCACGGGCTGCCATCTCGCCCCGGAAACGGTGGAGCGTCTGCTGGCCCATCCCAATGTGGTGGCCTTCAAGGCGGCCAGCGGCACCACGGAAGAAGTGCAACAGCTGCGTGCCCTCTGCGGCGATCACCTGGCTGTTTACAGCGGCGATGATTCCCTCACCTTGCCGATGCTCTCCGTCGGGGCGGTTGGAGTGGTGAGCGTGGCCAGTCACCTGGTGGGTGAGCGGATTCAAGCCATGGTTCAGGCCTTTCTCTCCGGTCAAAACCGTGAGGCCCTGGCCCTCCACGACCAGCTGTTGCCCCTTTTCAAAGCCCTTTTCTGCACCACCAATCCCATCCCCGTGAAAGCCGCCTTGGAGCTCTCTGGATGGCCTGTTGGCGCCCCCCGCCTCCCCCTGCCGTCCGCTGATAGCCACGTGCGTGAACGCCTCTCCTCCATCCTCGCTGCCCTGCGTCCCACCTGACGCCAAGGCTTCGCCCAGACCGAGTTGTTTATTCCCACCCTGTTTTCATGACAAGTTCCAGCGTAAATCCCACCAAGATCACCCCCACCACCAAGCAGCCCGCCCTTCGCGTGATCCCCCTTGGGGGTTTGCATGAGATTGGTAAAAACACATGCGTCTTTGAGTATGGAGACGAGCTCATGCTTGTGGACGCCGGTTTGGCGTTTCCCAGTGATGGCATGCATGGGGTGAATGTGGTTCTGCCCGATACCAGCTATCTGCGGGAGAACCACAAGCGAATCCGCGCCATGATCGTCACCCATGGCCACGAAGATCATATCGGTGGCATTCCTTATCACCTGAAGAATTTCAACATCCCTGTCATCTACGGGCCCCGGCTTGCCCTCTCAATGCTCACGGGAAAGATGGAGGAGGCTGGGGTGACAGATCGCACCACGCTGCAAACTGTCAGCCCCCGCGATGTGGTCAGTGTGGGCCAGCACTTCAAAGTGGAATTCATTCGCAACACCCACTCCATTGCCGACAGTTATTCCTTGGCGATCACCACGCCTGTGGGGGTGGTGGTGTTTACGGGTGACTTCAAGTTCGACCACACCCCGGTGGATGGAGAAACCTTTGATTTGCAGCGCCTCGCTCACTACGGTGAGAAAGGCGTGCTCTGCTTGTTCAGTGATTCCACCAATGCGGAATTGCCTGGATTCACTCCGCCGGAGCGTTCCGTTTTCCCCAACCTTGATCGTCACTTTGGCAAGGCTGAGGGACGGGTGATTGTCACCACGTTTGCCAGTTCCGTGCATCGGGTTTCGATGATTCTTGAACTGGCCATGAAGCATGGACGCAAGGTTGGCCTGTTGGGACGCTCGATGCTCAACGTGATCGCCAAGGCCCGGGAATTGGGGTACATGCGTTGCCCGGATGAACTTTTTGTTCCCATCAAGCAGATTCGCGATTTGCCGGATCGGGAGGTTGTGTTGCTGATGACGGGTAGCCAGGGAGAGCCTTTGGCCGCGCTGAGCCGGATTTCCCGCGGCGAACATCCGCAGGTGCAGGTGAAATCAACCGACACCATCATCTTCTCGGCCAGCCCGATTCCCGGGAACACCATTTCGGTGGTGAACACCATTGATCGCTTGATGATGTTGGGCGCCAAAGTGGTGTATGGCAAAGGGGAGGGCATCCACGTCTCTGGTCATGGCAGCCAGGAAGACCAGAAATTGATGCTGGCCCTCACCCGTCCCAAATTTTTTGTTCCCGTCCACGGGGAACATCGCATGCTGGTTTGTCACTCCAAGACCGCCCAATCGATGGGTGTGCCCGCCGACAACATCCTCATCATCGACAACGGTGATGTGGTGGAGCTCACTCCGGAATCCATCCGGCGTGGCGAAGCCGTCAAGGCTGGCATCGAGCTGTTGGACGCCTCCCGGAATGGGATCGTGGACGCCCGCGTTCTCAAGGAGCGCCAGCAGTTGGCGGAGGACGGGGTGATCACCCTGCTGGCTGTCATCAGCACCGATGGCGTCATGGCGGCCCCGCCCCGGGTCAATCTGCGGGGCGTTGTCACCACCGCCGATCCCCGCAAGCTCTCCATCTGGGCGGAGCGCGAGATCCGCTGGGTGCTGGAAAACCGTTGGAACCAGCTGTGCCGCGAGACGGGGGGCAAAGCCCCTGATGTGGATTGGGTGGGCGTGCAACGGGAGGTGGAAGTGGGCCTGCAGCGGCGCCTGAGGCGGGAGCTGCAGGTCGACCCCCTCATCATTTGCCTGGTGCAACCGGCTCCCGCGGGAAGCCCCGCCTACAAGGGCCAGGCCGACGCTGAGCCTGACACCCGACCGGCCTCGAAGGGTCGCCAGGTGGGCCGTGACCGGGGACGGGACGGGGGGTCGGAGCCACGCCCGCGACCCGAGCCGGTGGTGAACGCGGCGAAGCCCGCCGCCCAGCCCGAGGAGCCTGAACTCGAGGCCGGCCGAACCCGCCGCCGCCGCTCCGCCGCCCTGGCGGGCTGATGGCGGGGGCGCTTCAGCCCACCACCACCGCCAGCAAACCGGCCCTCAGGCCCCCATCGTCCTTGGCGGCGGCTTCACCCTTGGACGCCGCCTTGGCCTGAGGCGCTTGGGGCGCCGGGGCAACCTCCAGGTCGACGTTTTCGGCTAGGGCGGGGCTGGCCTGGTACACCTCGATCAGTTCCGGTTCCTCCACCACCTCAGCCACCACCGATGGGGGGGTGGAGGTGGCCTCTTTGGGGGTTGGTTGTCGCTCAAGCCAGGGCATCACGGGGAGTCCGTTGAGGCTGGCGTGGGTTGGGGTCGTTTCGGAGGGGACAAAGGGATCCGCGGCCAACCCCAACCCCTGGTCGGTGGCCGCTTCCTCTGGCTCCGCTTCGGTTTCCCTCGCCGGCTGTTGACCGCGGGTCACCGCCGGCGAAGGGGTCATGAGCGGCGGAGGAGCTTCGGCGGCCTTGGCGAGCTCCGCCCGCTCCTTCTCTGGGAGAAACAGCAGGGGGGGAGAGGGCGTCGAGTCCTCCTCCATCCCGTCCTCGTCGACCGTCAAGGTCGAGGCGAGCGGCTGGTGACACAGATTCAGTCCGTCCTCCGCGATCTGGCGCAGGGCGGGTTCCCCATCGCTTTGACGCACCAGTTCGTAGAGATCCTCGGCGGCGTCTCGATCGCCATACCCATGCAGCAAGGTGTGGGCCACCAACAGCTGGGCTCGGTGGCGCAGCGCCGTGAGGTCGGGCCCTGGATCGGTCTCTGGCAGCTCCCGGAGGAAAAGAGTGCCCGTCTCCATCACGGTGTCCCAGCGGCCTTCCCGATAGGCCTTCTCGATTACGGCGTAGCGGGCCGGCCAATCGCCGCCGTCAGGGGAACGGGCCATGGGTTGGGGGGGGATGAGGGGGGATCAGGAGAAGGCTGCACCCATCCCAGCGCAGGTGCCAGCCCCGGGCCAGATCCTGCCGCCCCGGACCCCGCTCCGGCCCCAGACGAGCCAGCAGCTGGTCGAGATCGCGGGCGTTGAGGGTGCGCCCCCAGTGGAGGCGCAGCCACTGTTGCACCACCCGCCGTTGGTTCGCCAGTTGAAGTCTGGCCAGCGGGCGCCGGGCCAGCGCGGCGGTCCCCTCCTCCGTCGCCACCGCCGTGAGGGCCTTCAGGGCCAGGTCCAGCAGCTCATCGGTCTGCTCGTCCTCCAGGGCCAGCCGTTCCGCCAAATCGGAGATCCGGCCCGTGGCTCCCGGATGGAGCGCCTCCAGCACGGGCAAGATCTCGGCCCGCACCCGATTGCGGCTGAAGCGGAGATCGGCGTTGCTGGGGTCGACCCAGACGGGGAGTTCCATATCGCGGCAGATCCGCGCCGTATCGTCCCGGCTGAAGGGCAACAATGGGCGCACCAGCCTCAGATTCTCAGCGAGTGGACGGTCCGCCCGCGGCGCCGCCAGCCCTCGGCGATGGCAACCACGGGCCAGGTTCAGCACCACGGTTTCGGCCCGATCGGTGGCCGTGTGGGCCGTCACCACGTGATGGCATCCGATCGCCTCGGCGTGTTGGTGGAGGCAGCGGTAGCGCCAGAGGCGCGCCTCCGCCTCTGTGGCCGGGGGCGGCTCGGCCCGCTGAACAACGAGGGAGAACCCCTCCCCCTCGGCCCAAGCGGCGAGGGCCCTGGCCTGGGCTGAAGCGTCCGACCGCCAGCCATGGTCGCCATGCCAGAGGTAGAGGGTCCAGCCGTGGAGCGACCGCAGATCCCGCGTCAGCGCGGTGAGGGCCATGGAGTCCTGGCCACCGGAGGTGGCTAGGAGCAGGCTGGCGCCCCTGGGGAGCAGGTTGGGCTGGCGCAGCAGGTGGCGGTGCAGCCGGTCATGGTCAGGTCCCCAGCGCCGGGGGGGAGGCTCGGCGTCGAATGGGAGAATCGTCATCAGAACCTCGCGTGCCCGCGGATGTCGCGTTCCTCCAGCCTGCCTTCCTCCGTGCGAGAGGCCATCGGTCAGCGCCGGCTGCTGAAGGTGATTGCCGGCCTGACGAATCGGGATCAGGCCTCGGTGGAGAAAATCGCCCGCGCCGCGGCGGCCGGGGGGGCCGATCTGCTCGACCTGGCCTGTGATCCCTCCCTTGTGGAGCGCATCCTCCAGGTGGCCCCGGGGTTGCCGCTGTGCGTTTCCGCCGTGGATCCCAACCTGTTCCCCCCCGCCGTGGCGGCGGGGGCCGCGATGGTGGAGATCGGCAATTTCGACGCCTTCTACGCCCAGGGTCTGCGGTTTGAGGCGGATGAGGTGTTGCGCCTCACCCACCGCACCCGCCATCTCCTGCCGGACGTGGTGCTTTCGGTCACGGTTCCCCATGGGCTTCCCCTCGACCAACAGGAGCAGTTGGCGGTGTCCCTGGCCCATGCCGGCGCGGACTGGATTCAGACGGAGGGGGGCACCAGCGCCCGACCCGTGAGCCCGGGGGTGCTGGGCTTGATTGAAAAAGCCGCTCCCACCCTGGCCGCCACCTACGCCATCCGTCGGGCCTTGGACGCCGCGGAGCGCCCCCTCCCCGTGCTCTGCGCGTCAGGCCTGTCGTCGGTGACGGTGCCCATGGCCCTCGCCGCGGGCGCCTCAGGCGTGGGTGTGGGCTCCGCCGTGAATCGCTTGAGGGATGAGGTGGCCATGGTGGCCGTGGTGCGGGGTCTTCGGGAGGCGACAGGCCGCTCCGTTGCTCACCCTCAAGGCCATGCCTATGGTGTCGATAGTTTTCTCTAGCTGTCATGGTCGGTTCTCTCCTCTGGTTGCTCCAGTGGCCGATTCGAGCCGTCATCCTGCTGCTGATCTCCAGGCTGCCGCTGGGGGTGGACCTGGCCAATTTTCAGGTGGCGCTCCTCTCCGCGACGGTGATCGGCCTGCTGGGAACCCTGTTGATGTGGCCGCTTCGCTTTGTTTTGGCCCCGCTCCGGCTGATCGCCACCCTGGGTGGCCTGATCCCGGTGGGATTTCTCTTTGATTGGCTGATTTCCATCATTCTTTTTGCCCTCACCTCCTGGTTGATCCAGGGCTTTCGTCTCCGCAATGGTCTGGCGAGCGCCGTGCTCGGAGCACTGGTGTACAGCTTCATCAGCTTTTTTGTGCTCCGCGCCCTGGGACTGGAGGTGCCTCTCACCCGCGCCATGGCCCTGCTCACGGGACGTCCTGTCTAAGGCCATGGGGGGGATTCCCCCTGGTCCCCAGGTTCACCCCAAGCCAACGGTGAGCTGTTGATGAGGCCAAAATGGGGCCATGTTGTTTCAGCTTCAGGCTCCCTACACCCCTCGCGGTGATCAACCCACCGCCATCGACTCCCTCGTGAAAGGGGTCGATGGCGGCGAGCGCTATCAAACCCTGCTTGGGGCCACCGGCACCGGCAAGACGTTCACGATCGCCAACGTCATCGCCCGCACGGAAAGGCCCACCCTGGTGTTGGCCCACAACAAAACCCTGGCGGCCCAGCTCTGCAACGAGTTGCGCGAGTTTTTCCCGCGCAACGCCGTTGAGTACTTCATTTCTTACTACGACTACTACCAACCGGAGGCTTACGTTCCGGTTTCAGATACCTACATCGCCAAAACAGCCTCGATCAACGAAGAGATTGATATGCTGCGCCACTCCGCGACCCGCTCATTGTTTGAGCGGCGCGATGTGATCGTTGTCGCTTCGATCAGCTGCATCTACGGCTTGGGAATTCCCTCGGAATATTTGAAAGCCGCCGTCAAGTTCGAGGTGGGCGCCAGCTTGAATTTGCGCACCTCCCTGCGGGAGCTGGTGAACAATCAATACGCTCGCAACGATCTCGAGATCAACCGCGGGCGATTCCGGCTGCGGGGAGATGTGCTTGAGATCGGCCCCGCTTACGAGGACCGATTGGTGAGGGTGGAGATGTTTGGTGATGAGGTGGAAGCCATCCGCTATGTCGATCCCACAACGGGGGAAATCCTCCAAAGCTTGGAATCCATTAACATCTATCCGGCCAAGCATTTCGTGACGCCCAAGGAGCGATTGCAGTCGGCCATCCAGGCGATTCGCCAGGAATTGGTGGAGCGACTGGAGGAACTCAATCTCCAGGGCCGGCTGCTGGAAGCCCAGCGACTTGAGCAACGCACGGGCTACGACCTGGAAATGCTTGAGCAGGTGGGCTATTGCAACGGGGTGGAAAACTATGCCCGCCATCTGGCTGGACGCCCGGCTGGATCTCCCCCGGAATGTCTGATTGATTATTTCCCCGACGACTGGCTGCTGGTGGTGGATGAAAGCCATGTCACCTGCAGCCAGCTGCAGGCCATGTACAACGGCGACCAGAGTCGCAAACAAGTGCTGATTGAGCACGGCTTCCGACTCCCCAGCGCGGCGGACAACCGGCCCCTGAAAGGGGAAGAGTTTTGGCGGAAGGCCAATCAGACTATTTTTGTGAGCGCGACACCCGGCGCGTGGGAATTGACCCAAAGCGGCACAAAGGTGGTGGAGCAGGTGATCCGTCCCACCGGAGTGCTGGATCCCGTGGTGGAGGTGCGCCCCACGGATGGACAGGTGGATGATCTCCTTGGCGAGATCCGCGTGCGGGCCGCCAAGCAAGAGCGGGTGCTGGTGACCACCCTCACCAAAAGGATGGCTGAGGATCTCACCGACTACCTCGCTGAGCATGGGGTGCGTGTGCGCTATCTCCACTCCGAAATTCACTCCATTGAGCGAATTGAGATCATTCAAGATCTGCGCAATGGGGAGTATGACGTTCTTGTTGGCGTGAACCTGCTCCGGGAAGGGCTCGATCTCCCGGAGGTGTCGCTGGTGGCGATCCTCGATGCCGATAAGGAGGGTTTCCTGCGCGCGGAGCGCTCCCTCATCCAGACCATCGGTCGGGCCGCCCGCCACGTGGAGGGCATGGCCCTCCTGTATGCCGACAACCTCACGGAGAGCATGGACAAGGCGATCTCAGAAACGGCCCGTCGCCGGGCGCTGCAGGAGGCCCACAACAGCCAACACGGCATCACGCCCCAGCCCGCCGGCAAGCGTGCGGGCAACGCGATCCTGGCCTTTTTGGAGGTGTCGCGCCGGCTCAACGATGAGCAGCTGGAGGAGGCCACCGAGCAGGCGGAGCACAACGCGGTGCCGCTGGATTCCCTACCGGAACTGATTCAACAGCTGGAGGAGAAAATGAAAGCGGCGGCGAAAAATCTGGAGTTTGAGGAAGCCGCCAATTTGCGTGATCGCATCAAAGGGCTGCGTCAGAAGTTGGTGGGCAAGGGCTGATCTCAGACAGGGGCCTCGCTTCCCTCCGCCCGGTGCTCCACCGCGCCTCCCAGCCCGAAGGCCGCGTGCACAGACCGCAGGGCCCGCTCCCCGTCGGCTTCGGCCACCACACAGCTCGTGCGGATCTCGCTGGTGGCGATCAGCTCGATGTTGATCCCCGCGTCCGCCAAGCCACGGAACATGCGCGCCGCCGTCCCCTCCGTGCAGGGCATGCCCGCCCCCACGGCGCTCACTCGGGCGATGGCGGCGCCTTCCTCGAAGCTGGCTCCAGGCCACCCCGCGAGCACCGTGCCGAGGGCCCTTTCGGCGGTGGCTCGGTCGTCGCGTCGCAGGGTGAAGGTGATGTCGCGGGTCTGCTCGGGCGCGACCCCGTGGGTGCGCTCTGATTGCACGATCGTGTCGAGACTGATGCCCGCGTCCGCCAGGGCACGGCAGATCGTCGCCGCCGCGCCGGGCCGATCGGGCACCCCGCGCACCACCACATGCGCCTGATTCTTGTCGAGGGCCACGCCGCGCACGGCGGGACTGCCCGGAACGCAGGGGACCGTCCCCTGGCGCACCTGGGACTCCGAGAGCTCGAAGGCCGCGGCCGCCGCCCGCAGCGCCCGAGTCCCCTGGCTGCCCGACACCAGACAGCTCACCTTCACCTCGCTGGTGCCGATCAAGCGAAGGTTGATGCCCAGCCGGGCCAGGGTGTCAAAAAAGCGGGCCGCCACGCCGGGGCGCCCCATGATGCCAGCGCCGGAGATGCTGATCTTCGCCATGTCCGCTTCGCTGCTGAGTCGGGTGTCCTCCGCCCCCAGGTTGAGCAGAAGGCGGCGGCAGACGGCCTCCGCGGCGGGGAGGTTCTCCTCGGCGAGGGTGAAGGCGATGTCGTTGCTGCCCCCCTCGTGGGTGGCCTGCACGATCAGATCGACATTGAGGCCCTCAGTCGCCAGCGCCTCGAACAGCATGGCCGCCACCCCCGGCCGGTCGGGCATGTGGGCCATGGCCACCACCGCCTGGCGCTCCTCCAGTTCCGCGCCGTCCACCGGGCGGCCAAGCTCCAGACCCTCGCTGCCAATCGGCCGCCCGGGTCCGCTGGTGAGGAGGGTGCCAGGCTCCTCGCTCCAGCTGGAGCGCACCACGAGCGGCACGCCGTAGATGCGGGCGATCTCCACGGCGCGGGGATGCAGCACCGCGGCGCCGAGGCTGGCCAATTCCAGCATCTCGTCGCAGCTCACCGACGTCATCAACTGGGCATCGGCCACCTTGCGGGGATCCGTGGTGAGCACGCCGGGCACATCGGTGTAGATCTCGCAGGCGTCGGCTCCCAGGGCGGCGGCGAGGGCCACGGCGGTGGTGTCGGAGCCGCCTCGCCCGAGGGTGGTGATCTCCCCGCCGCCCGTGGGTCCACCGCTGGTGCCCTGGAACCCGGCCACGACCACCACCTGGCCGTCCTCCAGGAGCCGTCGCAGCCGTTCGGTGCGCACTTCGAGGATCCGGGCCCGACCGTGGGCCGACTCGGTGAGGATGCCCGCTTGGGCCCCCGTCATCGACACCGCTGGCACGCCGAGCCGGAGGAGGGCCATGGCGAGCAGGGCAATCGACACCTGTTCGCCAGTGGCCAGCAGCATGTCCATCTCCCGCTGGGGAGGCTCGCCGCAGATGGACCTGGCCAGGGCGGTGAGCGCATCGGTGGTGTGCCCCATGGCCGACACCACCACCACCAGCTCGTGGCCAGCCTCCCGGCTCATGGCGATGCGATGGGCGACAGCCTGGATGCGCTCCACGTCCGCGACGGAGGTGCCACCGAATTTCTGGACGAGGAGGGTCATCCGTGCGCGGGTGCGGGTGGATGCCAACTTATCGAGGGGAGCTGAGGGGAAGCAGCCAGGCCTCTCGGAACGTTTCAGCGGGATCCCCGCCGCGTTTGAGGGAGGCCTCCGCCTCCAGCAGCTGTCGCAGGAGCTTCAGCAGGTGATCGGTGCCGCGGCCCCGGAGTTGCTTGCGCAGCACGTAAATCCTCTTGGGATTGCCGATGCCCGCCGCTTTGGCGATGGTGGCCACATCGGTCTCCCCCTGCCCATCCAGCAGGGCCACCCACAGCCATCCGCGGATCTGGCTGGAGAGGGAGGCCACGATTCGCAGAGCCGGCTCGTTGGCGGCCAGCAGGGCATCCGCTAGGGCGATGGCCTCGGCGGGACGGCCCGCCAGCAGGGCCTCACCCACGGCCAGGGCGGTGCTGCTCAGCCCCCCCACGAGTTGGGCCACGGCGGCCGTCGTCACCCGCCCGCCGCCGTAAACCCTCAGTTTTTCCAGTTCGCTGGCCAGCCTCGCGCTGTCGCTGCCGATGGCCTGGGCCAGAGCCTCGGCCGCCCCGGGCTCCAGCGTCAGCCCGAAGTCCTGGGCCGTGCGCCGCACCAGCTCCAGCTGGCCGGCCCCATCCCAGCTGGCGGGCAGGGGGAAGCTCCGCTCCTCGGCCACCGCCCGCAGAGCCTTGGTGGCGCGCAGCCGGGCATCCGGTTTGCCGCCGCTCACCAGCACCAGATGGGTGTGCTCGGGGATGGCCGGCAGGCAGGCCTCGAGGGCCTCCGCCAGGCCGGGCGCGCAGGCCCCGCAGAAGGGGTGGCGTTGGACCACGACCACCCGCCCCCCCGACCCCAAGGGAGGGGTACGGGCATCCTCCAGGGCCCGCCGGGCCTGCTCCGCGTCCTGGCCATCGAACCGATTGAGGTTCATGGCCGCCCAGGCCGGATCCAGGGTGGTCTCCACCAGCTCGTCCACAGCCCGGCCGCGGGCGGCCTCGTCATCGCCCCAGTAGAGGTGGATGGGCATCAGGGGCCGCCTTGAACGATTTCGACCACCCGATCTTCACCGAAAGCCTGCGGCGCGTTCGCCTCCTGCTGGGGGAGACAGGCCTCGAAGGCCATGAGCGGGATGTGCTGGAACGGCTGGTGCACAGTGGCGGGGATCCCAGCCTGGCCCCCGACCTCCGCTTCAGCGCCGGGGCCTGCGACCTCGGCGCCAGCGCCCTGGCCCGCGGGGCCCCGATCCTCACAGACACGGCCATGGCCGCGGCGGCGGTGAGCCCGATGGCTCGGCGCACCTTCGGCAATCCGGTGTGGTCTGTGCTGGCCTGGGCTCCGACGGTGGCCCCCGAGGGAGGAACCCGGGCGGCGGAAGGCATGACCGCCGCCCTGTCGCGCCATCCCGGGGCGGTGGTGCTCATCGGCAGCGCCCCCACGGCCCTGGAGCGCCTGCTCAACCTCGCGGCCTCAGGGGAGATGGAGCCGCCGTGTTTGGTGATTGGCATGCCCGTGGGGTTTGTGGGGGTGGCGGAGAGCAAGCGGCGACTGGCCGCCAGCGGGCTGCCCCAGATCCGCCTGGAGGGCAGCCGGGGTGGCGCCGCCCTGGTGGCCGCGGCCGCCAATGCCCTGTTGCGCGGTGCCTGGCTGCGAGGGCGGGCTTAGGGGCGCCCCATGGCCACGTGGCTGTTGGCCTCAATCCGGCCCAGCACCTGTCGCGCCCGCCGCACCACCGAAGGCGGCACCCCCGCCAGCCGGGCCGCCTCGATGCCGTAGCTGCGATTGGCCCCACCAGGAACCACCTGGTGCGGAAACAGCAGATCCTCGCCGGTTTCCTCCACGAGCACCTGGGCGTTGGCCACATTGGGCAGAAGCGCGGCCAGCTCATTGAGTTCGTGGTAGTGGGTGGCGAACACCGTGCGCGCCCCCAGATCCTGGGCCAGGGCTTCGGCGACGGCCCAGGCGATCGCCAGGCCGTCGAAGGTGGCCGTGCCCCGCCCGATCTCATCCAGCAGCACCAGGGAGTGGGGGGTGGCGTGATGAAGGATGTTGGCGGTTTCGGCCATCTCCACCATGAAGGTGGATTGCCCGGTGGCGAGATCATCCACGGCGCCGACGCGGGTGAACACGCGATCGGCCAGGCTGAACCGGGCGGATCGGGCTGGCACCCAGCCGCCGATCTGGGCCATCAATTGCAAGAGGCCGGTTTGCCGGAGGTAGCAGCTCTTGCCACTGGCGTTGGGTCCGGTGAGCACGAGCAGGTCGGGGGCCTGGGCGTGGCCGCCCCCGAGGGCGATGGGATTGGGGGTGAATGGAACGTCCACCAGGAGCTGCTCCACCACCGGATGGCGGCCGGCTTCGATGGTGAGCTCCCTGCCCTCCACGATCTCGGGGCGGCAGTAGCCCTCGGTGGCGGCCACCTCCGCCAGGGAGGCCAACGCGTCCAGCTGGGCCACCTGGCGGGCCGCGACCCGGATCGGTTCGGCCTGGTGGCCCATCCGCTGGCGCAGGGCGGTGAACAGCTCGTATTCCCGCTGGGCGGCCCGGGTGCGCAGCCGCAGGATGCGGCCCTCCCGCTCCTTGAGGGCTGGGGTGACGAAGCGCTCCTCACTGGCGAGGGTCTGCCGGCGGATCCAGTGGGTGGGCACGGTGGCGGCCCGAGCCCGGCTCACCGACAGGAAATAGCCGAAAGTGCGGTGGTACTGAAGGCGCAGGTTGGCGTTGCCGCTCAGTTGGCGCTCTTGCCGCTCCTGATCGGCCAGCCAGCGCTCCTGATCCTCCAGTTGGTTGCGCAGGCCATCCAGCCGGGGGTCGACCCCGTCGTGGATCAGTCCCCCCTCGCTCAGGCTCAGGGGGGGAGTCTCCACCAGGCTGTGGCGCAGCTCCGCGGCGATCTCAGCCAGTTGGGGCTGGGGGGTGGCCAGGGCCTTCAGGGGGACGGCGCTCGCCGATTGCAGCAGCTCCGCCAGCCGTGGCAAGCGCTCCAGGCTCTCGGCTAGGGCCACCAGATCGCGGGCCGAGGCGCTGCCCGCCCCGGCCCGACCCGCCAGCCGCTCCAAATCGGCCATGGGGCGGAGCAGGCGGCGCATCGCCAGGCGAAGGGTCCGCCGCTCCATCAGCTCGCTCACCGCCTCTTGCCGCTCCAGGATGGGGGCGGCTCGCGCCAAGGGGGCTTCCACCCAGCGCCGCAGACAGCGGGCCCCCATGGCCGTGACGGTGCGATCCAGCGCCCAGAGCAGGGACCCCTCGAAGCGCCCCCCCATCTGGGTGCGGGTCAGCTCCAGGTTGCGCCGGGTTTGGGCGTCAAGCACCAACTGGTCGTTGGGCCGCCAGAGCCTTGGTCTGTCCAGGGGGATCGGCTCCCTTCCCGCACCCTCCTCGGCGGTGTCGGGCTGGGTGCTGTCGAGGTAGGCCAACAGGCCACCGCAGGCCCGCAGCGCCAGGGGCGCCTCCGCCAATCCCAGGCCGTCGAGGGTGGCGAGTCGGTAGCGCTCCCGCAGCCGGCGTCGCGCCTCGGGGGTCTCAAAGGGGGTGCGGGGTTGGGGCGTGTGCCGCAGCTCTCTGGGGCACCAGCTCGGGGGCTCGCTGTCGGCGGCCTCCTCGCCCACCGGTTGGGGCCACACCACCTCCGCCGCTTCCAAACGCAGCAGTTCCTGATGGAGAGCCGCGAGGCCCTCCTGCTCACTCACCCGGAACTCCCCGGTGCTCACATCCGCCACGGCCAGGCCCCACCGGGCCCCCTGGGGCAGAACGGCGCAGAGCCAGTTGTTGCGCCGCGCCGCCAGCATCCCCTCCTCCAGCACGGTGCCCGGGGTCAACACCCGGGTGATGTCGCGCCGCAGCAGGGTGCCCTTGGACGGGGTGGTTTCCAGCTGGTCGCAGAGGGCCACGCGGAGCCCCCGTTGCACCAGCTCCGAGCAATACCGTTCCGCCGCGTGGTGCGGGATCCCGGCCATGGGTACGCGCCCGATCGCTTTGCCCCCCTCCTTGCCGGTGAGGGAGAGTTCGAGAAGGCGCGAGACGGTGATCGCGTCCTCAAAGAAACATTCGAAGAAGTCGCCCAGGCGATAGAGCAGGATCCGATCGGGGTGGGCCGCCTTGAGCGCCACGTAGTGACGCAGCATCGGGGTGAGCGCCTCCGGGTCGACCAGGCTGTGGTGGGCCCAGCGGGGAGTGTCCGCCTCCGACTCCAGCGCGCCGCCCGTGGGAGGAGAAGGCTGCTCCTCGGAGCCCTCGGGAGGCTCGACGGGGGCCGGCGGGCTGCTTTTCCGGCGTCGGGGGCGGTTGGCCGCGTCGGCCTGGAGGTCGCCATCCTCCAGATCCTCAGGCGGAATCAACGCGTCAGCCGGGGACTCGGGGCGGTCGGCGGAAGGGGCCGGCCCCAGATCAGCGGTGGTGACCAGGAGGAGTTGCTGGCTGCTGACCCCACTCATGGCGCTGAGGATAGTGGGGTCTGATGCTAACTGGCACCATCTGTAGTGGTTCCAGCGGGACCGGGGAGCCAGGAGCGCGGTGGCGGCCTCCCCCGACAACTTGTGAAGGAACCGGGAGCGGCGCCCCCCCCGGTGGGGGCCGTCGTGTGAGAATCCGCCCGATGCCTGAATTGGCCGGCACGCCTTTCCTCCCATGCAGATCATCAACACGCTCACCGTTCTGGCCCTTGTGGTGCTCTCTTTCGCGTTGATCGTGGCGATCCCGGTCCTCTATGCCAGTAGCGAAGATGTGGGTCGGTCCAATCGTTTGATTCTCATCGGTGGCCTGGCCTGGGTGGGCCTGGTGCTGCTGAACTGGGGAGTGAGCTATTTCGTGGTCTGACCCTTGACCGTTTTCGAAGGAACCTTCACGAATGCCTCGGGCCTGCGAATCGCCCTGGTGGTGGCCCGGTTCAACGACCTGATCACCGGCAAGTTGCTCAGTGGCTGTCTCGACTGCCTGTCGCGCCATGGGATCGACACCACGGCGCAAAGCCAGCAATTGGATGTGGCCTGGGTGCCGGGCAGTTTTGAAATCCCCCTGGTGGCCCAGCGATTGGCGGCCAGTGGGCGTTACCAGGTGGTGGTCACCCTCGGGGCGGTGATCCGGGGCGACACCCCCCATTTTGATGTGGTCGTCTCTGAGGTGAGCAAGGGGGTCGCCGCCGTCGCCCGCGCCACGGGCGTGCCCGTGATTTTTGGTGTGCTCACCACCGATACCTTGCAGCAGGCCTTGGAGCGGGCCGGGATCAAAAGCAACCTGGGTTGGAGTTATGGTTTACAGGCCCTGGAAATGGGAAGTCTGATGGCCAGCTTGCCCGCTTGAGCGGCCCACCGGCGATTGACGGAGTCCCGGGCGATGGTGCAAGCTGGAAGCAAGGCAACGCCTTGATCACGCGGATGTAGCTCAGTGGTAGAGCATCTCCTTGCCAAGGAGAGGGTCGAGAGTTCGAATCTCTTCATCCGCTTTGTTGTTTGATCATCAAGATTTGGCGGTGGTTGGCCGCGAATCCCATTTTTTCATAAAATCCCGCGCTATTTGTTGTCATTAGATACACCCTCTCGCATCCGGAAAGCACCTCGCTGTTGAGGAGCGCGTCCAGGATGGAGGTGCCAAGGCCCCTGCCCTTCTCGTCCTCGTCCACCACCAGATCCCAAATGGTTCCGCGATAGACGGTGTCACTGGTCGCGCGGCCAAAACCGATCAACCGCCGCCCTCGCCAGGCCGTGACGCAGATGGCGCTGTGTTTCACCATGCGGCGGAGATCCGCCAGCGAGCGGCCTTGGGCCCAGAAGGCATTGGTGTTGAACAGCGTTTGCAACTGTTCCAGCGTCCCCGCTGGCCGGAAATCCGGCCCCAATCCAAGTCGCAGGGCTCTGGCCCCAGGGCCATGGCGCACGAGTTGTGTCGTGGGGCCACTCTGGGGGATGGAAGGGGCCTGCCCTCGAGGAACCATTGGCTGGTCTGCGCGTGTCCTCGAAGGCAAAGTGTAGCGAGTGGTAAGGTGGTTTTAGAAGGTTAGTCTGGTGTTCCCATGCTCAAACTGTTGCTTGGTGATCCCAACGCGCGCAAGCTGAAGCGATATCAGCCCTTGGTTTCAGATATCAACCTCTTGGAGGAGGAAATTGCTCCGCTCACGGATGAAGAGTTGCGCGGGCTGACATTTGAATTCCGTCAAAAACTGGACAAAGTTGATAGCCTTTCACGCAAAAAGCAATTGCTTGATGAATTGCTTCCCCAGGCCTTTGCTGTGGTTCGCGAGGCGGGCAAGCGAGTTCTGGGCATGCGTCATTTTGACGTGCAGCTCATCGGGGGCATGGTGCTTCATGACGGACAGATCGCTGAAATGAAAACCGGCGAGGGCAAAACCCTCGTGGCCACGTTGCCTTCCTACTTGAACGCCCTCACCGGTCAGGGGGTGCACGTGGTGACGGTGAACGACTACTTGGCGCGACGGGACGCGGAGTGGATGGGGCAAATCCATCGTTTCCTAGGGTTGAGCGTTGGACTGATCCAGCAAGAAATGTTGCCATCTGATCGGCAGAGAAATTATGCCTGCGACATCACATACGCCACCAACTCAGAGCTTGGTTTCGATTATCTCCGCGACAACATGGCCACTGATTTGGCCGAGGTGGTGCAGCGCGACTTTCATTACTGCATCATCGATGAAGTGGATTCCATTTTGATCGATGAGGCCCGTACTCCTTTGATCATCTCTGGGCAGGTGGAGCGTCCTCAGGAAAAGTATCGGCGGGCCTCTGAGGTGGCGGCCCAACTGATTCGTTCTCCTGAGCTGGGAAAAGATGGCATCGACCCGGAAGGTGATTACGAAGTGGATGAAAAGCGTCGCAACGTAACCCTGACGGATCAGGGTTACGCCCATGCGGCGACGATTTTAGGTGTTCAAGACCTCTACGATTCAACGGATCCCTGGGCACATTTTATCAACAATGCTCTTAAGGCAAAAGAACTATTTGCCAAGGATGTCAATTATATCGTCCGCAATCAGGAAGTGGTGATTGTGGATGAATTCACTGGGCGAGTCATGCCTGGTCGGCGCTGGAGCGACGGTCTGCACCAGGCCATTGAATCGAAAGAAGCCCTGCCCGTTCAGCCCGAAACCCAGACCCTGGCCAGCATCACCTATCAAAACTTCTTCCTGCTCTACCCCCGCTTGGCTGGCATGACCGGAACGGCGAAGACGGAAGAACTGGAATTTGAAAAAACCTACAAGTTGGAGGTCACCACGGTGCCCACCAACCGCACCAGTTCGCGAACAGACTGGACGGATCAGGTGTACAAAACCGAAACCTCAAAGTGGCGAGCTGTGGCCAATGAGACGGCCGAGATTCATGGCCGGAGACGGCCTGTGCTGGTGGGAACCACCAGTGTGGAAAAGTCGGAGTTGTTGTCTTCCCTGCTCTCTGAGCTCTCGATTCCCCACAACTTGCTCAACGCAAAGCCTGAAAACGTCGAGCGGGAGGCGGAGATCATCGCCCAGGCGGGGCGGGCCGGAGCGGTCACCATCGCCACCAACATGGCCGGCCGGGGGACCGACATCATCCTTGGCGGCAACAGCGATTACATGGCCCGCTTGAAGTTGAGGGAGGTGCTGCTGCCCCGCTTGGTGCGGCCAGAAGAGGGTCACACCGCCCCCATTCCCTACCAGCGGTCGGCGGAGCAGGGCCGGGATCGACGCGGCCCGGGAGCCCTCTATCCCTGCGCCCTGACCGAGGAGACGGACAAGGAGCTGGGATCTCTGGCCAAAGAGCTGGTCAAGCAGTGGGGGGACCGCTCCCTCAGCTTGCTCGACCTGGAAGACCGCATCGCCTTGGCGGCGGAAAAGGCTCCCACCACCGATCCCCAGATCCAGCAGATGCGCGATCTGCTTCGCCGCGTCAAGGCTGAATACGACGTGGTCGTCAAGCAGGAGGAAGCCCAGGTTCGTGAAGCCGGTGGCTTGCACGTGATTGGCACGGAACGCCATGAGTCGCGGCGAATTGACAACCAATTGCGGGGCCGCTCGGGCCGCCAGGGGGATCCGGGAACGACGCGCTTCTTTCTGTCTTTGGAAGATAATCTCTTGCGCATTTTTGGCGGCGATCGTGTCGCCGGGTTGATGAACGCATTCCGGGTGGAGGAGGATATGCCTATAGAGTCGGGCATGCTGACGCGCTCATTGGAGGGTGCGCAGAAGAAGGTTGAAACGTATTACTACGACCAGCGTAAGGACGTGTTTGAATACGATGAGGTGATGAACAAACAGCGTAAGGCCATTTATGCTGAGCGCAGACGGGTGCTTGAAGGTCGGGAGTTGAAGTTGCAGGTCTTGGGCTATGGCGAGCGCACCATTGATGACATTGTGGAAGCCTATGTCAATCCCGATCTTCCCCCTGAGGAATGGGATCTGGAGCGTCTTCTCAACAAGGTGAAAGAGTTCATCTATCTGCTGGAAGACCTCAAGCCTGAGCAGTTGCAAGGTCTGACGGTGGATGAACTCAAGGCGTTTCTTCAGGAGCAGATGCGCAACGCCTACGACATCAAGGAAGATCAGGTGAATCAGATGCGGCCTGGCCTGATGAGGGAAGCGGAGCGCTTCTTCATCCTCCAGCAAATCGATACGCTCTGGCGGGAGCATCTCCAGTCGATGGAAGCCCTCAGGGAAACCATCTATCTCCGTGGGTACGGCCAGCAGCAGCCGATCATTGAATACAAGAACGAAGCCTATGACATGTTCCGGGACATGATGATACAAATGCGTCGCAATGTGATCTACTCCATGTTCATGTTCCAGCCCCAGGTCCCTGAGCAAGTCACAGCCTGATTCTCCCCCGGCCGCGGGAGGGGCTTGGCTCTCAACGCCTCGAGGGATCTTTGGAGTCGACAGCTGAGTCGGGTTCGATGGGTTCGCCCAGAAATTCGAGAATCTCCCGGTCGCGAATGTTTTGCGCGTTCCCCCCGCAGACGGTCTCCGCCAGGGGCTTTCCCGCCGCCACCTCCCGGAGGCACACCTGCAACCGGTTGACCTCCGTTTCCAACTGGTCAATCCTCTCCATCAGGTTGCGGATCACCCGCGCTTCCGCATCCGGCAAGGCGGAGTGGGCCAGGGGGTCGATCCGGACCCCGGATTGATGGACCACCCGGCCGGGCACCCCCACCACCGTGCTGTTCGCGTCCACATCGCGCAACACCACGGAGCCCGCGCCGATTCGGGTGTTGGATCCCACGGTGATGGCCCCCAGCACTTTCGCCCCCGCTCCCACCACCACGTTGTTGTGGAGGGTGGGATGGCGCTTGCCATGCTGTTTGCCGGTGCCTCCGAGGGTCACGCCCTGGTACAGCAGGCAGTTGTCGCCGATGACGCTGGTTTCACCGATCACCACCCCCATGCCGTGATCGATGAACACTCCATGGCCAATCTGGGCACCAGGGTGGATTTCCACCCCCGTGAGAAACCGGGCCAGCTGACTCAGCAGCCGTGGCAGCAGGGGAACCTTCAGCCGCCACAGGCGGTGGCTGATCCGATGAACCACCAGGGCGTGGAAGCCGGGATAGCAGAGCAGGATTTCCAGCGTGCTTCTGGCCGCGGGATCCCTCTCCCGAATGAGGGCCAGATCGGCTCGCATGGCCTGGAAGACGTCGTTGGCAGACCGCATCAGACGGCCAGGAGGCCAATTTCTTTGCGTAACTGATCAATGGTGGCGCTGCCGAGATAACTCTGGGCGCAGTGCACCACGGGCAGCCGCATCAATTGCGCCCGATTTTGCCGCAGGGTTTGTTCCACCAGGGGCAGGCTCGGCTTGTCGCACAACACATGGCTGGCGGCTCTGAGCAGGGCCAGCAAACGGCTCCCGATGTCGGGGTTGGCCGTCATCACCAGCAGTTCATTGCCCCGCATGGAGTGCAGGATCACCTCCGCCGCCCGCAGGATGCCGGGACTGATGCTCACCAGACCCACACAGCTGCCGGCCCGCAGCTCTTTGAGCAGGTCGAGTTCATGGCGGAAGTCGTTCAGATCCACCGGCACGGCCCGCACACCATGGCGCTGGGCGATTTCCTCCACGGGTTGGAGGAAATAGCGGCTGGTGACCACCGTGCCTTTGCTGGAGCTCTCCAAGACCGCCTCCAGCTCCTCCATGGGCACCACCTCCACCGGCACCTCCAGATTGGGGATGAGTTCCTCAGCGATCAGCATTGAGGCCCCGATGTCCTCCCGGGGGGTGCTCACCAGCACCCGGGCCCCGCAGCGGAGCCGCCAGTCGACCTCCCGGGTGAGCAGCTCGCGCGCCTGTTGCAAGGTGCAGCCCGCGTTGAGCAGCCCATCAATGCTTTGGCGCACCACCCGGTCGATGTCGGGCAAGGTTTTGGTGCGCAGCCCCGGGGGCGGCTTGAGTTCCCTGGGCTTTTGTTGATCGCGGACGTAGATGCCCGAGCCCGCCATGGCCTCCACGACGCCATCGGTTTCCAACTGCCGGTACACCTTGCTAATCGTGTTGCGATGCAGGCCGGTCTGCATGGCGAGCTGGCGGGTGCTGGGCAGGCGGTGGCCAGGGGGGTAGTGCCGTGCGGCGATGGCGAAGCAAATCTGGTTGTAGAGCTGAGTTGAGGCGGGAATATCGCTTTCCTGCTGGATGTGGAATCGCACGCGCTGGAGATCAGGGATCTGGCGGCCACCCTAAAGAGCTTTTGCCTCCGTGACAATTCCCCCCCTGGCATAGGACCATGTGCCGGTTGCTGTGGGGACCGGGTGGAACGTGAGCCAGAGACCTCCCTCGCGGCGGCTCCCGGGGGGCCGATCACGGGGGAATGGGTGACCCTCGATCCGGGCTTGCCGGGGGAGGTGCCCCTTCGTTGTTGGTGGGCCCGGCCCCTGGAGGGCGAGCTCCGGGCGGGGGTGGTGGTGTTGCCGGAGATCTTTGGCGTCAACCCTTGGGTGCGTGGTGTGGCCGACCGCTTGGCGGGCCACGGCTACGGGGCCCTGGTGATTCCCCTGTTCGCGCGAACGGCTCCCGATCTCTGCCTCGGCTACGACCCCGTGGCGGTTCTGGAGGGCCGGTCCCACAAGGAGCGCACCACGGCCCCCACCCTCCTGCTGGATGTGGCGCGGGCCCAGCGCTGGCTGGTGGAGCGGGCTCCCCGGGGGCGAGCCTTGGCCACGGGCTGCCTGGGCTTCTGCTTCGGGGGGCATGTGGCCTTGTTGGCCTCCGGGTTGGAGGGGATGGCGGCCAGCTGCGTCTGTTACGGAGCGGGGGTGGCCCAGGGGCGCCCCGGGGGCGGCCCACCCACCCTGGAGGTGTTGCCTCAGGCTTGGGGGCGGGTGCTTCTCCTGTATGGCCGCCAGGATCCCCTGGTGCCCCCGGAGGACCTGCGGACCATCCGCGAGGCGGTGGAGAGGGTCAACGCCGGCGCGGATGACCCGCGAATCCACTTGCGAACCTTCGCGGCCGGTCATGGCTTCCTTTGTGAGGCCAGGGACGATTTCCAGCCCGAGGAGGCCACGGCCGCATGGGAAGCCCTGTTGAGATTTTTCGCGGAAACCCTGGGATGAGGGGAAGGGGGTGGCCTCCGCCCCGATCAGGCCTCGCCGGGGGGCGGGCTGGTGGGGGTGGCGGCCGCCACGGTGGCTGGGGCGCTCACCTGTTTGGCCGGTTTGGGGGCGGGTGCGGCCTTGCCGGCGGCCTGGCGCCGCGGGGAGAGAAACATGATCATGTTGCGGCCTTCCCGTTTGGGGGGCTGCTGTAGCTCCGCGTTGTCTTCCAGATCTTTGGCCATCCGCATGAGCAGGGCCTCAGCCAAAGCGGTGTGCTGGATTTCCCGGCCACGAAAGATCACCGTGCACTTCACCTTGTCGCCAGCTTTGAGAAAGCGGCTGGCTTGGCCGATCCTCACCTGGTAGTCGTGGGAATCGATCTTGTAACGCATTTTGACTTCCTTCACCTCGGTCTGGTGGGATTTCTTTTTGGCCTCCTTCGCCTTTTTCTCTTGCTCAAACTTGTATTTGCCGTAGTCCATCACCCGACACACGGGAGGATCGGCCTTCTCGCTCACCAACACCAGGTCGAGCTCCCGATCCCGGGCGACTTCCAAAGCCGCTTCGCGTGTGATCACTCCGAGCTGACTGCCATCGGCGTCAACGACCCTCAGGTTGGGGTAGCTAATGCGTTCATTGATATTGGGGAGCTCCCGTACGGGAGCACGCCGGTCGATGCGGGGGCGGGGAGGCATTCAACAGGGCGAATTGCTCTTCACCCTAAACCGTGCCGCGACGTCCGTAGGGCCTTGAGGGCCTCTTGCAGCAGATCCTTACCCTCCAGCCACAGGGGCTGGTGCCGCCGCCGAAACCAGGTGCGTTGTCTCTTGGCGTATTGACGGGTGCGCAGCTCCGTTCGGGCGATGGCTTGGTGGGGCTCCAGCTCGCCCCGCAACAGGCTTCGCGCCTCGTCGTAACCAATGGTGTCGAGGAGGGGGCAGTGGTCTCCATGGCGGGAGATCAGGGCGGCGGTTTCGGCCACCAGCCCCTCCTCATACATGGCGTGGGTGCGCCGCTGGATGCGCCGCCACAGATCCGGCGGGTTGAGCCCCAGCTCCAGCACGGGCCAAGGCGGGGGGAGCCGCCCCTGTTGGGAGGAGAGGGGTTGGCCCGTGGCGTAACACACCTCAAGCGCCCGGAGGGTGCGAACGGCGTCGGCCGGGGCGATCCGTTGGGCGGCGACGGGGTCAGAGGCGGTGAGAAGGGCGTGGCAGAGCGGCTGGCCAAGGGCCTCGAATTGGTGGCGCAACCAGGCCTGGGGCGGCACGGCTGGAGGGCGGAGGCCCTGAAGCAGGCCCTGGAGATAGAGCCCGCTGCCTCCCACCACCAAGGCCAGGCCACGGCGTTCCAGTTCGGCGTGGATGGCGGCCCGGGCCAGGGGGAGGAACTCCTGCAGGGTGAAGGGGTTGTCGGGATGGCGCAGGTCGAGAAGCTCATGCCGCACCCGGCCGCGCTGCTGGGGGGTGGGTTTGGCCGTGCCGATGTCCATGCCGATGTAACACTGACGGGCGTCCACGCCGATCACCGCCAGATCCAGCGCTTCCGCCAGGTCAAGGGCGAGGGCCGTCTTGCCACTGGCGGTGGGCCCCATCAGGGCGAGGACGAGGGGGGGGTGGTCGGGTCTCGGGGGCACCGCTTGGGGAGTCGCGCGAATGGAGGCACTCTGGAGGGGATTGCATCCCCTGTCGGAATGCCTTCGCAGAGGGGGCTGACTGGCGCCGGGAAAGGCAAATGGTAGATTGGACGGCAAGCAAAAGCCGAATTCCGTCCACGCCTTCTCTAGGGCGCCCCTGAGGTCCACTTTGGAGGGCGCCCTTGTTTGCCATCCTGATCCTCCCTCTCACCTGAGACCCGCCTTCGCATGAGCGACGCCACGCGTGTCCAAGCTGCCTACGGCGCCGAGCAGATCCAAGTGCTGGAAGGCCTGGAGCCGGTGCGGAAACGCCCTGGCATGTACATCGGCTCCACGGGACCCCGTGGCCTCCACCACCTCGTGTACGAAGTGGTGGACAACGCGGTGGATGAGGCCCTCGCCGGTCACTGCGACGAGATTCTTGTGGTGCTCCACGGGGATGGCTCCGCCAGCGTCACCGACAACGGCCGCGGCATTCCCACCGACATCCACCCCCGCACCGGCACCAGCGCCCTGGAAACCGTGCTCACCGTGCTGCACGCGGGAGGAAAGTTTGGTTCCGGGGGCTACAAGGTGTCCGGGGGTCTCCATGGGGTGGGCATCTCGGTGGTGAACGCCCTGAGCGAATGGGTGGAGGTCACCGTCCTGCGCCAGGGAAAAGAACACAACCAACGCTTTGAACGGGGAAAGCCCGTCCACCCCCTCGCGGCGAAGCCAGCCGAGGATCCCGAGCGCACGGGCACCCGGGTGCGCTTCCTGCCGGATCATGAAATTTTCAGCGGCGGCATCGAATTTGATTACCAAACGCTGGCCGCCCGCCTGAGGGAGTTGGCCTACCTCAATGGCGGCGTGCGGATCGTCTTCCGGGATGAGCGCGCCGGGCAGGGCGACGATGGCGTCCATGAGGAGATCTATCACTACAGGGGAGGGATCAAGGAATATGTGGCGTACATGAATGCGGAAAAAGATCCCCTGCATCCCGATATTATTTATGTGAATGCTGAAAAAGACGATGTGCAAGTGGAAGCGGCGTTGCAGTGGTGTGTGGATGCCTATTCCGACAACATCTTTGGCTTTGCCAACAACATTCGCACCATTGATGGGGGCACCCATATTGAGGGGTTGAAAACTGTTCTCACCCGCACCCTCAACGCTTTTGCCAAAAAACGCGGCAAACGCAAGGAGAGCGACGCCAACCTCGCTGGTGAAAACATTCGTGAAGGCCTCACCGCCGTTCTCTCAGTGAAGGTTCCCGATCCGGAGTTTGAGGGGCAAACCAAAACCAAGCTGGGCAACACGGAAGTGCGGGGGATTGTGGACACCCTGGTGGGTGAGGCCTTGGGGGAATATCTCGAGTTTCACCCCTCCGTGATCGATCTGATTCTCGAGAAAGCGATCCAGGCGTTCAACGCGGCGGAGGCGGCCCGGCGTGCTCGCGAATTGGTGCGCCGCAAATCCGTTTTGGAGAGTTCCACTCTTCCGGGAAAGCTGGCGGATTGCAGCTCCCGCGATCCCGGGGATTCTGAGATTTATATCGTGGAGGGCGATTCCGCTGGTGGCTCAGCCAAGCAAGGACGGGACAGGCGTTTCCAGGCGATTTTGCCCTTGCGAGGCAAAATTCTCAATATTGAAAAAACAGACGACGCCAAGATCTACAAAAATTCTGAGATTCAAGCCTTGATCACTGCCCTGGGTTTAGGGATTAAAGGTGAGGAATTTGATGAGAAAAACCTGCGTTATCATCGCATTGTGATCATGACGGACGCCGACGTGGACGGCGCCCACATCCGCACCCTGCTCCTCACCTTCTTTTATCGCTATCAGCGGGCGCTTGTGGACGGCGGTTACATTTACATCGCTTGCCCGCCGCTGTACAAGGTGGAGAGGGGGAAAAATCATGCCTACTGCTACAACGAGGCCGATCTGAAAAAAACTCTCCAGGCCTATGGCGAAAAGGCCAATTACACCATTCAGCGCTTCAAGGGCTTGGGGGAGATGATGCCCCAACAGCTGTGGGAAACCACGATGGATCCGTCCACCCGCATGATGAAACGTGTGGAAATTGAGGACGCGGCGGAGGCTGACCGCATCTTCACCATCTTGATGGGCGACAAGGTGGCTCCGCGGCGGGAATTCATCGAGGCCCACAGCGCGGAGCTCGATTTTGCCCAGTTGGACATCTAGGCATGGTTTCCGCCCCTCGGCCCCCCTCCGCCGCGCTCACCTGGGTCGCCCTGCTGGGATTCGCCCTCTTCGCCCCGGCGGCGTTGCCGGCGGGTGGAGGCCAGAGGCGTTTGCCTGAGCTGAGGCGCCGGGAGTCCCCGCGGGACCCCCTGCTCAACCCGATCGCCTGTGGTCTGTTGGCCTCCCCCCGCCGCGAGGCCCCGGCCGTGGCCCACCTGGAGCCAGGGTTGCCCATGCGGGTGTTGTCCATCTGGTGGGAGCCGAGTGGCCGCCGATGGCTGCGGGTGGCCACGCCGGCATGGGCGGGACGACCCACCCGGGGCTGGCTGATGGGCTAGGGCATGCCATGAGCGAAGGATCCGGAGGAGCGGAAGTACTCGCTCAACATTTGCAGCTGTTGCTTGAGGCGGGCAATTACGACGGCGCCAAGGTGCTGTTGAAGCCCGTCCAGCCCGTGGATGGGGCCGAGGCGATCGGCAATCTCCCCACCACGCTCCAGGCCCTTGCCTTCCGCCTGTTGCCCAAAGATGAGGCCATTGAGGTGTACGAGTACCTCGAACCGTCGGTGCAGCAGAGCCTGCTGGAGCGGTTGCGCTCCGGGGAAGTGCTGGAGTTGGTGGAGAAGATGTCGCCCGATGATCGGGTGCGCCTGTTTGACGAGCTGCCGGCCAAGGTGGTGAGGCGCCTGCTCGCCGAACTCAGCCCGGCGGAACGGCGGATCACGGCCCAGATGCTGGGCTACGAGTCGGGGACGGCGGGTCGGCTGTTGACCACTGAATTCATTGATCTCAAGGAATTCCACAAGGTGGCCCAGGCCCTGGAAATCGTGCGGCGCCGCGCCCGCGACACCGAGACGATCTACAGCCTGTACGTCACGGACGCGTCCCGGCACCTCACGGGCATCCTGTCCCTGCGCGACTTGGTGATCGCGGAGCCGGAGGAGCGGCTGGGGGATGTGATGACGCGGGAGGTGGTGCGGGTGACCACGGACACGGATCAGGAGGAGGTGGCCCGCCTGATCCAGCGGTACGACTTTCTGGCGGTGCCCGTGGTGGATCGGGAGGAGCGCCTGGTTGGCATCGTCACCGTGGACGACGTGATCGATGTGATCCAGCAAGAGGCCACCCGCGACATCTACGCGGCGGGGGCTCTGCAGGCGGGAGATGAGGACGATTACTTCCAGAGCAATCTGTTCACCGTGGCTCGCCGGCGGGTGGTGTGGTTGCTGGTGCTCCTGTTGGCCAACACGGGCACCTCGGCGGTGATCGCTTCCGAAAACGCGGTGCTCAAGCGGGTGGTGGTGTTGGCGGCCTTCATTCCCCTGCTCATCGGCACCGGGGGGAATGTGGGGGCCCAGAGCTCAACGGTGGTGATACGGGGCTTGAGCACCCAGCGCATTCAATCCCTGGGCCCGGGGTTGGCGGTGGGGAGGGAGGCGGTGGCCGGCGCCCTGCTGGGGCTCCTGATGATGTTTGTGGTGGTGCCTTGGGCGGGATACGTTTCTCATAATTGGGTGGTGGCCTGGGCGGCGGGCATCAGCCTCTTGGGGATCACCACCCTGGCGGCCACCGCTGGCGCGGCCCTGCCCCTGCTGTTTCATCACTTCGGCCTCGATCCGGCCCTGATGTCGGCCCCGTTCATCGCCACGGCCACGGACGTGGCGGGAGTGTTCATCTACCTCCAGACGGCGTCCTGGCTGCTCGAGCGGTTCGGGGATGCTTGAGGGGGCCCGCGCCCCGCGGGGGCCAGATGAGAGACATTCACACTTTGTTAGGTTAGGCTTTACAGATCGTTAGGTTCTGGCCCGTGGTTGCCCTCTCTCCTCTCGATCTCCCCTCCACTGAGTTCGAGACCGCCCCCGTCGCTGTGCCCTCCGTCCGGGACATCCAATCGGCTGATCCCGATCTGGTCCGCTCCTACCTGCGGGACATCGGCCGGGTGCCGCTGTTGACCCATGAGCAGGAGATCACCCTGGGCCGTCAGGTGCGGGAGTTGGTGTCGCTGGAGGAGTTGGAGGCGGAGCTGACCCTGCGGTCGGGCGGGGAGCGGCCCAGCCAGGAGCAGCTGGCGGTGGAGGCGGGATTGACGGTGGCGTTGTTGAAGCGCCGGATGCAGGTGGGTCGCCGGGCGAAGGAGCGGATGGTGGCGGCGAATTTGCGCTTGGTGGTGAGCGTGGCGAAGAAATACACCAAGCGCAACATGGAGCTGCTGGATCTGATCCAGGAGGGAACAATCGGTTTGGTGCGTGGGGTGGAGAAGTTTGACCCCACGCGGGGATACAAGTTTTCCACCTATGCCTACTGGTGGATCCGCCAGGGGATCACCCGGGCGATCGCGGAGAAGAGCCGCTCGATTCGTCTGCCGATTCACATCACCGAGACGCTCAACAAGTTGAAGAAGGGCCAGCGGGAGCTGAGCCAGGAGCTGGGGCGGACGCCAACCGTGAGCGAGCTGGCGGTGGCGGTGGAGCTGCCGGAGGAGGAGGTGAAGGATCTGCTGTGCCGTGCCCGGCAACCGGTGAGCCTGGAGACGAAGGTGGGGGATGGGGAGGATACGGAATTGCTGGATTTGTTGGCGGGCGATGGGATGTTGCCGGAGGAGATGGTGGATGGGGAGTGCCTGAAGGGAGATTTGCGGGCGCTGGTGGATCAGCTGCCGGAGCTGCAGGGGAGGGTGTTGAAGATGCGCTACGGGATGGAGGGCGAGGAGCCCATGAGCCTCACGGGCATCGGTCGGGTGCTGGGAATCAGCCGGGATCGGGTGCGCAATCTCGAGCGTGATGCCCTGGCGGGCCTGCGCCGCCGCGGTTCCGCCATCGAGGCCTACATGGCCAGCTGAGACACTCCAGGCATGGAGATGCTCGCCCTGTTCCCCCGCCATGTGCTGCGCGGGTCCCTCTCCCCTGGCCTGTTGGAGGGGTTGAAGGCCCACGCGGCCCAGGTGGCGGCGACTCCGGAGGCCAATCCCGACGCGTCCCACAAACTGGCGGGCCAGTTGTTTCAGCAACGGGAACTCAATCCCCGGCATCCAGTGGTGTTGGAGTTGTGCCAAAGCGTGATCCTGCCCGGCTGCGAGCGCTGGATCCGTCACGTGATCGATCAGCAGCCCCCCCAGGGACGGGGGCCCTGGACACCGGGCCGGTACGGCCTGCGGCTGATCGATGTGTGGCTGAATGTGCAGCGGGCCGGGGATTACAACCCCACCCACACCCATGGGGGAAGTTTTTCAGGGGTGGTGTTTTTGCGGGTGCCCCCCCAGATCAGCGGCGACCGCTTCGATGGCCAGCTCTGCTTCCATGGCCCCGAGGAGTGGCAGATCCAAACCTTTCGCACCGGCATGGCCCACTACGTGCTCCCCGTTCCTGGCGAGTACTACGTGTTTCCGGCCTGGCAGCCCCATTCGGTGGCCCCCTTCCGCGGGGAGGGGGAGCGGTGGTCGCTGGCGTTCAACGTGGTGGCCGTGCCCCAAGCGCCCCCGAGCGAAGAGCTCGGGGCTCCGCCCCCCAATGTGTCGCTGTCCACCGCCCGACCGCGGCCGGGGGGCTTTGGCTAACGGGAGCGGAGGAGCCCCACGCGCCGTTGGATGTTGTCCAGCAGCTCCTGGATCCGGGGATGGTCGGCGTGTTCCTGGCGCACCACCAGGGCGATCGACTGTTCCAGCTGAAGGTCGAAGTCGAGGGGGCAAAGGTCGGGGTTGAGAGCCATCATGCATGGCGAGGCGTAGGCGAGGGTGTGGCCATCGCCCGTGCGTCCTTCCCAGTGCTGGCTTCTGTAGTGGCTGATGTGCCTGGGGTTGCGCCACAACCCATAGCGTTTGAGCTGGCTCGCGCTTTTGGGGTACCAGTTGGCGGTCAAGCCCACGCTTGGAAACCGGCTCAGGTCGGCGGGGGCCAGGTTGGACTGGCCGGCGAGAGGGTGTTGGCGACTGGCGACGAGCAGGATGGGAGCGCGGAACAGCTCGATCACCGTGAGGTCTGGCCCCGGATCGTCCGGGAGATCGAAAGCGCTGGTGCACAGCCAGGCGTCGACGACCCGCTGGCGCAGGAGGGTCAGCGACCGTGGCTGGTTGATGGCATCCGGCCGACCCAAAATCCATGCTCTGGGGTGGGAATCCGCCAGCAGCCGGCTGGAGATGGCGCCGGCCTCCAGGCGCATGCTCTTCCTGCCTTCGAAACGACTGGACTGATCGCTTTCACGAGCCTGGCCGAGGGGAGCGAGGTTGCCATTCACATACCATTCCCCCCAAACTTTGCGGAGGCCGAGATTGAGATGTTTGGCCAGATGGTGGGCCCAACGGCTGATGGTGGGCTGGCTCTGGGAGGTGATTTTCGCCGCTTGATGCCCGTTCCCCAGCCAGAGAAGGCTATCCAAGGCTTCAAGTTGCGCTGGGGGGGGCATGGCCTGCTGCCTCGCTGATAGAAAGGGTATTCCACAATTCAATACACCCAAGACCGGCATGTCTGTTGTAGAAGAAGTTGCATTCGGCCGAATCCTTCACCTTCCAACATTTTTCCTAATCAGCAACAAAGCTCCGCAAGCCCCCAGAGGCCCCGCCATCCAGCCGCTAAACTAGTACAAGCGCACTGTTGGAGGACCATCGCGTGCCCCAGAACAAAGTCCAGTACCAGGAGGGGCTT
>Ga0315903_10000069_pt1 | contig 146715 bp, 192 predicted proteins | sample LakEriMetagenome_7_FD_203524 | JGI IMG/M metagenome (GOLD analysis project Ga0315903, IMG submission 203524) | Freshwater fungal communities from buoy surface, Lake Erie, Ohio, United States - Buoy 2 MA119 | ecosystem: Environmental > Aquatic > Freshwater > Lake | place: USA: Lake Erie, Ohio...
ATAATGAAAATTTTTGGACCGATTTGAATACTATATTACCTAATGTTGAGTTATTTGAAATATATGGGGGAGAACCTTTCTTAATCTCCCGCCATTTTCAAGTATTACAAAAAAGTATTGAGATGGGATATAGTAAAAAACAAAAGATACACTATAATACCAACGGAACTATTTTCCCTGAAATAGCTGTAAAGGAAATCTGGCCACATTTTGAGGATGTGGATATTATGCTAAGTATTGATGGAATCGGACCACAATTTGAGTATCAACGATATCCTGCCAAGTGGGATAGTGTTTTGAATAACATTCAAAGATTTAAAAATGAATTTTCAGGAAGAACGCAAATTTGTCTAACCGTCAGTTCCATTAATGTATTTTATCTACCTGAGTATCTTGAATTTTTTCAATCACAAGAAATACCTGTTTGGTTAAACATTTTATATCACCCTGAGGTTCTTTCAATTGTAAATCTTTCTTCATTCGCTAAGGATAAAATTAGTGAGAAAATCAATAAGTACACGCATTTAAATACTGACCTTACTTCCGTATTAAATTTTATGAATGCTGAAGGTAAGAATCTAGAACAGGAATTCATTCACAAAATGAAAACTCATGATGAATACCGTAAACAAAATTATGCTTCTGTGTTTGAGGAATTTTCAAACATATTGACACTATGAAAAAGAAACTGTTAATAACGCTAGGATGTAGTTTTACCGAAGGAGTTGGTGCATACGATTTGAATAAAATTCCTTCTGTCCATCGTCCAAACAATATTGGAAATGATTTTGTTGTAGAGAGATACAAATTGTATAGACCAAGATTTCATATGCATAGTTGGTCTCGTTATTTACAAAAGAGTCTAAATTATGATGTGTTGATAAATTTGGGGTTAGGAGGTTCTAGTGATTCAAATGCAATTAAACGATTTATAGAAGTATTTGATGAAAATTCTTTATCTGAAAATTATGATGTATTAGTTGTATGGGGTCTTACTTTTCCTGAAAGAATATCATTCTATAAAGATGGTAAAAATGTTAGTATATTACCTGGGTATAAACATGGCGACACCAATCACTATTCACTCGGTGTCTCTTATAATAATTTTACCCAAAATAATATATTGGATCATTTTCTAGAACAAATTTTCCATGTCAAAACCATGAGAAATTTATGTAACCGTTATAGTTTCAACTTCTTATATTTTTCTATGTTTAATTTTAAAACGAATATTCCAACTAATCTTGCTGAACTACATACTAAATATTTTTCACACGATGAGTACTTAAATTCCTATCTTCCGGATTCAAATTTTTTGTTAAAAAATAATGAATATAAAAATATATCTGATGCTGATATCACAACTATGGATAAATTTAAAAGATTTTTCCCTTCTGTTGAAGAAATGTTTCGTGTAGGAATGTTATCACCTGTATGTGGTCATCCCAATGAATATGGATATAGATTCTTATCCCATAGATTATTTTCTATAATAGAACAAAAATTTCCACAATATGTAAATCATAACACTCCGGATTTTTTCAGTAGCCTATACTGGGGTGAACCTTCAACTTGGGTGGGTATTTTACCCTACCAACAAACTATCAAATAGATTGTAAAAATGCAAAAAGAGTTTAAAGTTTTTCCTATTAAAACTAATACAGCATGCCAGTTCAAATGGACCTGGAGTACATTATTTCTTTCTGAGGGGTCTTCCTCTAGTTGTCATCGCTGTCATGGGTGGGATGTGTCTGATGATATCCAAAACTTCCATAATCATCCGGATAAAATAAAGGATAGAGAAAAGATGTTGGCCGGTGAATGGCCAGGTAACGGCTGTGAATATTGTAAGACAATTGAAGATGCAGGGGGTGCCAGTGAAAGAACTTCTTTTATTAATGATTTAGACCTTGTCCCTAAAGAATTGTTTGATGTTCCTGATGCCACTCACGTTACTCCTAGAATTCTGGAAGTATACTTCACCAATGTTTGTAATCAAAAGTGTGTTTATTGCTCGCCATTCTTCAGTTCATTAATTCAGAATGAAATTGAACGCTTTGGTCCCATTGAAGCTGAATATGACCTGATGGGATTCAAAAGTAGAGAAGGATATGAACATAGAAAAGAAGAATTCTGGAAGTGGATGGATAAACATTCTACCGACTTATATCATTTTCAAATTTTGGGCGGAGAACCTATGTACCAACCTGAATTTGAAGAATGTCTATCATTTTTTGAGGCTAGACAACATCCAAATACCAATTGGAAAATATTTAGTAACTTAAAGCATGATCCCGCACAGTTTAAGAAAAAAATTGAACGTGTGGGTACATTAATTGATAGCGGAAAATTACAATCATTTGAAATTGTGTGTAGTATGGATTGTTGGGGCCCTGAAGCAGAGTTTGCTCGATATGGTATGAGTTTAGATGAGTGGAAAACTAACTTTGAAACACTAATGACTTCACCTCACGTTAGAGTTTCTGTCCATTCTACTATCACGCCATTAACCTTGCCTACTATGGCAGAATTTTATAGTTTTTTAAATGACTGGAAAAAAACAAAATATATCAATTACGGTTGGAATATTGTTGTGACACCATCATTTATGGACCCATGTATTATTGGCCATCATGCAACAAAATATTTTGATGACCTTATAGAACAAATACCTGTTGAGGAGTTCCCTAGAAAAAATTATCTAGATGGTTTTAAGCAAAAGGTAGTGAAACATGACATTGATCCTGTTCGCCTACGTAAGTTGTGGGATTATTTGGATAAAATAGATGTTAGACGAGGAACCGATTGGAAAGCAATTTATCCTTGGTTATATAACATTTGTGTTGAGCATGCAAAAGATATTAAACTCAACCATGTTGATAACATAGAACTGATTAGTTTGAAAAAGAAATGATAATCTGGGGTATATCTGCCAATAGCCATGATGCTGCCATCTCTGTGGTCCAAGATGGCGAAATCTTGTATGCATCACAATCTGAACGATATTCAGGAATAAAAAATGATGCTCATTTAAATCCGGGCATTGTTACAGACGCCAAACGATATGGTGAGCCTGATGTTGTTGTGTGGTATGAGAATCCTTGGCTGAAAACGTTACGGCAACTTCGTGCAGGACAAGGATGGATCAATAATAGTATTAGAGGGTATCTAAACAAATACAACATCACGGCACCCGTCACTACTGTAGGACATCACCATAGTCATGCAGCGGGAGGATATTATACCTCCCCATTTAAAGAAGCGGCTGTATTAGTAATTGATGCCATCGGTGAGTTTGACACCACAACTATTTGGCATGGCACAGATAACAATCTGACAAAGAAATTCTCTGTTAAGTATCCGCATAGTTTAGGGTTGTGGTATTCAGCCATGACCCAACGTATAGGATTAAAACCCAATGAAGAAGAATATATTCTCATGGGCATGGCGGCATATGGGGATCCTTTGAAGTATACCCCAATGATTTTGGAAGATTTCTTTGATAGCAGAGACATTTTGAAGTTGAATGATAATCTTCATCGAGGATGCATGAACTGGCGTCCTGAATTGAAATCTCAACAAGACTTGTATGATATTGCCGCGGCAACACAATTTGTCTACGAACTATATTTTCATGATTTAGTAGATAAGGCACAAAAACTCACAGGAAGTAAAAACTTAGTGTTGGGTGGCGGGTGTGCCTTGAATTGTGTTGCCAATAATATTGCCTTCCAATATTTTGAGAATGTCTGGATTATGCCAAATCCAGGCGATGCAGGAAATAGTCTCGGTGCCATTGCTGCTCATCAACAAGAATTCTTGAACTGGCGTGGTCCCTATCTTGGATTTGATATGGGTGTGAAATATCCCACGGGACAATTGATTGAAACACTACAGAAAGATGGCATTACAGGTGTGGCATTTGGTCGTGCAGAATTTGGTCCTCGTGCTTTAGGACATAGAAGTTTATTGGCTGATCCTCGCGGTGATGACATCAAGGATAAGGTGAATGTCATCAAGAAACGACAGAAGTTCCGTCCCTTTGCACCTGCCATTCTTGCCGAACATGCCCATGAGTATTTTCACATGCCTACTATGGAAAGTCCCTATATGCAATACACGGCATTGTGCAAACATCCTTTACAATTCCCTGCCATTGTACACGCAGATGGGACATCTCGCGTACAAACGGTTTCTCAAAAGGATTCACCCTACTTTCATAGTTTCTTACAAGAATGGTACAAAGAAACTGGATGCCCGATGATTTTAAATACCAGTTTAAACATTAAAGGTAAACCTATGGTGAACAACCGCATTGATGCTATAGAGTTTTCCAAACGATATTCGGTGCCTGTACATACTTGACAAACCACAATGAATGATGTATATTACATATAGACTCTTAAACGAGGATATATCATTCATGGTGAACCAAATCTTTGAGCAACTTGCCGCGACTACCAGCCGCCTAGAAAAAGAAGCCATTCTTAAGGAACACCTTGCGGACCTAACACTCCGCAAGGTGTTATTTCTTGCTCTTGATCCATATACACAGTTTTACATTCGACGCATCATGCCATATAAGACGGGCGTGAGAAACACCCATATCACACTTACACAAGCATTGGATGAATTGGAAAAGTTTTCTTCTCGGACCTTGACGGGAAATGCAGCATTTCATCATCTTCACTGGATCCTGGAATCTCTTGATGCCGATGATGCCAAGGTGATTGAACGTGTCATTGAAAAGGATTTGAGGTGTGGGGTGTCTGAGGCTACAGTAAACAAGATTTGGCCTAACTTGATTCCCACATATCCTGTCATGTTGGCATCTGGATTTGATGAGAAAATCATGAATAAAATGACCTATCCCGCCTATGTGCAATTGAAGTTGGATGGGATGCGATTCAATGCCATCGTGGAAAATGGTAAAGTGGACTTTCGTTCACGAAACGGTAAGCAAATTGATTTGCTTGGAAATCTTGAAGCCGAGTTTCTACAATTGGCAGGTGAACTCCCTGTGGTGTTTGATGGTGAATTGGTTGTGAGAGAACGTTCTGGCAATATCATGAACCGTCAGAAAGGTAATGGCATCTTAAACAAGGCGGTAAAGGGTACCGTCTCTGAGAACGAAGCTGGTATGGTGGAAGCTGTGGTCTGGGATATCATTCCTTTGGATCATTTCAAGCAAGGTGAGTCCAAATGTTCCTATGAGTCGCGCTTTCAAATTCTTGAAGCAATGGAGATGCCTGAACGTGTTTCATTGATTGAAAATATTGAAGTCATTTCAGAGGATGAGGCTCATCATTTGTTCGAGGAATATTTCGCCAAGGGAGAGGAAGGTATCATTCTCAAGGACATCACCAAGGGATGGGAAGATAAGCGCGTAAAGCATCAAGTGAAGTTCAAGGGTGAGTTGGAATGTGACCTTCGTTGTGTGGATTGGCAAGAAGGTACGGGGAAAAATGTGGGAAGATTGGGGGCACTGGTACTAGAATCTGCTGACGGCATCATTCAGGTGAATGTTGGGTCAGGATTCACAGATGAACAGCGTGATAAATATACAAAGAGTAATACTGTAGGCAAGATTGTTGCCGTCAAGTATAACGCACGTATTTGTGACAAAAAGACCAACGTGGAAAGTCTATTTCTACCGGTTTTTCTTGAATTACGTGAGGATAAGAGTGTTGCTGATTCGTCAACCATTATTAAATGAGGTCGTTATGACTAAGCATGAAGAATATACCGAAGCATTAATGGAACAATGTGAACAAAAAATTCATTATATTTTTCTTGATATTGAAGATGAGTTAGACAACATTGAACAAGAACTAGAAACCGAAGCATCCAAAATTTTATTGAGTTGGGTACGCGATAGTATCCGGCGTGTTTCAGACAACTACAAAGTATAAATAATTTTATGCCGACATATGAATATCAGTGTGAAAAATGTGAGCATTATTTCACGAAGTATACTAGCATCTCTAACATGAACCTAGCCGAGGAAGAGCCATGTCCTAATTGTACAGAACTGGCAGTCAAGAAGGTGATGTTTACCGCTCCTTCTATTGGTGACCCCGTGCGTCTACGTATTCGACGCCCTGATGGTGGATTCAAAGAGGTACTACAAAAAATTCATGAAAAGACCCCAGGTTCACGTATCAATAACAACAGTAGTTTCATTTAAACATCTTTCATTTCACGGTTTAACTCCGGCGGAGCCTGCGCTCTGTCGGAGTTTTTTCACCCCCTACCATGCGAGAACGTCATGTCACGTAAAAAGCGTCTCAAACTTGTTGCTCCTGAAATCCCCACGTTCAACAAGAATATCTTAACTTCCTCTGACCTCAAAAACATTTACCCTTTAACCCACAATCAAGAAACATTTTTCAATTTGTATCGTAAAGGACATTGTGCCATGTTACTACATGGTGTTGCAGGAACAGGTAAAACGTATATCGCCATGTATAATGCATTTCAGGAAATTTTAAGTGAAGATGCTGAAGTTAAGAAACTTGTGATTGTTCGTTCAGCAGTACCATCAAGAGATATTGGTTTTCTCCCAGGCAATGAAAAAGATAAAGTAGAGGTCTATTCCCAACCTTACCAAGAAATATGTGAGGATTTATTTCCAAGATTTGGACCCAAGGCATACACAAAACTAAAGGAACAAAATCTTGTTAATTTCATGGTGACGTCCTATGTTCGCGGATTGACGTTAGACAACTGTATTGTCATTGTGGATGAAGTTCAAAATCTCAACGACATGGAATTGAATAGCATCATGACTCGCGTTGGACAAAACACCAAGATTATTTTCTGCGGAGATTTTCGTCAAACCGATTTGAATAGAAAACATGATGTGTCTGGATTAAGAAAGTTCATGCAAATTGCCAATCATATGCAATCATTCCGTCATGTGGAATTCCAAGTGCAAGATATTGTTCGTAGCCAATTGGTGAAAGAATATATCATTGCCAGAATGCAATGCGAGGATTTACAACTCGTATCTTGACAAACACAACGTAATAAGATAATTTTATATCATGAAAACATTTATACACAACCCCGTTGAAATTGAAGAAATCTCAGCCACTACTGGTACTGATGGGAATAGAGTTTATCAAACGCCTGACGGTAAACTCTATCCCTCAGTAACCACAGTGTTATCTCAGCATACCAAAAAAGGTATTATGGAGTGGAGAGAACGTGTAGGTGCGGATGAAGCCAATAAGATATCTCGGCAAGCCGCCACACGTGGCACCAAGTTTCATACCCTGGCGGAACGATATCTGAAAAATGCTCCTCAGGAAAAACTGTTCCCAGATAGTTCATTAAAGTCAGTGCTAGACCAAGAACTGTTTGAGATTGCTAAATCAGAACTGAATAAGATTGACAACATTCGGGCTCAAGAAGTTGCATTATGGTCCCATCACTTACGATTGGCGGGGCGGGTGGATTGCATTGCTGAATATGAAGGAAAACTGAGTGTCATTGACTTCAAGACAGCTCGCAGAGAAAAAGATGTGGAGCATATTCAACATTACTTCATGCAGGCATCCGCATATGCTGTGATGTTTGAAGAACGTACAGGCATTCCTGTGAATAGATTGGTGATTGCCATTGCAGTTGAAGATGGATTCATGCAAGTATTTCAAAGTAAACGAGATGCTCATATTGAAGGATTATTATACTATCGTGATATGTACGAAGTAATGAAGTGATGTATAAATAGTATTGTAGGATGGTAGTAGATTGCTTAAATAGAAACTTTTCTTGGACAGGGGTTCGACTCCCCTCACCTCCACTCAGAAGTGCTCAGAAGTATGTTGGTTCGTAGTTTAGGGGGTGCCTGGTTTCGACAGGGGAAGAAGTACAGGAGAGAGCTACCCGAGAGGCGACTGCCGCAAGCAGAGCAAAAACAATTAAATGACAACAATTACATGTCATTCGCTACCTCTTACGCCTTAGCTGCGTAAGACACTTTAGCCGGGTTAAGGGGGTTCCTGGGAACAGAATACCCCCATTCCCCTTTCTATGAATATGATACCTGAAAACACAGAAAAAATACACATATTATTTTCAGGAGGTGCCGATAGCACCATTTTGTTGTATTTGTTATGTAAAGAAAAACATGACAAAAATTTATCAGTACCTATAATATGCCATGTGATGCTTAAAAAGCCCAAACATATTGATGAAATTATTGAGTACATTTCAAATAAATTCTCGCAGAAAATAGATTGTATATTCTGGAGTAGAAAGTTTTTCATTCGTGTATTTGTGGAATCTATACAAAAAATATATGGGGGCGTGGTGTTTTCTGGCTGTAATAAAGTTTTAACTGAAGAATTTACTCCGTCTTTTTTCATTCTAGGAGACACACCCCCTGTTCGCGGCCCTGCCTTCAATGAAAATCATATTCGTCCGTTCATTGACATAGATAAGGCAGAAATTATAAAATTCTATATAGATAATAATGAACATGTACTATTAGATAAAACCATATCGTGTGGGGCATATGATGATGAGACCGGTTCTAAATGTGGGGGACAATGTTACTTTTGTCTTGAAAGAGACTGGGCACTGAAACAACTTAATATAAATACTAGATAATAACAAAATTTTGGAGATTTTATGCTGAAATATAACGTCATTTACCACTCTGATACAGATGTTTCTGTATTAAAAACAACACTATCTGAAATGGGTGTTGTTGTTCACGAAGAATTTTCTGAACTGAAAGTATTAAACATTTCAGCAAATGATACGTCCTTTTCAAGTGTCTCAGGCATTATCGCCTTTGAGGAAGATGTAGAAATCAGTGTCACTGCCTCCTCAACTCCTTGGCACTTATTAAGATTGTCCACTCCAATGTTGCCCATGAAATCCTCATATGCTCCTAAGAATTTCGGTGAGCAGGGGGTTGTCTATTTGGTGGATTCAGGTGTAGATAGTAGCCATGAACAATTTTCAAATACAAATATCGTAAATCTCCATAGTTATCTTGAAAATGATTTCACCGATACAACAGGCCATGGTACAGCAATGGCAAGTCTAATTGTAGGTAATACATTAGGTGCATCAAAAAATGCCACATTGAAGAATGTAAAGATTCCCATGTCAGCTAGTACTACGTTAAGTGTGTTGTTGTCAGCATTCAACAGCATTTTATCAGACCATACATTGACATCGGGTGTTAAGGTCGTGAATTGTTCATGGACAATACCTAAGAGTCAAATACTTGACACAAAGATTCAAGAACTTCAAAACGCGGGATTAGTTGTTGTGGCAGCAGCAGGTAATACCGGTGAAGCTGCCGACAATTTCTCTCCCGTTGGTTTAGATACGGTAATAGGTGTGGCTGCTTCAGATGCATATGACCGTGTTATCTCATGGGCAACAGGTGCCTCAAGTAATTGGGGCCCTGAAGTTGATGTAACAGCACCTGGCATTGATATTGAAGTGGCGTCAATACATACTGAGTCAGGATATGCTACCTCATCCGGAACATCATTAGCGAGTGCACTTGTTTCGGGTGTAGTGTGTCAATACATCACAGCAGACCCAACATTAACCGCTGACGAAATTAAATCTCAAATTATATTACCACCATATTCTTCAACGGATATATTGTTCCGTAATGAAACCATTTATGGTACAACACCAAATCGTCTAGTACATTGTCTTTTCCTTGATGCATTAATTGAGAATATTAAAACTCCTGTAATCATCAAGGCTGGGGAAACTTCAACGTTCAATCTACAATTAACACAATATGTAGATGCTGTTAATGTGCACAATGTTGCGATAGGAGCAAGACATCATGAAATTCCTTCTTGGGCATCGTTTGATACAGAAACCAATACATTCACATTCAATCCTCCTGCAGACATCACTACCAAGCGTATTGTTATCATGTTGGAGATATTTTTCGAAGGTGAACGATTAGGGGTTCCTGGTGTAGACCTTCGCATCTATCACAACGATACCAATGAAGTTGAAACGGAAGAAAATTATCATTTAGTGTTACGTGGAAATGAGAGCGATGTTGTGTATATCACACCTGCTGCATGCGGAGGGGGCTGTTCCTATTGGACATATTGTAATCCAGCAAGTAGTGGAAAACAACAATGTGTTTGTAGTACCAATTGGGGCGGATACTGTTATACCGGATTGTCCGTCTGATATTTTCTTTTATATTATGCCTACAAAAATTGTAAGTAGTAAAAATCCTGAGTTGAAATTTTGGTGGATTAAAATACCACGAACAGCAACATATGCATATTCTAGGTTGTTTGGGTTGTATAATTCTGAATTATTACAGCAACCCAAACATACCCATGAAGCCTACTGGCAGCTAAAAGATATTGAAATGTTACCTGCATTTACTGTTGTGCGTAATCCTGTGGATAGATTTTTCTCAGTCCTATCTCATTATCTACATTTACAAGAAAGATGTAAACAAGGTAATTGTATATACGAAAGTCCCCCATGTATTTGGCATAGCATAAATATTCCAACTGATAGTGAACAGTCATTATATGAATTTTTCAGTGAACATTGCACTAGTAATATCGCAGATGCAAAATCACAAATGATATTAAGCGACACTATTTTCAGAACACAGACCTGGTATGCCTACCATCCCAAAGTGAAAATATTTCGTTATGAGAACATCACAGAATTCAATGATTGGTTATCAATAGCATTAGGATATGATGTTTCACCACTACAGCGTGTTAATGAAACTCAACCAAAATTTCTTCACAATATAGATAAACGTCATCCAGCATTCATTAAAACAGCAGAATATCTCTATAACATAGATTTTAAAACCTTTAACTACCCCTTGCAGTACTTGACATAAGGCTGTAAGGGTGTTAAGTTTAATAGATACGAATGGAGGATTAATGACGAAATTCATTAGCATACTAGTAGCATGTGTTCTATTAGCTGTGGTGCCTACCACTCTCTCGCGTGCGCACGTGCCTGTACTACCCAAAAAGCCATTCAAGGTTATTTCAGAAAAGGAATTGACTTGTTTGGCAAAGAACATAGCATTTGAAGCTCCTGATGAATCATACGAAGGAAAGTTGGCAGTAGCCACGGTTACCATGAATCGTGTGAAATCTCGGTCATTCCCTAAGACGGTGTGTGGTGTTGTCTACCAGAGAAATCCTCGGGGATGCCAATTCTCTTGGACATGCGGTCCACGTGGACGATTGGAAAAAGACATCTATGCTGAGTCACGAAGAATTGCACGAGCAGTATTGACACAGAATCTTCGACTCACTAGTTTAAAGAATGCCTTGTATTTTCATAATACAAGTGTGAGCCCCAATTGGAGTTTCGCTGAACCCATTAAACAAATAGGAAATCATATATTTTATGCCCCAAGAAGAAACAACCCAACCACCTGAGTTAGAGAATGTTGCCCTTACGGTAACCTATCTCATTACTAGAGAATTCACAAATCCCACAGATTTCTCTATGCACATTGAAAAAGAAGCAGTGCGTAGAAAGATTGGTTACATGGAAGCCATTGTGGATTATTGTGAAGAAAATGATATTGACACCGGGGCGTTAACTGGGTTGATTTCCAATTCTCTGAAAGAAAAAATTCGTGCCGAAGCGGAAGAAATGAATTTGCTCAAGAAAACAAGTAAACTTCCTCTATGACCATTAACGAAGCCTACAAAATTTACACGGCGTTACGATTACACTTCACAACAGACAACTTTGATATACGAAATGGTGTTCCTCCCAGAGCACCTAAGACAGGTGTAAAGACGGCGTTCAGTAAAAAGCTAGAACAAATGATGAAACAGTATAATTATGATTCAGAAGCATTTGTAGGATTTCTCGTATCAAATTTTTTGTCTGGGCATGAATGGGGTGCCATTTTTGAACCCACAGGGCATGAAGTATATCTTGAATGGAAAAAAATTCAAGAAAGATTAACATATACATTTACACAAGACATTGACTTTCTCACATTACAAGTGAATAAAGTGGATGATTTATGGAAATGTACAGGTGAACATCCGGTGATATTGAAGTCGTATTGTGGTAAAAAAAGTCGGTTGGAAACACTTGTAATTCTAAATAAATTATATAAGTTTAGAGAACAGTTAGATGAACAACTAAAAAATGACCCCGTATGGGCATCAACATCTAGACTGGTATACAAATATTCACCGTTTGTTAACATCAACAAGGAAAAATTTTCAATGATTGTAAAGAAGGCCTTCAATGAGTAAACATCACGATTGGGAAGATGATGACTATCGTAGTTTCAAGAAGCCCAAAAGAGTAGAAAAAGACAAGTTCGGTAAGCATCGTAAGGCAATTTACGATATGCTTGACACTGAGTTTGACGAAGATTATTTTAATGATGCATACTCTGATGAAGATTATGATGAGGTGGATGATAGGTATTAATATCATGGCAGGTCCGTAGTATCATACGTTTTACACACTAACATACAACGCTATACGCAAGGAGTAACACAATGTCTTACACAAGTTTATCCGATTTACGCAAGTCACGTGGCAATTTCGACAGTCTCATGAAGGAAGTTGAAAAGATTGCCAACCCTACAAACGAACGCCGCGAAGATGACCGTTTTTGGTCTCCTTCAGTTGATAAGGCAGGCAATGGATATGCCGTGATTCGTTTTCTTCCTCCCACAAAGGGTGAGGAGCTTCCTTGGATTCGTGTTTGGAATCATGGGTTTCAAGGACCATCAGGTCGCTGGTACATTGAAAACAGCTTGACCACATTGAATCTTCCCGATCCTGTATCTGAATTGAATTCAGAACTTTGGAACTCCGGAATTGAGAGCAATAAGGAAATTGCTCGTAAGCAGAAGCGTCGTTTAAATTACATCGCTAACATTCTTGTTGTAAAGGACTCTGCCAATCCTCAGAACGAAGGTAAGGTGTTCCTGTACAAGTTTGGCAAGAAGATTTTCGATAAGATTAAGGACATCATGCAGCCTCAGTTTGAGGATGAGGAGCCCATCAACCCCTTTGATTTCTGGAAGGGTGCAAACTTCAAGCTCAAGATTCGTAATGTCGAAGGATATCGCAATTACGACAAGTCTGAATTCGAACCTGTCTCAGCCATTGCTGATTCAGATGATGACATCGAAACAGTTTGGAATCAGCAACATGCACTTCAACCCTTCGTTGATCCCAAGAACTTCAAGAGCTACGAAGAATTGAAGAAGAAGCTCGACATGGTATTGAAGGGAAGCCCGGTTGCTTCCATGACGGCTGATAAGATTTCTGAGAGCCGGATGGATGAAGAGCCAGTTGCAGAATCTCCTAAGGTGCGTTCTGCCCCAGCCCCAACCTTCAAGTCATCAGGTGCTGACGAAGATGACGATGATACTCTAAGTTACTTCGCCAAGTTGGCTGAAGATTAATTCTTAGATATAGCTAAAAAGAAAAGGGAGCCCGAAAGCTCCCTTTTCTGCTATACTCGCGCAACTCGCTTATCTTGGAATCGAACAAAACTATTGTCTTGTATTCGTATTTCTGTGGGTCCTATTGCAGGAGCTCCACCGCCGCCTCCTGACACATTGGTGACGACCGTACTGCCACCGCCACCTGTTGGTGCTACCATGGCAGGTATTGAATTTTCTGTTGCCGTTGATACCATCCCTGCTGTATCTCCAGGTGCGCCTTCTATGGAAGCATTTGACATATCTCTTGCTGCCAATCCGGCATCTATGGCAGCACTTGCTGCCGTGCCTATGCCAGGCACTGTTGATGCAGCACCTGAGGCAACTTCCCCTAAGGCACCTTTCCAATCACCTGATAGTAATCGTGATGCTCCAAATCCCAATCCTGCCACTAATCCTATACCTGGTATTTTCTTTAGTAGTGATTTACCTAATGCTTTGGCACCTACTTTACCTGCTGCTCGCGCACCTAATCCACCTGCAACTCTGGACGCCAAAGGTGCTGCGCGTGATAGTAATGATCCTCCCTTGCTCATTAATCTTGAGGATCCGCGCATTAAACTTCCCCCTAATCCCTTGGTCTTTGAGAGCATTCTTCCTCCCAAGCGATCCATAATCATTTGTCCCATTCCACCACCACCTGATTGTTGTTCTGCACTGGCCACTTGTTGTGCTTCTGCACTTCCCACTTTTGCGGATTGAACAGCTTCTACTTGCCCCTTCACTTCTTCGTTGGTGAGTGTAGATTGCCCTGAATCTTCTTCACTATCACGTTCTTTATCAATTTTTGCACTAGTCCCTGTATTATCAGCAATTTTTTCTAAGGCACTAAGAATATTGCTTTGTACTTTACCTTGTTCTTCTAATGCAGACAACAATTCAGTAGGAGCAGCAATGCTTTCCGCTGTTCTTTCTATCGGAGAAATTCTTCCTTCTTCTGCTGCCATTTGTTCCAATTCTTTTATACTGGTCTTTTTTAATTCAGAAGATGAAAGACCCAATTGTTGATTCAATTCATCCTTACTGAACAATCCTCTGCCTGATGTGCGTGCAGTTTCTTTACTGATATACTGTCCAGTATCAGTGTCCCGATATTTACCACCCTTGTCACGTTGTAGACTACCTTCCACGATGCCACGAATTACTGATACTTCTTGTAGCAGAGATTGTAGTGTTACTAGTACAGCACTATCTTCAGATGCATTTTCTGTGGCATCACCTATTGCATCCGCCATATCAGAAGTAGTTTCAGGATTTACAGAACCTTGTTCCATTCTACCCATTAATCCTTGTAACTCCTCTTGCTGACGCATTGCCTCACGTTCAGATTCTATGAGTTGTGCGTTACTAGGAGCTTTTTTATCAGGTTCCAATAGAACACTACCAAAGGCTTGCATGAATCCTTTACCGGTCGTCACCTTCTTTAAGTTGCCCGTGAGCATATCTTTATATGATTGTCCTTCTTCGGGATTCCAACTTAATCCAGGTGCAAACTTTCGTAAAGCGGCTGTGGTGTCACCCTTAATGGCATCCATCATGGTAAGACGCTTTTCTTCAGGTTCTTGCATCTTGTTCTGTATTTCTTCAGACAACTTTTTCTGCGTTTCTAGAGACTTTGTTAAGCGTTCTTTATCTTTCTTCAATGTTGTTAATTCCACAACACGCGCTTCAAGGTCTCTCTTGATTTCTTCTTTTTCTTTCTCTGTGACAGTTTTATCTTCTTGTGCCTTTTCTTGCCAGTATTTCAGATAACGAACTTCTTCTTCTTTACTTTCCACTTCTTTCTCATTGACGACAATATCCTTCTCCACCTTTTCTGTTTGCTTTTCGGTTTGTACAACCATTTTTGCAAACATGGTTCGTAATTCTTCTCTGTCTTTGGTTGTATCACCTTGACTGGTTGCCATTTTTTTCAAGGCGTTAAGCATGTCTTGAAAAATCTTCTTCTGTTCATCTGAAAAGTCTACTTCGTTTTGAACAGATAAGTTTTCAATTATTGAACCAATACTGGTTGACATTTGCCCAGCAAATTCCATGTTTCTTTGCAAGTTGTCAGCAGGCGAGGTTTTTAACATACTTGCCTGTAGATTTTTTGCAATCTCATCCTTTGTTTTATTTGCCTTGGGCTTACTTTTACGAGCCATGGTGGATTCCTATTAGTATTGTTGATTCTTTTTTTGAGCCTTTTTTTCTAAATGACGTATTAACATACCAACGTACACATCTCTTTCCCATGGCATCATATTCTCTAGCTCAGATAAAGAATATTGATGTTCTTGCATCAATATGAAATTTGTTTCGTAATAATTGATGACAGAATCATGAGAAAGAGTTAAACGAAAAAATTGACTATCTCATTGATGTTTACAATATTATTTCTTGCACACTTTGGGCATGCAAAACGAATATCGTGATGAATTGCTGGCATTGTGTCAAAAAACAATTTCATCATTTCAAACTGTGTACTTGTCACATTGTCAACAAATTCACGAAAATCTTCTTGTGTAGCATTTTCTCTGTTGTATACTTCTTCGTTCGTCTGAATAGTTTCAATACAGTGTGCCACCATATCGTAGATGTCATCAACCGTAGCATCTGGATTTGATAACAATGCCAAATGTTCAATTTTTGGATATCGCATCATCACAATTAAATCTTTCGATAACTCTAACCGATTGGTATGATGTTCATTGTATAACACTTCCACTTGATTGATATCAATTGTTGATGATGTTGAATGTTTACAATTACCACAGATGAGATTAAATTCAATGATTTCACCCACAGATTTTCCACGTATTTCTAAAAATAATTTCTGTACGTCAACCATAGAATGAGTATCACATGACACTGTTCCGTTTGTACACGCCAATACAGCTTCATTTAATGCACGCAACACGGCATTTCTATCACCACTTTCAGATGCCAATAACAATAATTTTTCTTCTCTCATGACAAACGGACGAAACGTCACTTTTTGTTTTGACACGGGTAATGTAGTTTCAAAAGTTGGTAAATGATTTATTTTCATAATTTATCCTATGTTGTAATGTTTTCAACCGTCCAATATTTATAGGCAAATCCAATATTCAAACGATGAATTCCTACAGCAGAATATGATGTCTGCATCAAATTCATTGACTTAGGAAATGCCTCATGCAATTTCACTTTATATCGTGTTGTTTCTTTGTATCCCTGAACAGGCGTGGGACCAATGGGACCTTCATGTACAGCTTCAATAATGATGTCACCGATGATGTCTCTGTATGGTGCCACTTCACGGGAAGTGCCAATAATGGCATTCATCCAATCATCAAAAAACTTTTTCACCTTCCATTCAGAGTCTACAAAAAATGTAAAGTTGGCTGACTCTCCAAAAAAGTCAACCGCAGAAGGACGTTGAATGTTTAGATTGTGTATTCGTGCTGGTCGTGTAATAATGGTTTTACCCGGAAACGCGGCTTCTTCACAAAACAATGTGAGTAGCTGGTCAGCGGGTGCTGTAACTATGTTGGGTTTGGAAACAATAGTTACAGAAAATTTTTCAGATTTTGCCAATCCTTTGGCACGTACTACTGTGAGAAAATTTTCTATACTAGGCATCTATGTTTTGTTTGGAGAGTTGATAGACAGATGATTTAGTTTCTCCTTGGAATGATTCAACAGGAAGAAATATAGCAGCACGCCAATCTTGAGGATTTATCTCAAGGAAACGAGATTGTATATTGGGATATAGATATCGTTTCACACAAGGTTTTGCTTCTGGGAACCGAGAAAAATTCCCAATAATATTCCAAGACATACGGAGTTGTGTGGTATTTGAAATGGTGGGTTTATCCGCCAATTTCATTAGTTCATCTAACAACTTCATACGCAAGAGTGGTGGTAGATAATGTAAGTTCAATCCCAAGAACCCCCCTTTAATCACGTTGAAGGGCATCACCAAGGGAAACTCATCATAATAGGGAAGTTTTGCTGCCATTTTAGGATTATACATGAACAAGTACATTCGTCCAGGTTCTATGTTACTTGTCAACTTACCTATGCCCGATTCCAATGCCTTGTTCGCAGTCATGGTATTCAATCCCAACTTTCGTATTTGCGCTTGATACCATTGGTAGGATTTCACACCCTTCCCATCAGGTCTCATTTGCTCAAATGGATTCTGTTTCTTAGATTTCATAAAGTGGTGAAATTGGGGGCTTGACTACTACTTGACAAGGTGATAAATTCACTATGTTAGGGATGAATAGATAATTCTGTTACTATTTATCTCTGTTCTGTAAAAGCCCTAAGTCTTTCTCCGTGATGAGCATAAATTCCCATCCGTATTGAGCAGCAGCTTTACGCGCCGCTTCCCATTTGGCATTGTTCACAGCCCATTGTACAACCTCACTAATAAATCGCTTCGTTTTTTTACTAGGGATTTGAGGTTCTTGCGTGAATCGAAATGGCTTCACTTCAATCAAATACTTTTTTATAGTACCATTCTTAGTTTTTACTTTGATGAAGAAATCCACAAAATATCGGTGAATTTTATTGTCTACTGGGCTTAAATATGGGACGACAATTTCTTCTGATCCCCATTCTATTACACCTTCGTTGAAATCACACCATTTCATAAATCGCACTTCATAACTGCTACGATAAATGATGTTTGTGACATCCCCACGATATTTGCGGGGATTTTTTGGTGTATATTTGCCTTTGTATGTATCTTTAGTATAAGCCATATAAATAATAGGTAAACGTTCTTCACGGGATTATTTAGATGGCGCAAATTCCATTAGCACCAAACAGAAACAGAGATGCCACACAGGATTCAAGTGTCCGCCAACAGCGCATCCCAGAAGGATACCGCGAGGCGTTAACACAAGGTGCCATTCGTCAGAATGAGTCACGAAACACATTTCGTTCAACCCAACAACTTCGATATCCCAAAGAAACCGGATTGTTAGCAGAACAACCCCATTGGTTGAAAATTCTTATTCGCGTGCGTGAACAAAATAGCCAAGCCACTGGAGGCAATGTTGTGGGTGGCACATATACAGAAACAAGTGCTCGTAGAGTTAGTGGTGAAAATGCTACAGCAATAGCAGCAACTGTGGGAGCGGCATCGGGAGCCTCACGCCCTACAGGGGGATTAATCGGAAAAATCCCATTACTAAATTTTGCAACTAAGGCGGTGAAGGGTGTGACGGGCGCAGCAGCAGGTGCCTTGGCAACCGCCGCATCAGGTAGTAACAAATCAACAACATTATCAACATCAATATGTTTAGGCTTACAAGAACCCCCAAAAGCTGATTATTCTGTGGAATGGGAAGAACAAGCATTGGGTTCTGTGTTGAGTGGGGGTAGTCAAGGATTGTTTAATACGGCAAAAGGTTTGGCGGGTGAAACATTACGTAGACAGATTAATCCGGGTAAGATAGGTGAAATTGCAGGCGTTGACCAAGCGGCAGCAACTGCTGCTGTAGATAAATCGTTAGGAAAAATTCGTAATCCTTATCGTGAACAAATTTTCAAACAAGTGAATTTTCGAGAATTCACCTTTGAGTATACATTCTTACCTGAAAGTGTGCAAGAAGCAGAACAGGTTTTAGCAATATTAAAAGTTCTTCGTCAAAACATGTTACCCGAAGTTGCACAAAATAGTTTCTATATGATATATCCTGCAGAATTCTCATTGTATTACATGTACAAAGAAAACATCAATCCCCATGTGCACCAATTCAGTGATTGTGTACTCACTTCAATGTCAGTGAAATATGGTGGTCAAGATTTCGTGACGTTTAAAGGGACGCCAGGATTGCCCGCTGAAGTTACCATGACATTGAAGTTTAAGGAAATTGTTCCCATCACAGGTGATAGAGTTTACGGAGAAAATCTATAATGCTACGAGGACTGCCACAAATTGTTGTACCAGTTTCAACATTTACTGGAACTGATACACAACTATCCGGTGTGATTACCATCACGGAAAAGCAGATTACAGGAGTCAATACAAAGTTCATTGAAGAAATTGTAATTGGTGCTGAGTTATATGTTAATGATGTTATGGTGGGCATCATCTCTCGCATTGAATCAGATGTGTTATGTTTTCTAGAAGAACCTGCATCTGATACATATACAGGTGTTGCAACAATTCGAAATTTTCAAGTAAGTGATACAGGACGTCCAATTACAATATCAGACATCTTGTATCGCATTGCAATCAATAAAGACTTTTCACGCAAAGCATCTTTTTTGATGCCCTATACTGTAGTTGAAGGTGATACACCTGAAATTGTTTCCTTTAAGTTTTATGGGACACCATTATATCATTGGGTAATCCTAATCATCAATGACATTGTGAATCCCCGCGAAGAATGGCCCTTGTCAGAAAAACAACTACTAGAAAAAATTGCACTACAGTATCCTGATGATTTACCATCCGATGTGTATGAGTGGAGAGAAATAAATTATGGATACGTTGTAGATTATAACGCAGGATTGGCGGCGCAACAACAAATATATTCTGTTTCAATCTATGATTATGAAACAGAAAAAAATGAAGCAAAGCGTACCATTAAGGTACTAGACCCCAATTTCATTACTGATTTCATTACAGCATATTCACGAGCATATACTGATATAACATAATTATGGCAAATCCTATAGATGCCCCAGCGTTAAATCCTGGGTCTGTTAACATTAAAGAGGTCACATTGTTCAAGGCGGGACAGGAATATCCATTAAAGGATTTCATTGTTGAACTATCTGTGTTTGAAGATATGTTTTCCAATACCATGTCAGCTACAATGATTTTATCTGACGGATTAAATTTGGTGGGATCACTTCCTATTACAGGCGGTGAGATTATTAATATTTCATATACTGTACCAGGATTTGAAGATTCACAAATTTTTGGTCGTGCCTTTTATGTGTTTGCTGTTCGTGATAGATTTCCCTCAAGCACAGACCGTCAACAAATGTACATGTTATCTCTCATGTCATTGGAAGCAGCTGTAGATTCTGTTACTGTTGTTTCAAAAAAATATACAGGTAAACCTAGTGAAATTGCAAAACAGATATTTGATGAATATCTTTCAATGCCTCGTTTTTGGAGCAAAGAGTACGATATGCCTGCTGGATTAAGTGACGAAGAAACATTGACACGTCCTGCATGGAAAAAATCAGTACCGCAGCAAAATAGAACATCATTACAATTGATGCCAAACTCAGAGTCTAAAAATAAAGTTACCTGGGTTGTACCCATGTGGAGTCCAATGAAGTGTATCAATTGGTTGGCAAATCGTCATCTCGATGAAGGTAGTAAAGCAGCCAACACCTTGGCATGGGAATCATCACAACAATTTTATTTTGCGACTGTTGATAGCATATTCAAAGCTCAAGAAAATGTGAATGAGCGCAAGGTGTATTATTACGGATTTGATGATGCCATGATTGAACGTATTACAAAAAATAATTCTACAAAAAATACGTTGATAGAAGGATACAAGAAGGTGGAAAATGTTGCCATACCCACAAACTATGACATTCTTCGTAGTCAAGAAATGGGACATTATTCATCAACAATGCACGTGTTCGATGTGGTCACTAAAAAGTATGATGAATATGTGTTTGATTACATCAACAACTATTCACAGTTTGAACACTTACATGGCAAAACAAATCCCACGTTTCCGTCACAACAACTACGAAATGTTCATTCATATGTAACATTCCGTCCTAAGCATAAGAAAATTTTCAATGATTTTGAAGACCCAAAATTTGAAGATTGGGTTCTACAGAGAACAAGTTTACTATACGATATTAGTAATTTGAAAATTGAAATCACAGTTCCTGGTTTGGCAGGAACACAGGCAGGTGAAGTTGTACAATTCTATTATCCAAAAATGGCAGCAAAGGGTAGTGATGAAAATGTTGAGAATTTGATTGATAGATATCTATCAGGAAGTTATCTGGTGACTGCTGTACGTCATATTATTGCGCGAGATAAGTATACAATGAAATTGGAAATGGTAAAAGAATCACTTGCTTCAGGATTAGGATAATGCATACAAATGTATATAATAATGGGGGCTTCTATTGGTTCATGGGTGTTGTGGAAGATAGACAAGACCCTGAGGCACTAGGAAGATGTCGTGTTCGTATTGTGGGATATCATAATCCCGACAAAACTATTTTGCCTACTGAAGATTTACCGTGGGCAATACCTCTTATGCCCATGACATCAGCTTCTATTTCAGGAACAGGACATGCACCTGTGGGTCCTGTAGAAGGAACATGGGTAATGGGATTTTTCCTTGACGGTGATGAATGTCAGTTGCCTGTCATGTTAGGCACATTCCCGGGACGTGCTGAGCCGGTCAACTTGGTAACATTACTACAAAAACTTGCCGAAGCATTATCAAAAACTCTTACATTACCTACAACTGGGTTGTCCAGTTTGGCAATTCCTACTGTGAATGTATTGGCCACCAATGAGACTCAACGAAATGATGCCTTAAATAACAGCGTTACGGTACAAGAATCATGATAGATAGACGTTTAATTATCAATGAAATACAACGACAGTTTCCGAAAGATAATGATAATAGTATTGAATCATTATTGCGTATTTCACCCACCTTACGTGGATTAATTGAATCAGAAGAAGGCGCCGAAACTTTCACAACAACATTTGGGACATTTTCTCTCCCCCAATTTCTAACTCCTTCCATTATTAATCAGATTGTTCGTGAAATTGCGGAAGCACGAAATGTTGATGGCACCTCAATTAACAGTGTTAATGCATTGTCAGCGTTAACTGAAGTTTTGCAGATTGCTCAATCTCAAAATCCATTCACAGTAACACCTGATGACATTTACGCTGCGTCACAATATGAAAATTATGAAGATATCCCATTACAAGAAAATACATTATTAACGACATTTGATGGTGATGTATTCATTGACCCAACAACAGGAGCATTGGCATTAGCACCCACTCCTAATTCTCGTATTCTTGCACCAGAAAAAAGTCCCGAAGGACACATTGGACCATTAACTCCTGAAGATGTTGAAATTTTTGCTTTGTTGCTCGAAGATGAAATTCGTCAAGAACGTGTGGCACAAGGATCACCTCATGGGTTAGATGTCATTGATGAAAATGAAAAAATGGGTTTATATGGATTGACGGTTCCTGATTTAGTCTCAATTGGTGTCGTAAGTCAAGGAGCCATTGATGATTGGAACTCCATCCCTGAAAATGCACGTGAAGATTATGCCAAACAAGCTGTATTGGCAGGCGTCATCTCATTGGCATTTTACAATAACATCCCATATATTCTACGAACATCATTAAGTTGGTATGTCATGGCGAATGCTCGCTTTTGGCTTGAAAGACTTATTGGTCCTAAAAACTTCATGACGTTACAAAGAATACAGCGTTTGTTAATGTATCGTCATGTATTGCGTCAGTGGAAAACAACGTTTGCATATTTTGTTAAAAATCTCATCACACGCAAATCACAGATATTAGGACATTTATTGGCGGCACGATTAGTGGGTGAACGTGCTGCACGTGCATTTGGATTAGGTGGGCAATTCGCCTCGGTGATTGGAAGAACAGCGGAAGAAATTTATAATCGAGGTGTGAAGGCAGTAGAAAGTGGTATACGAAATCCTACGTCAGCAGCTCAAATTGACCAAGCGGCTCGTACAGTACCAACACCACCCACACCTCGTCCAACAACATCTCGCAAATATAGATTCTTCCCTAACATCCTGCAGCAAAACACGAATGAACCTTTACGCCGAGTCCCAGATAATCAAGGATTCTATGACCCCAATCGTGTATATCCGCGTGTCACACATATAGGTGAACCTGATACAAATCGGTTGGCACGTAATCATAAAATTAAGGACACGATTGTACAAACAAAGGATGAAGAACGCATACTTGATGTTCCTGTTGCACGAAAATCATCTCCCACCAAATGGAGTCAACCCAAGTCCCCATATAACACAAAATATCCTTACAACCATGTGTATGAGTCTGAATCTGGACACGTAATTGAATATGATGACACACCAAACAATGAACGTATGCATTGGTATCACCGTGAAGGCACCTTCATGGAAATTGATAGAAATGGTACTATGGTGCGTAAAATTGTGGGTGATGGTTATGAAATATGGGAACGAGATGGGTATGTATACATTGGGGGCAAGTGCAATGTAACCGTAGAAGGTAATTGTAATCTGTATGTGAAGAACAATGTGAATCTTCAAGTTGACGGAAATCTTACTGCCGATGTTCACAAGACAGTGACTTTCAATGTTGCCAAAGATTTCAATGTTACAGCAGGCGGCACAATTAATTTGAAGGCCAAGAAAAATGTCAACGTGGAGTCAGGTGCCACTATTAATGCCAAGGCGAAAAACAACTTTAATGCGTCAGGCAAAAATGTCAACATCCAAGCTCAGGCAGTAATGAAACTGTCAGGTAAGTTGAAGGCTTCATTGGCAGCACCACAGGGACAAGCATTATTACTATCAGGTGCGGGTACGGTTGTTGTGAACGGTACAGGATTGGCATTGCTACCATTGCCAGGTGCCGCTGCGGCAACTTTGGCTAAATCGAATGAAGCATCTACCGCAGGATCTGCTGATATTGGTGATCCTCCAGGTGAACGTAATCCCCGCGAGCCTCAACTTGTACCTTTGACATTGGAAGATAGAGTTGATGAGTGGGCGTCATCATTGTCTACATTGGCGGAAAATCCTGAAGATAATCGGGACGCCATTAATGCCTTGAAGAAGAAAGGCGTTGATGAAGGATTAGTCACAAATGAAGATTTGAATCGCCCATTGGCAGAAGGAACAAGAGATGAAACACCACCTCCGGCAGCGAGACCGGCGGCAGTTGCCTCATGTCAGCTCATCTATTCACAATCTTCATTCCCAAGTTCATATAGTTTAACTCCGAATGTTACATTAGGATCCCTGCCCGGATATAATGTACTTCGCGGACAATATGGATTAACTGTACAGGACATGGTGTGTAATTTACGTCAATTGGCAGTAAATGTCATAGAACCCATGTTTGAATTAGTTGGGAAGGGTAACATCATCATCACCTCGGTGTTTAGAACTCCTGAATCTGTAACTGGATCCTTGAATCCACCCCGAGGCGTATCATTCCATCAACAAGGTCTGGGTATTGATGTATGCTTCCATAGAAAAAACTTCTCAGAATACTATAACATTGCTGTCCAATTGAAAAACTCCATTCAGTACGATAAACTACTTCTTGAATATCGTTTAGGAAATGTTCGTGGGGTGTCATCATATAAACCTTGGATTCACATACAATGGCAACAACAGGGTATTAATTTAGCGAATGGGAACAAGGGAGGACAGGCTAGATTACAAGCATTTACTCTCAAAAATGATAGAACATATTCTCAGACACTTGTTAACCTATTACCAGACTCCACATTAAGATATTAAATTTAATATAAATAATGTCATGACCATACCTAATAGAATTTACCAAGATTTAGACTTAACATTTAGCGTTACTGCAACAAAAGATGTTGCAAAACGTTTGGATGTTAATGCTGTCAAACAATCCATAAAAAATCTCTTGTTTATTCGGAAGGGAGAAAAGTTATTTCGTCCTGAAATTGGTTCAGATTTGCAAAGAATTTTGTTTGAACCTATGGATTTTTTAACTGTAGACTTACTTCGTGACGTTATTAGTGAAACGATACAGAAATTTGAACCGCGTGTTCGCATAGAAAATATTGAGATTATTCCTGACTATGACACCAATTCATATGATTTAACATTGTATTTTTATGTGATTGGCATCTACACACCTGTTACATTTAATCTAACCTTACAGAGACTTCGCTAATGGCCGAACTAAGAGTCACGGAACTAGAATTTCAACAAATCAAAGAGAATTTAATTCGTTATTTAGGTGCATCTGAACAGTTCTCAGATTACAATTTCGAAGGTTCAGGTATCAGTAATTTATTGGATGTGTTGGCATATAACACACATTACAATGCCATATTGGCACATCTACAAGCTAATGAAATGTTTATTGATACGGCTGTCAAGCGTTCATCTGTTGTATCTATTGCAAAAACACTAGGATACACACCCAGAAGTGTTATCTCCCCTAAGGCGAGAGTTAATGTCACAGTGGCAAGTGCTCAGGCAGGACCTTTATCACTACCTGCAAATACAAAATTTTCAGCATCAGTTGATGGACAAAGTTTTACATTCGTATCATTAGTTGAGCATATTGCAACAAAAGTTGCCGGATCATTCACATTTAGTAATGTTGATATTGTTGAAGGTGTTGTCATCTCACAACAACAAACAGTCACATCTGACATTGTGACAGGTCCCATCACTATTAAAAATAGTAACATTGATTTGTCCACATTGGCCGTCACTGTTCAAAATAGTCAAGCAGATTTAACAACAACAGCATGGAAACGTTCAGAAACCGTTATTGATATTACAAGTAGTGATACGGTGTATTGGGTGGAAGAAGGTCAAGATGGATATTATAAGTTGTTTTTTGGTGACAACATCATAGGTAAAAGTTTGACATCAGGAAACATTGTTAACATTCAATATGTGGCATCGTTGGGTGATAGTGCAAATGGTGCACAAACCTTCTCAATTCAAACAACACTAGGCGGCGGATCTCCAATCACAACGTTAGTGCATGCTGCTTCAGGTGGTTCTGACAGAGAAAACATTGATAGTATTCGTTTTAACGCACCTCGGTATAATGCCACACGCGGCAGAGCTGTTACTGTTGAAGATTACAAGTCATTAATTTTAGCAAACTTTGATAAAGCAAAATCTGTTGCCGTTTGGGGCGGTGAACAAAATGTTCCTCCCATTTATGGCAAAGTATTCATGTCAATTGATCCTAAAGAAGATTACATCATCACTGAATCTGACAAAGACAACATCATTAACAGTGTAATTCGTCCTCGTAGTGTATTGTCATTACAGCATGAATTTGTTGATCCTACATATCTTCATGTTGGAATGGATGTGAAAGTTTCGTATAATCCTAAAATTACACCATACACATCCAATCAAATTTCAAGTTTAGTGGCAGGGGAAATTCGTCGCTACTTTTCTAATGAATTGTCAACATTGGATAAGAAATTCTATTATGGTCAATTGATTAATAGAATACAAACTTCACAGCGTTCCATCTTAGGAACATTGGTGGATTTACGCTTGCAACGTAGACTTGTTCCCATTTTAAATGTCCCTGAATCATTGAATGTGTATTTCACAACAGCCATTGAACCCAACTCGTTTAAGAGTACAAATTTCAAGACCACAATTCAAGGTGTTCAATACACCGCCTATATTCAAGATTATCCAGATGAAACTCCGCCTTCACGTACAGGAACGGGCACGTTAAAACTTCTGGATGCATCAACCAATAGAATCATTGATAACAACTACGGTAAAATTTACTATAGTGATTCAGGGTTATTTGTTATCAACCGTTTATTGGTTACACAATTAATTGCAGGCGCATTTGATGTCCGTTTTTCTGCGTTACCACAAGATTTAAATAAAGATTTAGCACCCACCATTGTAAGAACTACTCCTATTGTGGAACGTGCTGTTTATCCCTATCCTTCACAAAACATTGTGGTTGTGTTAGATGATAGTCAACAAAATAAAGCCCTAGGAACATTGTCTGGTTTAACCGTTACAGCACAACCATTTGAAGGATAATGTCAAACTTAAAGAACAAGTTACAGCATTTAGTTGAAGGACAGATACCTGAATATCTTCGCGTATCATATCCTAGATTTGCTTCGTTCATTAAAGAGTACTATACATTTCTTGACACCAATCGTCAAGCCAATGCAGTACTTCTTAATTCTAACACTTGGACAGACGTTGATTTAACATTAGATTTATTTGTGGATGAAATGCGTAAGCAACATGCTTATGATATTTCCTCAGAAGCCTTAACTGAACAGCGTCGTTTAATTAAGTTTATCAATCAATATTACGAAGCAAAGGGAACAGAAAACGCTGCGGAATTGTATTTCCGCATGATGTATAATGATACCGCAACTATAAAATATCCCGGTGATTATGTTCTACGTGCTTCTGATGGCGTTTGGCAGTCGAAAAAAACACTGAAGATTGATACTGATTTCACACAAATTGATCCTGCCTCATTAGATTTAGCGCCCGCTGATTTACGTGAAGTCGCTGATGATGTATTTTCTCTGAAAGAAAAAACAATATATTTAAAGTATCATCGTCGTGAACCTACCGGATTGAAACTATACTCACATGAATTGGGGTGTGTTGAGGTTGGTCGTATCATTACAAACAATGATATTTTTGAACTAGAAGTTGACGTTCCTAAAACCATTAACGTAAAAGATTTCAATGAAGCTTTAGCAACCTTATCATATTATGATACGGTATGGGTTACAGCATTTGTTAATGGTGTTGAATATGTGTATGGTTTTTTGACACAGCAACTTATAGGATACACCATTCTTTCCGGCGGTGAAAATTTCCGCCGCCGTGATACCTTCACAGTAGAAGTGGAAGAAAGTCCGTTATATCCTATCCCAGGACAAGAAAATAACAATGGCATCATTCGTGTAACAAGTGTAACCAAAAAAGATGTTGAAGAATATTTTGCGTCTGATTATGTTTCAATAGGTTCAGAGTATGCTGCTAGTGATACTGAAGGTGTCATTAATAACTTTCGTTTCATTTCTACCGGACATCGCTTTGATGTCACGGGTGATTACTTTGCAGAATTATATAATGAAGATGACGATTACACAACATATAAAGATTTCACCCGCGTATTAGAAAATCCCAGAAAAAGTAGATTCTCTACATTAGTAACAGGTGATTATTTTGAAGAACGCGAAGGTGTTACATCATACATGGAATTCAATGATGACCGAGGTTATACTGATTTCAATGAAACAATATATAATCTCAGTTCTGCCACAGTACGATTCGAAGTAGGATACATTTACGAACATCCCGGTGCATGGAAAAATAATGCTGGCTTCTTGTCAGATATCAATAAATTACAAGACAACTATTATTATCAGGCATATTCCTATGTGGTACAAACTAAAAATGTACCATATGAAACTTGGAACACCTTATATAAAAATAGTGCCCATCCTGCAGGGTTCATTGTGTTTGGTGAATTACTTGTTGAAAATGACATTACATTTACACCGATAGATATTACAAGTACACAATACATTATCAACAATTTTGATGATGGTGTTCAACCAGTTGATACTGTTGCAAAACATGTTGCAAAACCTGTTACTGATACTTTCTCTGTAAGTGAAAATTCCATATACAATTTCAATAAGTCGTTGACTGATACGGCGGTTGTAGATGACGTATCAGGATTGGAGTTAAATATTCAACCAGTCTTTAGTGATATTGTAGTATCGTCTGATATCCTTGCGAAAGACATTAACATTGCCAATATTACTGATGGTGTTGTTACCTCAGAAACATTCTTTGCAGAAATTACTATTGAACGTTCATTGGAAGATACAATAATTACTAGTGATACAGTATCCACAAAGAATGTTAGTAAATTAGTGGAAGACAATACCTCTAGCAGTGATATTCTTTCATACTCTCTTACGAAAACAAATATAACTGACTCAGTTAATACCTTAGATTCGGTTGAAAAAAATATCAGTATACAAATTGATGGTAATACGTATAATATAGAAAATTTCTTTGAAGAAGAATATGTAAGTGATAACGTGGTTACTGTGTCGGATGAGTTTTTACTTACCCGTACATATTTCTATACCGATACAGTTACAGTAGATGATACACCTTCTGTAAATTTACAACTTAATAAAACAGAAGATGTTGAGACAACTGATACTGTGGATACTATTTTCATCGAAAAAAATATTGCCGATTCTGTTATTGTCAGTGATATAAAAAATATTGTCTTTTCACAAGAAGATGATGTAACAAGTGATTTGACTGAACAAGTGTCTATAACTGATAGCATAGAAATTTTCAGAGCATATTCTACAGATGAAACGGTAAATATCAATGACTCAAATGTTCTTCTTGTTGGAAAAAATGTTTCAGATAGTGTATCTTCATCAGAAACTATAAACACGTTTGATGTCGATAAAAACATTATTGATACTGTGTTAACAGGTGAAATTGTAATTCGTGATTTCGAAAAGTTTTTCAATAACACAACATCATTGTCTGATTTGATTTGTATCGCCCTAGACGATTATATTGCAACAGGGTATGTTGATATAGGATATGCAGGAACGGTCAACTGTACTTAAAGTAGTATAAATACTAATAACAACTTTTACTTTTTAGGAGAAAGAAATGCAAGAAAACATCAAGGCAACAGGTAAGTTGAACATTGTTCTTCGTGATGAAAATGGTAACATCAAAGAAGAACACACCCACGACAACTTAGTTGTAACAACAGGTTTACAACACATTGCATCCCGTATGGCAGGCACATCACAAGGCGTCATGTCACACATGGAAGTGGGTACAGATAACACCGCAGCATCAGCCGGGCAAACTGGATTAATCGCAGGCGGTTTAACAGCTGGTCGTCAAGGTCTTGACTCATACACAGCCTCAGGTGCAACTGTAACTGCCGTTGCAACTTTTGCTGCAGGTGAAGGCACAGGCGCATTGACAGAAGCAGGCATCTTCAATGCTAGTTCATCAGGCACCATGTTGTGCCGTACAGTGTTCCCAGTAGTTAACAAGGGATCATCTGATAGTATGTCAATCACTTGGACCATCACCATCTCATAATTCAGTAAGTAAACAATATGGCTAACCTGATTCCTGCTCAAACCAGGCACGAAATTGCTCGGTCAATTTATCGTGACATCATTACAGGACATGACTTTTTCTATGTTTTCGCAGGAAAATCATTTGAAGAAGCCGATACTCCTGTAGATACCCGACACTACATTTCCGACGTACATAGAAATATGTTGTTGGCAAAACGTGTCGTACCTGGTCCTTATGATGTGGTTTATATGATTCGTCGTAAGGATTGGGAATCAGGGACCATATATGTTGAATATAGTGATTATGAAGAATTGGCATATGATGACGACGGTGTTTTTGTTGTAGAAGATTTTTATGTAATGACTGACGAATATAATATTTACAAGTGTATTCGTGTCGGAAGAAACAGTCAAGGTGTTGCCATTGCCTCAACTATAAAACCAACATCAACAACTCCTGAGCCTGTGGTATTAAGTGATGGGTATTGTTGGAAGTTCATGTATGAAGTTCCTGTCATTGATAGAATTAAGTTTCTTACAACAGATTATATTCCTGTGCGAAATGTATCTGACGGTGTTAATTTCAATGTGAATGGTGTTATTGAAGAAGTTCGTATTGAGAGCCCAGGTGAAGGATATAATACACCATACCTAGTAATTAAGGGCGACGGATTAGTACCCACAACCATTACATTTAATGGTGGCACAGCTGTAGATTCCGCAAACGATACCATTGAATATCCGGGTCATAATTTTGCAACAGGTGATGCCGTAACATATAATACAGGTGGCGGAACTTCCATCACAAATTTAACAAACAATACTGTTTACTATACTATATTCTATACCAATAAAGAAATTCGTTTAGCAGCATCGTTAGTTGATGCTGAAAATGGCGCATATATTAATATTGCGTCGGGTGTGGGATTGTCACACTCATTGACACCTGTAGGCACAACATCAAACGTGACAATTGACGGTGCGGGGAGTATCACTTCTGTTACTGTCACAAACTCAATGCGCGGATATACACATGCCCGTGCAATCATGTATGATGCTAAAACTACACCTGCTGATTATAGCCCATCAATTTCTGGCTCAGAAAACTATTCAGGGACCATCTCCACTGATTCCACAACGCGATTGGTGTTGGGCACAGATACAGATTTCACAAATGAATTGGAAGATGGGTGGACCATTGTAGATTCAGCGAACAATGTGATAGGTGTTGTATCTAATATCATCTCTTCCACTGAATTGGAATTGGTCACATTCCCAGAAGTTGAACTTGCCAACTCAACATATAGTGCATTTTCGGGTAATGGATTTCAGGGCATAGTTGTTTTAGGTGCTGAAACAGCAAGTGGTATCAATCAAGATGTGGTACTTGAAACAATTCATGGAGCCATTTATAAAGTTGATATCCTCGACGGCGGCGCTGGATATGATACAGCAACCGTTGAAGTTATTGGTGATGGTACGGGTGCAGAATTGTATATTGATCCCGATGATGATATTGTAAATGGTGTAATTAAGAATGTTCAAATTTTAGATTACGGACAAAATTACAATTATGCTCGCATTGTAATTAATGGATTGCCCACTGAAGTGGCATCTGTGCGAGCAAACGTAGGTCCTCAACGAGGGCATGGATTCAACATCGCCCAAGAATTGTTTGCTCATACATTGTGTATTAGTACAACAATCACCACAGAAAATGCCGATTTATTCCAAGGTAATGATTATCGTCAACTCGGAATTGTAAAGAATCTCAAGTTGTATAATGCAACACAAGATGTTGATATTGGGTATTTTCAAAAGGATACAGGAACAAGTTCGTTCATCGTCACCGTTCCTGAAGATGAATATAATGAATATTCCATTGACGATGAAATTGAGTCATCAACAGGTGGTATATATAAAGTATTAACAAAGTTGTTTGATGCATCAACAGAAACGTATAAGGTCTATCTGGCATATGTTGAAGGAACAGAAGGACTCACAACAGAAAATACGTTCACGAACAACACAACAGAATTTGAAAACTTGACCTGTACAAATGTGGAAGACCCTGAATTTGATAAAAATACAGGCACCATCATTTACGTGAACGATTTCTCTCCCATCACACGTACAGCAGAACAGATTGAAACTATTAAACTCTTTTTACACTTCTAGGTACATATGGCTATCAATTTAGGAACTTCACCCTACTATGATGATTTTGATGTTGAAAAGAATTTTCACCGAGTTCTTTTCAAGCCCGGTTATGCGGTTCAAGCCCGTGAACTTACTCAACTTCAAACCATTTTACAAAACCAAATACAACGTTTTGGTGACCATGTATTCAAAGATGGTTCTGTTGTAGTTGGTTGTGCTGAAACATTTCAGTTCAATGTACCATTTGTAAAAGTAAAAAACACCGATTCGGCAGGTATCACAATTGGTAGTTCTGCATATGAGTTATACAAAACAACGCTTGTGAATGCCGTTGTTAGTAACGAACTGGGTGTATCTGCCAAAATTGTGCGCGTTGATGAAGATTCAACAGGACAACGAGTTCTGTATTTGAATTACCAATCATCATTCTACGATGAAACAGCACAAGAACTCATCACTGTGTTTGCTGAAGATGAAGCACTCACTGTGGTTGATTCAACTGGTATAACACAATCATTTAGATTTTCTGTTTCAAGTAGTTCAGCCACAGGTGTAGGTTCACTCTACACCATTGATGATGGCATTGTCTATGTTGATGGAACATTTGTCCGTCATAACTCACAGACTAAAGTTCTGAGTTTCTATAGTAGTACACCAACAAAAAATATTGGATTCAGAATTATTACCAGTACGGTAACATCAAATGATGATGTAAGTTTACTTGATCCTGCTGCAGGGTCTTACAATTATGCAGCACCTGGCGGCGACCGATATAAACTTACCACACAACTTGAATCTTACGAAATAACAACAACACCTGACCAAGGATTCCATCTTCTATTCTTAGTTGAAGAAGGAAAGGTGAAGCGCGCATTTAACAAGCCACAATATTCAGAATTACAACGAGTATTGGCACAACGAACATATGATGAATCAGGTAACTATGTTGTCACAGGATTAAACGTCAATGTTCGTGAACATTTAAAAACATCAACAAATAATGGTAAGTACACAGTAGAAACTATTGGCGATGCTTCCAAGTTGGTGTATGGTGTTGAACCCGGTAAAGCCTATGTAGAAGGATTTGATACAGAATTAAAGTCCACTGATTATCTTGCAGTTGATAAGGCAACTGATACATTACTAGTTGATGAACAACAAATTCCTACATTGTTTGGTAATTATGTTTATGTAAAGTCGGTGACCGGTAGTTGGTCATTGGCTGAAAACAATGCCACACTCAATCTCCGTGACGGTAGTAGTGTTTTAATTGCCACGGCAAAATTCCGTCTATTACGTTTCTATCGTGATGTTACAGGAACAGGAAGTTCAAAATTCTACAAGTTATATTTGTATGGCATCACACTAGAAGCGGGCAAGACGGTTGATGATTTAACAACAATTCGTAACATCACAACAACAAATTCTAGTGCCACGGTGGCCATTACACCTGGAGATGATTTAGGTTCAGTTACACAAACTGGATTTAAATTACACGAAGGCACATATAATTCACTACTATTCCCCACAGGATCCCAAGCTGTTGTGCAGTATGAAAACGATACTGACTACTTCTTCTGGAAATATTTGGGTGAATATACATTCAACGGTTCAGGTAATGGTAGTATTGCCGTAAGTGGTGTGGGACAAACCTTGGCAGGCACTAGTTCTTCCTTTAAGGATGATTTCATTGTTGTTGAACCTGTAGGTGCATCATACAACTTAGCAGAAATCACAGGATACACACCAACCAATACAACGTCAGGTACATTGGCAGTTGCCGTGGGTGATGCAGGCGCAAACAGAAAAGTATATGCACGAGTTCGTCAAGGTAATGGTGCGCCTATTGATTTGACACTTGACACCACATTTTTGGCAGTGGATGGCTCAACATTAACTTCTACTAGTGCCACTAATTTAGCAGCAGGTAGAATTTACCTAGGCGTATCACACGCATTACAACTTGTATCAGTACACATTGCCGACGATACTGAAGCATACCCATCAACTGAAAGTGGTTTGAGTGCATGGAGTAATGTCACTTCAGAATTTACTCTATATGAAAACTCAAATGACAACGTATACAATACATCATATGTTCAATATACAGGTGCTGAAGATTTAACTGAAAAGAAAATTGTGTTGAAGTTAAAAAACTTCACACGCTCATCAACATTAGGTTACCTAAATAGAAATTCATATCAAAGTGCCTTGATTGATTTTGATCCAACAACACTTGATTACAACAAGCAAATCTTCACATATGAATTACCCGTGTATACATCAGAATCAACAGGCATCACATATGATATTCGTGATGTAATTGATTTCCGACCAACCGTTGAATTACGTTCGGGATATTCAGGTCAAACATATGTTGACGCCAAAAACAACAATATGAATGCATCACATAATGTGCCTATCACAACGTTAGATACAACAAATGGTATAACGATACCTGATCCCGATAGCACATTGACGGCATCATTCACCATTAATTTACCCAGAAAGGATAAAGTTGTATTAACCCGCGATGGTGAATTTAAGGTGATTACTGGTGTGTCTGCACTTAACCCACAAACACCTGCCGATGCCATTAACGCCATGACATTGGCAGTCATAGAATTGGCACCATATCCATCATTATCAACATTTGCTTCTCGCGTCTACGACCGCGAAGATTATGCATCAATTGTTCGTTTAGTAGATAATCGTCGTTACACAATGCGTGACATTGGTGAACTTGAACAACGTGTGAATAGACTTGAATACTACACAGCATTGTCAATTGCTGAAAATCGTGCTGCCAATATGTTGATTACAGACGATTCAGGTAACGCCATGGTTAAGAAGGGTATTCTTGTTGATGCCTTCGATGGACATGATATTGGTAACGTGTTTGATGCTGATTACTATGCATCAATTGATACCAAGAATAAAATATTACGAGCACCCTTCGCATTAAACAACATTGAACTTCATTTACCTTCTGATGAATCTGAGGTCATCACAACAGGATATTCAGGTACATTTACCACTATCACAGAAAATAAATTTGCGTCAAAGGGTCGTGTCTGTGGTAATTTGTTACTAGGTAATTACATGGCAGGCGATTTACGTTTGGATCCGCCACAAATCACATGGGTAGATACACAAGTTCGTCCTGATGTTCAAGTAAATTATAACGGCGTTAATGATGGATGGGAATTCAATACAAACGCCTTCAAGTTACACTGGAACAGTTGGAAAACCATATGGCAAGGTGTTGAAACAACCAATCTTCCTGTATTGAGTGTCACTACAGTTGCAGGTTTGGTAGGTGTTCGTGGTAGTGAAGCGGCACCATTAATTTCAGATGTCACAAAAAACATCATTACATCAGGTAAACTCCCAGAAAACAATCTTAGAAATATTGGTGTTCGTGTATTAGACGTTTCTGTTGTCCCATACATTGAAAAGCAAATCATCACATTCACTGCAACAGGATTGAAACCCGGTACGGCTGTTCAGGCATATTTTGACGGCGAAGATGTCTCAGCACATTGCCGTTACTTTACATTGCCTACCGGTGTTACTGTAAATACAATACGTAATTTGTCAGAAGGCATATTGTCATCACAATATACACCAAGTGCTTCGGCATACGGTGATCCATTAATTGTTGCAACCGATGGTACCTTAGTGGGACAATTCTTAATCCCTGCGAATACATTCCGCGTGGGAAATAAGGTGTTTAAATTAACAGATGCTTCAGAAACAACATCAGCGGCTGCACAATTACAATCATCAGGTGTCCCTAATATTGATGATGGTTCAATTTCATCAACACGATTCCCAGCAATTCGTCAAGATGCTCTTTCTGAAACACAAAACAATGTTGTGAGTCGTTTGTTGTTGTCTAATCCATCAACATTCAATCCCGCATCATTTGGCGATCCCATGGCACAGACCTTCATCATTGAAGGACATCCCGATGGTGTGTTCTTGAATAAGGTTGAATTGTTCTTCAAGAGAAAGTCATCAACCAAGAAGTTCACCATTCAAATCCGTGAAGTCATTAATGGATTCCCGGGCAATAAAATTGTACCGTTCAGTACCAAGACATTAAATGCGTCAGAAATTTCCGTCTCAGGTACTGCAAATACAGCAACCACATTTACATTTGAATCTCCGGTATATCTAAAGAACAACACAGAATATGCTCTTATGTTATTGCCTGAAAACAACACGACTGAATATGAAGTGTGGGTTTCTGAATTGGGTGAAAATTTAATAGGCACTAACGAACGTATCACACAACAACCTTATGTTGGTGTATTGTTCATTCCTAATAATAACACCATCTGGACAGCATTAGAATCTGAAGATTTGAAATTCAAAATGTATTCTAGAAGTTTTGAAACAACACGTACCGTCATTCTTGAATCTAAGCCCATTGATTACGTCACCATTTCACAAACAGGTACGTATGTTTTGAAACCAGGTGATGTTGTTCAAGTATTTGATGACACACAAACAGTATTGCCCGGAACAATTCAAGTATCAGAAAATGATACCATTGCGGGTTCAAGTACAGACTTCACCGACCTATCAGTGGGTGACCAACTTCGTGTATTTGCACCTTCGACAACAACCAATTTTACAGGTACTATCAGTATAACAGGTACTGCTGTCACTGGTTCAGCCACAACATTCACCTCAGACCTACGTGTGGGTGACATTCTATATCAAGATGATAACATCACTGTTATTGGAAAGGTGGCATCAATTCAATCTGACACAGCATTAACACTTGAAGCCTCAGGGTCAGGTACTACATTGAATTATCGAGCACGCGCTTTGTTAGGTACAGTAAAAGACATCATCTCTGATACAAGTTTAGTTCTTGAAAATGATGCAGTGAATATCACAGGAACAGGATTAACCTTCTATAAGGATGATACAACAGCTACAGGTTATGTCACGAAGGTGTATGGCACAACGGCTGAAATATTCATAACCTCAGGTAGTTTGGCAACAAACGATACATTCACACGTGGTGCGTCTACATTCACCTTTGATAGTATTGATAACAAGCAAGCTACAGCACTTTCACCTAACTTAGGTATCTTGAGTTTAAATCCCTCAACACAAGTGAAATTATCATACACACTACTTGATACATCAAGTACATATTATCCCGGGTTAGGCGCATATATTACTGTGAACAATAATGATACTGTTGAGTTGCCTAAAGAATTCACAATTTATTCTCATTCAAACACAACAGGAAACATTCCTACATTGAAGATAAAGGCGGAATTATCAACCAATAATTCATTGTTAACACCTGTGTTAGACACACGAAAAATTTCTGTTCTAACATTGGCGAATGACATTGCCGCATCTGGTTCTTCAGATGCCGTGTATGTCACACGAACTGTAACATTGGATGGTGACGGCGCCGATGACTTGCGTGTATTCTTCGATATGATTCGTCCTGAACAATGTTCTGTAATTGTAGAAGCCAAGATGCAGAATGTAGAAGATGATAGACCGTTTGCTGATGTTGATTGGGTAACGTTGAATGAACAGGCTCCTGTTGTATATAATGGTAACATCTATCAGGAATATAGTTACAGTGTGTCAGCTCCTTCATCATTTGCCAAGTTTGCTGTGAAAATTACAATGAACTCCACTGATAAGAGTAAAACTCCTCTCATTAAGAATCTCAGAGCAGTAGCGGTGATTTAATGGAAACGCCATTTGTACGTGATAAGCATTCCAAGGCACTTATAAATACTGACACAACAGTTATTTTTGCTCGGCGTCAAGAAAAGCGTCAAGTGCAGAAGATATCCGAGCTTCAAGAAGAAATTACTGAAGTCAAAAACGACTTATTAGAAATAAAACAATTATTACAATCAATAATCAACAGAGGATAACTTATGGCTACTTTAACGCTTCGCCAAACAGCCCCAGCAGCAGGAACAAACAAAGGTGCCCCACTTACTAATGCAGAAGTTGACGCCAACTTCAACAGTTTAGATGTTGCCAAATTGGAAAAATCAGGCGGCACAATGACGGGAACTTTAGTTCTTGTAACAGGAACAACAACCATTGCTCCTGTAAAACTTGTGTCTGGCACAAACTTAACAACTCCACAAGCAGGTGCCGTCGAATTTAACGGCACGAACTTGTTTTTCACCCCAAGTTCAACACGCAAAACTGTCGCCTTCACTGATAGTAACATCACAGGCACATCGGCAGGTTGGACAACTGGTCGCACCGTGACATTCGCCACAGGCGATGTAACAGGTAACTTCACCATTGATGGTTCTGCAAACGTATCAAACGTAGCGTTAACAATTGCCGCCAACTCAGTTGCTTTAGGCACCGATACTACAGGTGATTATGTCGCATCATTAGTGGCAGGCACAGGTGTTACATTAACAAATAATAGTGGTGAGAGTGCCACACCCACTGTTGCCATTGGTCAAGCCGTAGGAACAGCAAGTAACGTGACATTTGGAAGTATCAATGTGGGCTCAGCAACAGGTGCTGCCACAGGACAAATCAAGGCATCAGGTGACATCATTGCCTTCTCATCCTCAGATGCAGGATTAAAGACAGATGTTGCAGTTATTTCTGATGCTCTCACAAAGGTGAAGGCACTTCGCGGTGTCACATATACTTGGAATGAAGAAGCTAATGCATTAGGATTACATGGGGCAGATACAGGTGTTATTGCACAAGACGTTGCCGGTGTACTACCTGAAGTTGTAACAACCCGTGAAAGTGGTCACATGGCTGTGAAGTATGAAAAGATGATTGGGTTGTTGATTGAAGCCATTAAGGAATTGGATGATAAGTTAAGTAAGTGCAACTGCACTAAGTAATAACACAGGAGAACATAGACAATGGCCATCGTATCCAGCGGGCAAATTTCAATTAAAGATGTAGGCGACGAAAAGGGATTGCCGTCAAGTGAACTATCCCTTCAGTCATTGTCTACAAACAATGTTAACACATTGGATCCTTCTCCTAAGGTGCCTGCTAACACTTCGGGTGCGGTAGGTAATTATCCTGACGGTTCAACACCTCATGCTATCAGTGAGTTTTTTGCCTATAATCATAATTTTACTACTACAACTACCGCGGCACCAACAACTACAACATCCACATCAACAACTACCGCGGCACCAACAACTACAACATCCACATCAACAACTACCGCGGCACCAACAACTACAACATCCACATCAACAACTACCGCGGCACCAACAACTACAACATCCACATCAACAACAACGACGACATCAACAACAGAACCACCAACAACGACGACATCAACAACATCTACAACATCTACAACATCTACAACAGAACCACCAACAACGACGACATCAACAACATCTACAACATCTACAACAGAACCACCAACAACGACGACATCAACAACAGAACCACCAACAACGACGACATCTACATCTACAACATCTACAACATCTACAACATCTACAACATCTACATCAACAACATCAACTACATCAACAACCACAGCGGCGCTCGGTGATTGTTGGACCGTATACAACACTTCACCATTCAACAATCAACAAACCTATGTGTTCGACTATATACCCTATGGTAGTGCTGGATATATACAAGGATCATTGGATTTCGGCCAATTTGTTAATTTATGTGTAGCACCAGGTACGTTGATTGTAGATGTAAGCGGACAAGGTGGATCTACATCAGGTGGATTTGGAGTATGTACCAACGACTCTCAATGTTCAGGCTCACCCCCAGCAACAACTACTACAACTACAACAGCAGCCACAACTACTACAACAGCAGCCACAACTACTACAACAGCAGTCTGTTATAGTTCAACATTGGGACTTTCAGGTGTTCAAGGAAGTATATCTGGAGCCTGTTCAGCCGCAGCACAATTCACATATTATGTGGGTGGAACCAAGTTGTATACTGACTCGGGATGTGGCACGTTTGCAGACGCCGGTTATTATGGCGATGGAGGTGGGGTATACTATCAAGTAACAGGCGCAGGTAACTTGACAGGCCCAACATCGTGCCCAGGCGGAACAACGACAACAACTGCAGCTCCCACAACAACTACAACAGCAGCTCCCACAACAACTACAACAGCAGCAGCAACAACAACTACAACAGCAGCAGCAACAACAACAACGACAACATGTGTCGTGGGTTGTTTACCTGGCACATCAACATGTATAGGTGACGCTGCTGTATGTGACCTTCAAAATGACGATTGCACAATCACATATGGATATTTGGTACAAAACTGTGATCCTGGCTGTTGTTCAGGTGGTGCATGTATCTGCTAAATCATTAACAACAAGGTGATATTTACTTTATGAAAAACTTACGTTATATATCAGCCCAACCTGCCATTGATTATTACACATGGCAGGTTGAGGTTATGATACACAATTTTTTAAAAAATGGTTTAAATCCAAACAATATAGATATTGTATGTTCCATTAAAAACAATCATATCCCTGATGCTTGGATTAAATTAGCTAATCACTATAACACGGTTCGATTCTTTTTTTATAATGATGACAGAGAAAATTCGGTATATATTTCTTCAATTCGTCCACACATTCTACAAAAACATTTTGAGAAGCATCCTTATTTAAAAGATGAAGCCATTATGTATCATGATTGCGATATCATTCTCACGAAGCCCCCACAATGGGACCATTTAGTGCATGACGATGTTTGGTATTTAAGTGACACGCGCTATTACATTGGAGCAGAATATATTAAAAGCAAAAAATGTGGTGTGTACGAACGCATGTGTGAAATTGTAGGTATAAGTGAAGATGTTCCGGTACAATATGAGATGCACAGTGGAGGTGCTCAATATCTCATGAAAAACATTGATGCTGCTTTTTGGAAAAAGGTGTATGAGGATTCTGAAAAATTGTATCAATTTTTTCTTGACCATCTGAAAGCATTTCCTCAAACCGATAAATATCACCCCATACAAAAATGGACTGCTGATATGTGGGCAGTTTTATGGAATGGTTGGTATTTTGGACATGATACCAAAGTGGTGGACGAATTAGAGTTCACATGGCCTATGCACGGTCTTGACTTTTGGGAGAAATGTACTATCATGCATAATGCGGGAGTTACAGGAGAAACAGCAGATAAGGACAGAACTTTTTTTAAGGGTAAGTATGTTGACGGAAAATTACCGTATAATAATATTACTCTTGAAAATTATAACGAAAAGATGTGTACATATAAGTATGTACAAGAAATTCTTGAAACCGCTAAAACGAGTTGTTTACTATGAGATATGATTTTGTTGAAATAGGCACATGCGACTACCACACGTTATTAGAAGGGTGTACACCTGAACAAATAGGTTTGTCAGTCGAACCTGTAAAAACATATCTAGACCGATTACCCGATAAACCTAATGTAACTAAGATAAACGTTGCTATATCAGCAGAAAACAACATAGTAGATTTATTTTGGGTTGAACCCGAAAATCAAGAAAAGTATAATTTAGGTTTCACAAAAGGTTGGGCCACTATAATTAAACCCCACCGAGGTCATTCTGAAGCAAAAAAGATGTTAGAGACAGGAATGTTAACTAACCATAAAATAGAAGCCATCACATGGTCTACCCTTGTGGAACGTTATCAAATCGAATCTGTGGATTTAGTTAAGATAGACACAGAGGGTCATGATTGTGTAGTTGTTAACAGTATACTTGATTCTTCTGTTCATCCAATACAAATAGAGTTTGAAATAACACATTGCTTAAAAGAAGAATTGGCTCAGACATATTCACGCCTTCAAAAAAATAGATATACATTAATTATAGAAGGTGAAGATGCCGTATGGAGAAGATGAATGATACCAAAAATAATTCATCAAATATGGGTAGGGGATTTTAAATTACCCAAGCGAGAACAGAAACTAGCAAATGAAATAAAAGAGATGCACTCGGATTACGAATATATTTTCTGGTCTTCGCCCCCACCATTATCTAAAAATATTCAAAATTGGTATGACAAATTCTACTCAATAAAAAACTATGCTTTTTGTGCAGACTTGTTACGTATTTGGGCTGTTAAAGAATTTGGAGGATTCTACTTGGATATTGATTTTAAACCGGTGAATTCATTGGACGATTTTTTAAATTATGATGGGGTATTTTTATACCACAACGAAGGCGACTTAACTATTCCAAATAATGTATTTGGTGCAAAAAAAGATTTAGATGTTCTAGAATACTGTACACAACAAATAAATGATAGCAATAATTGGTATGGGCCTAGTTGGTTTGGTAGTGTTGTTAAATCTTCTTTAGGGTATAGTTATGAAACCACACACGAAGTTATTAAAAACAAGATGAGGGAAAAGAATATAGAATATTTTGTGTACGGAGAATTTGAAAATAAATATGCAAAACATTTATCATTGTACAGTTGGTCGCCTGAAATTTGGAATAGATTAAATAACCAGGAACAGTTATGAAAAAAGTTAGTTTTGTCTGTACATCATTTAGAAGATATACATGTGTCAATAGAATCATTGCGCAGTTTAATGCACAAACATACCCAAACAAAGAACTGATTATCCTAAATACAGATATGGAATATCCTATGTCATTGGGATTTTCTGATGACCGTATTGTATTAATAAACAATAACACTGATATGCAAACAGGTCTTCCGTATACTAATCGAGGACAAATTTGTCGTGATGCAGTAATCTACGCCACAGGTGATTATTTCATGTTGGCTGATGATGACGACATTTACCTACCTTGGCATATTCAACAAGCTGTAGATAAAATAGAAGAAGTGGGTACAGATGCATGGAAACCTCAAAAAAGTTTCTTTGCCACTCAACATAAATTAGAACTTACACAAAATACATTGGAAGCAAGTGTTATTGTGAAAATGCCTCGGATTCGACAAATTGGATTTCGCTCAGACATCACAGGATATGAGGGATTGAGTTGGTATACTAAATTACGCGATGAAAAACAATTAGATGAACATTACACACACTACGTTCCCTCATATTGTTTCAATTGGTCAGACCCACATGAAATAGCAGGACATAAACAAAGTGGAAATATTAATGACCCCAATAATTTTGAACAACATAAAGCAGCATCACAAGATTATGCAAAAGAACCTTTACGTAATGACATGAACCTCACCGACGTATATGAAAAATATTACGTCTTTTTACGAAATAATAGTGAACTATTTCCTAGTGATTTAATCCTTAAATATGTGAAAGAATAATGCAACCAAACACATTTCCTGATGTAGCCAACATCATTGATACATCGTCTGTGCCCATTTTAATACTTGTGATATCTGAAGGGTGTGAAAATGGATTAAAACCAGAACAGCAGCAGTTAGAACAAAAGCTACAAGAACATCCTACACCTGTGGTATATTACACCATGTGTATCCCAGAACATCTCATGGGATTTCCTCGTGCCCAAACTCCCACATTATACTATTTTCTTCCGAAAAATCAAACTCCTGTGTTCTGGCGATTTGCCATATTCAATAACACATTGAATGATGATTTAAACATCATCACAAAAATGATGACAGGATTGACATATGAACAAGCTCGTTTCACACCTGAAGAACAAGAAACCATTTTAAAGGTTGATTATTTTTTAGAACAGGAGAAGGAAACCCTTCATAAGTTTCCTTCAGTATTTCAACAGGCACGGAATCTTGCCAAAGAAATGTGGAAAACAGGAAAAAACGCCGCAAAAGGATTGCCTGTCATTGTTCCTACTGAAGTGGGATTTGAACGTATGAATATTTGTCAGTCATGTGACAAGTTGGAAAAAGATGCATTTCGCTGTACTGAGTGTGGTTGTTTCATGAAAACCAAGACTCAACTCGCCTCAGCGTCATGTCCATTAAATAAATGGGCACCGCATGTATAAATACTATAGAACGATTAATTAGGATTTCTCAATGGCAACGTTAACATTACGAACAGTTAAAGGATCAACATTAACACATCAAGAACTTGATGACAATCTCTCAAACTTGAATAGTTTCAAGGTTGAAGGTCGTGCAGGAACGTTAACAACAACAAGTACGTCATTAAATCAACTATTGGATTCTGTTGCAGCATCTTCTGTTAGAACATTGCGATACATTGTTCAAGTTGCCAACACAACTACGAGTGAGTTTCATGCCACATCTCTCATGATTATTCATGATGGAACCACTGTGTATTTAACTGAATATGGCACTGTATTGACAGGAAACTCTTTGGCAACATTTGATGCTGATATTAATAGTGGAAATCTTCGTATTTTAGTTACGCCTACAAATGCATCATCAACGGTGTTTCGTTTTTCTGCTATGACAATTCAGGCATAATTTCAAAAACTATAAATATTCAACATATGGCAACTGCTCGTAATTTAGTTATTGACCAAGGTAGTACATATTCAATTTCCATTGAACTGTCTGACGCCTTGGGCAATCCTTTAGATTTAACTGATTATACCATTCGTGCTCAAATGCGTAAAAGTTATGGGTCGAATACGTATACTCAATTCACAACTTCTGCAGGTGATGAACCTGAGAATGGGGTGATTACATTATCATTAACATCAACTCAAACAGGAGCATTACGTTTTGGTCGATATGTCTATGATATTGAAATTGAAAATGATGATGTAATTACCAGAGTTCTTGAAGGGATAGTAACCGTAACACCCGAGGTCACACGATAATGGCACTCAAAGTACAAGTATCAACACCTCAAAGAATTAATACAAATGTAAAAAAGGTTTCGTTACCTCTAGTTAATTTAGAAGAATTGAAGAACGTGAATAAAGATAATTTAGAAGATGGCGCCACTTTGATATGGAATGAAACGGAACAACGTTGGGATGCACAGCAAATTCAAGCATCAGCAACGAATATAGATGGCGGAACATATTAAAAAACCCACAGGAGATTTTCCATGTCAACAGTAATTCAAATTAAGCGTTCTTCAGGATCAACAGCACCAGCAACATCTGCCTTAGCAGAAGGCGAATTAGCGTATAGTCAAGACCGCTCCAACAGCGGCGCCGGCGCTATTCTCTACATCGAATCTGTAGGTTCAGACGGTACTACCCAAGTTATTGATAAAGTAGGTGGTAAATACTACACCAACACAGTTGATGCCTTCTTAGTTCCTGCCACAGGAACAGTGGGCGCAAAGGTGGAATTAAAGGATGCCGATGCTACACATTCTGTCACATTAAAGGCACCTAACACAGTTGCAGCCAACGTTACATACACATTACCTTCAACATTCAGTGCAGACCAATATTTAAAGACTGACGGTTCAGGTAATCTTTCATTTGCTGCCGTTCCATCAGGATCCTTCACAATTGCAGGTGACACAGGTACTGACAATTTCACAACAGGTGAAACATTAACATTCACCGGTGGCGAAGGTATTGATACATCAATTACCGATAACGTAGTAACAATTTCAGCAGAAGATGCATCTGATACCAACAAGGGTATTGCATCATTCAACAGTACCAACTTCACAGTATCATCAGGTAACGTTGTTATCAACTCAGTACAAGCCACAAAGGTTGATATTGCAGGCGGCACATCATTAACATCATTGGCTGATTCAGATGAATTCTTGGTCTATGATGCCTCAGCAGAAGCAAATCGTCGCATCACAGCAGAAAACGTTGCAGATTACATCTATGCCGGATTGTCAGGTGATATCAGTGTAACTGAAGCAGGTGTAGTTTCTATTGCCGCTAACTCAGTAGCACTAGGTACAGACACAACAGGTAACTATGTTGCTACTGTTGCGGGTACAGCAAATCAAATTTCCATCACTGGCTCAGGCTCAGAAACGGCTGCTGTTACAGTTGCATTAACTGAAGATGTGGCATTGGTAGGTGATTTGACAGTTGGTGGTAACGACATCAAGATGAGTGGTGGCACAACAGCCATTACATTCTCAGGCTCAGGTGACGTTGCAGTAGCAGGTGATTTAACTGTTACAGGTAATGACATCAAGTCCTCATCAGCCACAGCACTTACTCTTTCAGGTGCTGATGTCGCAGTTGCAGGTGATTTGACAGTTACAGGTAACGATATCAAATCCTCATCAGCAACAGCACTCACATTGTCAGGCGCCAATGTTGAAGTTAAGGGTGATTTACAAGTTACAGGTAACGATATCAAGTCATCAACAGGCGCAACTGCCTTGACACTTGATGGCGCCAACGTAACTGTGGCAGGTAACTTAACAGTTAACGGTTCATCAACAATTGTAAACTCAACAACTGTAACAATTGATGACGTACTCTTGAAGTTGGCTGATAACAACACAGGTAACTCAGTTGACTCAGGTGTCTATGCTGAATATGTTGAATCATCAACAACGAAGTATGCTGGTTTCTTCCGCGATGCGTCTGATAACAACATCTTCAAGTTCTTCAAAGGATTAGAATCAGAACCATCAACAACTGTTAACGTAAGTGGTACAGGTTACTCAGTTGGTACAATCTTAGCCAACTTGACAGGCGGTACTGTTTCAAGTCTAGCTTCAGCAATCGGTGTTGCAGATGGTGGTACAGGTGCTTCAACATTGACAAGTAACGGTGTATTGTATGGTAATGGCACAGGCGCCATTCAAGCAACAGCAGCAGGCACAAACAATTACTTCTTGAAGTCAAACAATGGCACACCAAGTTGGTCAAATGTCATTGATGGTGGTACTTACTAATAATCTGAATAGAGACTCGTTATGGACACACAAAAACTTTTAAACAAGTACATCGCCTCTTTGGGTGAACAAGTCAAACAGTTAACAATGGAAAAAACAATGTTATCTGCCCAACTTGCTCTCACCCAAGAGGAGTTGGAAGAAATGAAAAAGAAGTTAGATACTTCCCCGGCATCTGAAGAAAATAGTCAATGGCAACAATAATTAAACTTAAAAGAAGCGAGTTAGCATTAGCTATACCAACCGTCAATGATTTGGCGGTTGGTGAACTTGCTATAAATTCAATTGATAAAATCTTTTATATTAGAAAATCAAATGATGAAATTGTACCTGTTGCCAATTACGTTGATATTGATCCAAGTGAAATTGACACCCGTTTAGATGCTGTTGAAACTGCTTTGTTAGGCTCAGTGTTCCCGTCAGGAGATTACGGGGATTTAGATGCTTTAACTGTAGATGCGTTTGGCGTCTTAGTGAGTAGATCCTATGATTGTTTAACGACACCGGCAGGATCTTTGTTAGAAACAGATTTAGAAAGTCTTTAATATAAAATATAGAGATACAGGAGATTTATAGATGCCAACACAGGTGCAGTTTCGTAGAGGAACAACAACACAAAATAATAATTTCACCGGCGCTGCGGGTGAAATTTCGGTAGACACAACTCTTAAAACTCTACGTGTTCATGATGGCACCACCCAAGGTGGGTTTTCTTTGGCAAAATCTGATTTGTCTAATACAACAGCCATTACACCTACAAGTGTGTCTACATTAACAAACAAAACTGTTACGTTAGGTAATAACACAATAACAGGGACTATTGCAGAATTTAATACCGCGTTAACTGACAGCGATTTTGCCACGTTAGCGGGCACAGAAACATTAACAAACAAGACGCTAACAAGTCCTACGCTAACAAGTCCTACACTGACAACACCTACGTTGGGTGTGGCATCAGCAACATCGGTTGCATTGGCTAACGGTATTCTTCGTTCAGCTACACTGACAACCTCCGCCACAACAGCAAATCAAGTAGCGGATAGTATTGCAATTGCAACGTATAGAAGTGTGAAATATCAAATTTCCATCACATCAGGTTCTGCATATCATATGACTGAAGTAAGTATCATCCACGATGGAACTGATGCATACATCACTGAATATGGTACTATTTTGACAGGGGTATCATTGGCGTCATTTGATGCAGATATCTCAGGGGGCAATCTTCGTCTGTTGACAACACCTGCAAATGCCTCAACGGTGTATAAGATTGTAGCAACAGCAATCAATGTCTAATGGCTATCCAATCATCAGGTGCCGTTTCTCTAGGGAACATTAACCAAGAATTGGGGCGAAGCCTTACTGCCAGTATAGGATTACGTTTGGCAGAAATAGGCTCATATGTAACAATAAATACCGGTTCAACATCTAGACCAAATGGTCAAGCACCCCACACAATGTCAGAATGGCGGGGGTATAACCATACAGCCTCAGTGGGTCCCACTATAACCAATGCGGTAACATATGATAGTGGGGCAGGTAACAACTATGTTTACTCACTATCTTTTTCCATACCGAGTTCAGGCCCCTATTATATACAGGTGCAAAATATTACAACAGGTAGTTATTCCGGATTATATGGATTCAGTGGTACAACAGGTACGGTAAACGCTAGTACAGAGGTAGCCTGCCAGAATGTATCTTTTCGTATGCGATTATACAATTATAACACAGGACAATATTTACCTTTTGGGCCCACATATACACTTTATGCCCCACCACCTCAATACGGGGAATATTTGTCAACTGCATATTGTAGTGGATATACTCTGTATGGAAATTTTGCTAATGGGAATTGTGGTTCATATGTAGATGTTGCTGAATATGATTCTCCCACATGTGGTTATACTGGAGGTGGTGGCGGTTCTTGTGGGGGAAACCACACCGGTAGTGCATGTTGTAGTGCAAATGGCACGGGATTCTGGGCATTTAATAGTGATTGTGGTGATAGTTCGAGAGTTGATTTATATTATGACTCAAATGCATGTTACTATACTGGAGATGGTAGTTGTGTATCCCACACAGGAACATATAATAATGGAGTATATATCTATTATATGACGAATGGGTGTTTAAGTTATTTTGTTGGTTCCTGCTAACTTTTATTATCATGCCTAAAACAATAAGTAATTTTCTTACACAGTCTGAACGTCTAGACTGTCTCGCAGAATCATTAGAAATTTCAGAATACATTATTCTGAACTCTACCATAGATATGGCTATGTGTATAAAGTATAGACATCATGTAACTGAATATTTCAACAATGAAAATCTACAAATTGCAGGAACAATCAAAATATCACACCAATCCACTAAGATAAATCTTAACGATATCATACAGAATAATGTGTTTCCTATTACACCCACTCACATGGCTGTAGTATCATTGGCCGCGCTTTCTCCGCAGGACAGAGTTATGCATATTCGTCAAGGGGATGAGTTTATTATGGAACCATTTCCTTTAGAACTTGACCAGGGGTGCGTACACGCACTTCAAAATCATACACATCTAGTCATCCCCACAAAATATTGGATAGACAATAGTGATGTAACACTATCAGCCGATAGCTGTGTGAGATTGTATCTACTATATGGTAATATAAATACACAGTAACCCTGCCACCGAGGATAGAGAATCATGGCAACCACAAAACGTTTTGTCGCAAAAAATGGATTAGATAACAACGCTCAAAGTATTACAAATGTAGGTGTTGCAGGAGCAACTCTTACAATGTCAAACGCCCACAGTTTGACATTAACAACATCAGGAAATTCAACATTAACAGTTCCCTCAGGATCAGCCACATTACTTTCTAGTGGTGGTGCATTGGGAACTCCCAGTTCAGGCACATTAACCAACTGCTCAGGACTTCCTGTATCAACAGGTATTTCAGGATTGGGCACAGGTGTTGCCACATTCTTAGCAACACCATCAAGTGCCAACCTATTAGCGGCTGTCACAGATGAAACAGGCACAGGCGCATTGGTGTTTGCCAATACCCCAACACTTGTCACACCCACGTTAGGTGTGGCAACAGCAACTAGTGTCAACAAAGTTGCCATCACAGCTCCCGCGACATCAGCAACATTAACCATTGCTGATGGCAAGACATTAACAGCAAGTAACACATTGACACTTACAGGTACCGATTCAAGTTCTGTGGCATTTGGCGCAGGCGGTACCGTGGCATATACATCAAATAATCTCAGTGCATTTGCCTCAACATCATCGTCTGAATTGGCAGGAGTACTTTCAGACGAGACAGGTACAGGCGCCTTGGTATTTGCCAATACCCCAACACTTGTTACACCTGTTCTTGGTACACCTACGTCAGGTACTTTATCAAACTGTACCGGTCTTCCTGTATCAACAGGTATTTCTGGATTGGGTACAGGTGTTGCCACATTCTTAGCAACACCAACAAGCGCAAATCTTCTTGCAGCAGTCACAGATGAAACAGGCACAGGTACTTTAGTATTCTCTGCTAGCCCTACATTCACAGGAACCGTTAGCGCCGCTAATTTGACATTGAGTGGCGATTTAACTGTGAACGGTACAACTACTACAATTAATTCAACAACAATTTCTGTTGACGATAAGAATATTGAATTAGGTGCTGTTTCATCTCCTTCCAATACAACGGCTGATAATGGTGGTATCACATTAAAAGGTACAACAGACAAAACATTTAATTGGGTAAACTCTACAGGTGCCTGGACAAGTTCTGAGCACATTGAAATTGCCTCGGGTAAGAGTTTGTTCCTCAAAGGTTCAACATCAGGAACCATCACAGTATCTCCTGCTGCAACAGCAGGCACTAACACTCTTACTATCCCAGCAGTAACAGGTACTGTTGTTACAACAGGTGACACAGGAAGTGTCACAAACACCATGTTGGCGGGAAGTATTGCTAATACTAAACTTACTAATAGTACCATCTCAGGTGTGGCGTTAGGTAGTAATTTAAATACATTGACAATTGGTACTGGGTTGTCAGGCACAAGTTATAACGGATCCGCAGGTGTCACAATTGCCAATACAGGTGTCACAAGTAACGTGGCAGGTACAGGTATTTCTGTGTCAGGTGCTACAGGTGCTGTCACTATCACCAACTCAGGTGTAACAAGTGCTGTTGCGGGCACAGGTATTTCTGTGTCAGGCGGCACCGGTGCTGTCACCATCACCAACTCAGGTGTAACTGCTGTTAACGGCAGTACAGGTTCTGTCACTGTAGCGGCAACCAATCAAACGATGAACATTGGTACCACGGCCGTTGCCATTAATCGAGGTTCGGCAAACTTAGCGTTGACAGGTATTTCAAGTGTGGCAATGCCAGGCTCAACATCAGGTACAGTGACATTACAACCTGCAGCAACAGCAGGCACCACAACAATCACATTACCCGCTACAACAGGTACTGTGATTACATCAGGTGATTCAAGTACAGTTACGAATACCATGTTGGCAGGCAGTATTGCCAACGCTAAGTTGTCTAACAGTTCCGTTACTGTCACAGCGGGCACAGGTATGTCAGGCGGCGGTTCTGTTGCACTTGGTAGTTCAATAACCTTGACAAATGCGGGTGTCACAGGTATCACTGGAGGAACAGGTGTGTCTGCATCAGCCTCAACAGGCAGCGTAACGGTGTCTATCGGACAAGCAGTAGCAACATCCTCAAACGTACAATTCAATAGTATAGGTGTCAATACAGGGGCATCAGGTACAGCAGGTGAAATTCGGGCAACAAACGAAATCACAGCCTATTACTCTGACGCACGACTAAAGAACTTCCATGGGAAGATTGAAAAGGCAGGTGAAAAGGTAGCGGCATTAAATGGTTACTACTTCACAGAAAATGAACTTGCCAAGTCATTGGGATATAGTAATGATAAGATGCAAATCGGTGTAAGTGCCCAAGAAGTGCAGGAAGTATTACCTGAAGCTGTGGCATCTGCTCCCATTGATGATAAATATTTGACGGTAAAGTATGAAAAACTTGTTCCTCTTTTGATTGAAGCTATCAAGGAATTACAAGCTGAAGTTGCTGAATTGAAAAAGCAAAGATAATAGGAGTACGTCATGGGGTTACTACCAGCAACTGGTTCCGCTATAACGATGGGCCGTGTGCGTAATGCATACGGCCTATCAGGAGCAGCTCGATTACGTGCTGACTTGGCACAGGCGGTTAATAACAATCCTGTAGGTACTGCACCAAACATTAATCTATCAGGTCAAGTACGCCTATCTATTGATTTTGGTGGAAGAACCACGCCTTTCAACTACTAATATACATATTGACAAATAGATATTAACATATTATATTTTTACTATTCTTTTTGTGGAGTGAAACATGAGTACAATTACATTTGAACAATTATTAGATGTCATCAACGAAAACCCATCGGAATATGAAGAACGATATGTCCGATGGGTTACCGTTGCCCATGATAAAAAGAAGTTAACTGAACTTCTGTATGAATTGAAATATCTAAAGGAAGAAAACAAGTGGCCTGAAAGAATACAACTACTTGAAGAAATTCTTGAAGAAACAGGGCATGAACATTGCTACAATCTTTTGGTGAATGAGCCACAAACCGCTCGTTTCGCTTTGATTGAAAAATTTGCTCGTCAAGCCGCCATGGAAGTATTAATTTTTGACCGATATGGTATTGAAACATTAAATATCATCACACAACTCCCACTTGCTGATTATCAATTGGTGGTGAAGCGAGTTTATGAAATTGTCACGATGATTCGTGACATCACAACATCCACTACATCATTGGCACAAGGATTGGCGGGTGTATGAAGAAGAACATTTATGGTTTGAGTGCATGGAGATTTCAACCCACGAAATTGGCAATTCTTGTTCCATGTCGAGAAAATATGTACAGTTTATTCGCATCATCACTTGTTGAATTAGTGAAAACAACAACGATGGTGGGTATTGATGTGCATGTACTTTATAATCAAAGTACTATTCTATTAACCCAACGAGAAAAGTTGGCACAACAAGCACTTGAAATTAACGCTGATTATGCCCTATGGCTAGATTCTGACATGTTATTTCCCAGCAGTGCAGCATTACGATTAATGGGACACAATAAGGATGTTGTCTGTTCCAACTACATGAAACGTTCTGTTCCTTTACAGACAGTTGCCTATCCTGAACGAGGTGACTGGGACAATTGGTTGCCATTGGAATATGACCAAGAATTACAAGAAGTTGAGGGGGTTGGCATGGGGTGTGTCATGATGAAAACCGAAGTGTTAACAAAAATTCAACCTCCCTATTTTGCTTTTGAGTATAAAGATAAAGAATGGCATGGTGAAGATTTCTACTTCCAAAAGAAATTACGCGATGCGGGATATAAGATTTGGGTGGACATGAATCTCAGCCGCCAAGTACGTCATGTAGGACAATGGGCGTTTGGTCCATCCATTGATGTGAATGACGAAAAGATTGTTAAAAAACATAAAGCTAAAATGAAGAAGGAGTCATAATATGTTGAAAGGTGAAAGTTGGTTAGCCCATAGTGATTTGTTCACGAAATATTGGATTGTTGAAACAAAGCCATGGGTTCGTTCTCTTGGCTGGTTCACTGATTTTGAACAGACAGTCCGAGATTCTAAAGGGTGGGCTCAGGCGGGTGAAAAGGAACTCACCATTTATGAATACATCAATGTGTTGGAAGAAAAAGGCTCAGAGAGAAAAATTTATCAGCATGCCAATGGCAAGTGGCAACACATTTCAGCTCCTTTAGTATTCGTTGTTCGAAAAAATGATGAACTTGTATTCATTGCAGGTTGGGCAGGAGACCCCAAAACTATCAGAGAATATCAATCTCAAAGTGTGGATCCATGGGACTGGCCGGAAAAGATTATTGTTGATGTCAATCCTCTAGCAGCAATTCACACATTGAAATTTAATCGCACAGAAAATTTAGAAACTCCTGTATTTTTTGCCAGTAACGGCGAAACAAATGCAGATGAGAATTGGGAACACCTTGTTAAAATGTGTCCGCGAGCTGTCCGTATTGATGGAATTAACGGTCGTAGAAAAATGTTTTTACGCTGTGTGGATTTATCAGAAGGGGCATCCCACTTCTTTGTAGTCACAGGAAAAAACAAATTAACTGACAAAACAATTTTTGATTATCCAGTAAAAGATGCACCGCGGGCACATCTCGTATTTAATGCTAAAAATATGAGTAATCGTCTAGAATATGGACACATGGGTGTCGTGGCATATAATACCGATTTGGTTCTTAGCACCCCTGAAAACTTTGGTCTGGACTTCACCTCATATAGTCCCATTCATACAGTGCCGCGAACCGTATCAGAAGCCACATTTGCCACTAGTCCATTTGAGGCTTGGCGAACAGCATTCCGTGAGTGTGTGAAACTCACGTTACGAAATTCAATAAATGACCAACATTGGTTGGCACGTTGGATGGCGTTTGCCGAGGGAGTTCATAGTAATTGGGTACTTATTGGTGCAAAAGAAGGGCATGAATTTGCTCTACGATATAAAGATTCCCCCGATGAATTACGGAACACTGTTGATTGGAATTGGCTTGATAATCACTTCAAAACAACGCACACATAATCAATTCTTATAAATAGTTATTGTACTCATATCAATAGTTGAGGAAGATTATGACAGCAATAACCACACGACAACAATTAAAAGATTATTGTTTGCGTCGTTTAGGGTATCCCGTCATTGAAATCAATGTAGATGACGACCAAATAGAAGATAGAATTCAAGATGCCATTGACTTCTTTCATGAGTATCATTTCGATGGGGTGGAACGTGTTTATTTCACCCCAAAAATCACTTTATCTGAACTCTTTCTTTCAGGTATTTTAGGTGAAAATTTTGAGATAGGTGAGACCGTAGAAGGGGCAACATCAGAAGCCATAGGTGTTGTTGTTAGAAAATCACCTGGTATTTTAGTTATTAAAGGAGATGATCCTTTAAGACCTTTCGTTGCTAGTGAAGTTATTACAGGTTCCAATTCAGGATTTTCAACTACACTTCGAAACACGAATCCATATTTTGCAGGAACATTTGCAAAAAAATATTTTGATGTAGCGGACCCGGTCACAGGTGTTATCCGCGTTTTCCCATTGGGGTCAGCAGGATCAAGTTCAGCAGGCACCACAAATATTTTCAATGTTGTATATCAATTCAGATTGAATGACATGTATAATTTGTTGTCATCTGATGTTACATATTACAATCAAGTGAAAATGCACTTACAATTACTTGATGATATGTTTGCGGGTAATAGAACTATTCGTTTCAATAGAAAAATGAATCGTTTGTATATTGATGTAAATTGGGAAGAAACTTTCTCTGAGGGTGATTATGTGGCAGTTGAGGCTTTTGTGATGGTTGAACCAGAAACATTCACAGAAGTATATAATGATATGTTTTTAAAGAGATATGCCACAGCCCTTATCAAACGTCAATGGGGTACAAACTTAAAGAAGTTCCAAGGTATGCAACTTCCGGGCGGCGTTCAAATGGATGGACAACGTATGTTCGAAGAATCCATGGAAGAAATTCGTCAAATCGAAATAGAAATGCAAAGTCGTTACGAACTTCCTGTTGACTTTATGGTGGGATAATGCCAACCAATTTTTATTTTCAAAGCGGTAACACCTCGGGAGTTACCAATGAACAGCGACTCTTGGAAGATTTAATCATTGAAAGCATCAAGATTTATGGTCATGATGTATACTATCTTCCTCGTTCATCAGGTAATCAAGATAATGTATTGGGAGAAGATGTATTAAGTCGCTTTGATACTGCCATTCCATTAGAAATGTATTTGGCAAACATTCAAGGATGGGACGGCAATGGTGAACTATTCACAAAGTTTGGTATCAATGTAAATGACCAAGCCACATTCGTTGTTTCAAAACGTAGATGGGAAGATAGTGTAGGAGCCAGTCCCCCGGAATTACTACAACTCCCATCTCGTCCCGCTGAAGGAGATTTAATTTATCTCCCGAAAACTAACAGTATGTTTGAAATTAAGTTCGTGCAACACCTTGATCCATTCTATCAATTAGGCAAATTTTACATTTACAGTATGAGTTGTGAATTGTATCAATATAGTTCAGAAGTGTTTTCAACAGGTGTTGCAGAAATTGATGTCACAGTTGACACCATTACACAAGATGCCTATGAATATGAAGTGTTAACTCAAACAGGCGGCAGGTTGTTAACACAAGCAGGATTCTCAATTATCAAACAAGATTTCAAAACAATTGATAATGTACCGTTTTCTGATACAGAATTTTTCGAATCTGAAGGCAGCGACATTCTTGATTTTTCTGAAGTTAATCCATTTGGTGAATACTAATGTTTAATAATCGTCACTTCTATCATCAACATATACGTAAGGCTATTATTGCTTTTGGTACGTTGTTTAATAACATCACATTACGTAGAATAAACGCCGAAGGTGAAGTTGCACAAAGTTTGTTTGTGCCATTAAGTTATGCCCCAAAGCAAAAGTTCATAGACCGTATTCGTGAAGCTCCTGAACTAGAAACAGGTCGTGCAACGTTTCAAATTACATTACCCCGTATGGGATTTGAAATAACAAATTTTAATTATGATGCATCTAGAAAATTAGCTGTTACACAAAATGTTCGTTCAGTTGATACAACAGGTACAACAAATACGGGTGTTCGCTATTCATATATTTCTACCCCATATAACATGGGGATTAGTTTAAGTGTGTTTGCAAAAAATCAAGATGATGGATTACAAATTGTGGAACAAATTCTCCCCTATTTCAATCCTGATTTCAATGTCACAATTAATGAAATTCCTGAACTGGGCGTGAAACGTGACTTACAAATTGTACTGGATAACATCAGTTATCAAGATGAGTGGGAGGGAGGATTTGATAAGCGGTTGAGTGTAATTTGGGATTTGAACTTTACAATTAAAATGAACTTCTTTGGGTATGTGCAAGATGCCAATCTCATCAAGAAAACAATACAAAACATATATACAGATTATGGATTGTTTGAAGGACAACCTCCTACAAATACTCAGGTTGGTAGAAGAATCACAACTACCACAGACCCAGAAAATGCAACACCTATAGATAATTATACATTCGTACAAGAATTTGATGACATTTTTTCGAGTGAAATATGAGCTTTGATAAGTTAGATGAAAAATTTCAAGTTGTTTCAACGACAGTAGACGAGGTGGAAGAAAAGACATCTCCTGTAATAGAAGATGATGCCCAACACGCCCGTGAAACATTGAGAAATTTAATTGATAAGGGGAATGAAGCCATTGACGGTATCTTACATATTGCAAAAAACAGTGACCATCCCCGAGCATATGAAGTTGCAGGACAACTCATTAAGACTGTTTCTGATACTGCCAAGGATTTACTTGAAGTTCAAAAGCGGAAAAAAGAATTGGAAAAAACAGATAAACCAAAAATACAGACACAAAACAATTTGTTCGTTGGTTCAACTCATGAGTTATTGAAAGCCATGAAGAAAGTCAATGAACCCATTACAATACAGGATGTAAATGATTGAAGAAAACAATTCGTACCATGGCAATCCTAACTTAAAACCTGTTGGTCATCAACACCAGTTCACACCAGAAGAAATTCAGGAATTTGTGAAGTGTCAAGAGGATCCAATTTATTTCATTGAGAATTATTGTCACATTGTTACACTTGACCATGGATTACAACTTTTCAAACTGTACGGTTGTCAGAAAACGAAAGTTAATGTTATTCTGAATAATCGTAAAGTGGTACTTATGGAAGGGCGTCAGCAAGGAAAAACTATCACGGCTGCCGCATGTATCCTATGGTATACATTATTTCAAGAGAGTAAAACTGTAGCAATTCTAGCCAATAAAGGTAGTGCTGCGCGTGAAGTATTAGACCGTTATCAAATCATGTATGAACATCTTCCCATCTGGATGCAACAAGGAGTTCGTACTTGGAACAAAGGTAACGTTGAGTTGGAAAATGGAAGTAAGGTGTTTACTGCTGCCACAACAGGATCCGGTATTCGTGGTAAGTCTGTTAACTGGCTGTATATTGACGAAGCTGCCATTATCCCGAACAACATTGCAGAACAATTCTTTGCGTCTGTATATCCGACAATTTCTGCCGGTACAACAACCAAGATTCTGCTAACATCCACCCCATTAGGTTACAACCATTTTTGGAAATTCTGGAACGAAGCTGAAAAGGGTAAAAACGGGTTCGTTCATCACTTTATTCCATATTGGGAAATTCCGGGTCGTGATGAAGCCTGGGCAGAAGAACAAAGAAAGACGTTGGGTGATGTGAAATTCAATCAAGAAGTACTATGTCAGTTTTTGGGTTCTACAAACACGTTGATTAATGGCGCAACACTGGCATATATGAGTAGTATGGATCCTGTGTTTTACAATGAAATGGGGTTGTCCATTTATACTGAACCCAGCAAAGATAGAATGTATGTCATTTGTGTTGACGTTGCCCGAGGTGTGGGAGGAGATTATTCGGCATTCACCATTGTTGATGTCACTGAGATGCCGTATAAACTTGTAGGTAAGTTTAAAAACAATACCATTTCTCCCATGTTGTTCCCAGATGTCATTGTGAAAGCTGCACGAGATTACAATAATGCATATATACTTGTAGAAACAAATGACATTGGCGGACAAATTGCAGACATTCTACATATTGAACATGAATATGAAAATATGCTCTGTACAATACAAGAAAACAAACAAACCTACATTAGTCCAGGATTTGCCAAATCCACAACAATGGGTGTTAGAACCACAAAGTCTGTGAAACGTCAAGGGTGTTTCGCCATCAAATCTCTCCTCGAGGAGAAAAAACTAAATATATTTGACGCCGAAACCATTCATGAATTTTCAACATTCATTGAGAAAAATGGTACATTCGTAGCTGACGAAGGATATCATGATGACTTAGTGATGACGTTAGTACTATTTGGTTGGCTTACCACAAACCAATATTTCCGCGAACTCACAGACATCAACGTTCGTGAGAGAATCTACAAACAACAAATGATGCAAATTGAAGATGAACTGACACCATTTGGTTTCATAGATGACGGCACTTCAGAATCCATATTTGTTGAGAACAATATTGTGTGGTCAACCGATAAATCTTTGCCATGGAACAACATCTACAAGAATTAAAGTATTTTGAAGGTGTGTAAAGTTATAAATATTATAAACCATAGTGTAATCACGCCCTGAAAATACTATTAAGATTTCAATCACTAACAGGAGAATAAAATGGCATTTCAATTATCACCAGGCGTACTTGTAGTCGAAAAAGACCTAACAGGTATCGTTCCTGCTGTTGCCACATCAATAGGTGGCTACGTAGGAGCCTTCCAATGGGGTCCGGTAGAACAAATCACAACCATCAGCAACGAAGCTGAACTCGTCAAAACATTTGCAAAGCCAAACAATACAGTTGCCGCTAGCTGGTTCTCAGCCGCCAACTTCTTGGCATATGGCAACAACTTAAAGGTTGTTCGCTCAGTAGGTAGTAATGCAAAGAATGCTGTAACATCAGGCACAGCAATTCTCATCAAGAACGAAGACCAATGGGAAGCACAATATTCAAACGGCGCCGCATCAGTAGGTGAATGGGCTGCTAAGTTCCCAGGTGTTCTAGGTAACTCATTAAAGGTGTCAGCATGTGACGCTTCAGGCTTCTCAGCATGGACCTATCGCACAGAATTCGACGCAGCACCTGGCACATCAGACTTCCTCGTGAATTTAGGAAACACTGAAGCCGGCGACGAAATGCACATTGTCGTTGTTGACGAAGATGGTTTATGGACAGGCACACCTGGTACTGTACTAGAAAAGTTTGCATTCGTTTCAAAGGGTAGTGACGTTAAGAAGGCTGACGGATCAAATGCATTCTATCGTGATGTACTTCGTGGTTCACGTTACGTATATTGGATGGATCATCCTGCAGGAACAAACTGGGGCAGTGCTGCATCAGCATCAATCGAATATGATGGCTTAGGATCAGACGATTGGTCACTTGCCAATGGTGTTTCTGACGATGCACCATCAACCGGCGCACTTCAAACAGGTTGGGACTTATTTGCCAATGCAGAAATCGTTGATGTAAATCTTCTATTCAACGGTCCTAACGCATTAGCAGTTGGACAATACATGATTCAAACTGCTCAAGCACGTATGGATTGCGTAGGTTTCGTTTCACCTCTCTTAGCATCTGTATTAAATAACGCAGGCAGCGAAGCTGAGGACATCATCACAGACCGTCAAGATACATTAAATGTCAATACATCATATGGTGTTATGGACTCAGGTTGGAAATATCAATACGACAAGTACAATGATTTGTATCGTTGGGTTCCATTGAATGCCGACATTGCAGGTCTCTGTGCACGTACTGACACCATTGCCGATCCTTGGTTCTCACCAGGTGGTTTAAATCGTGGTCAAATCAAGAATGTTGTGAAGTTGGCATATTCACCTGACAAGACTGACCGCGATGAACTATATAAGAATGGCATCAACCCAGTTGTGTCATTCCCAGGCGAAGGTACTGTATTGTTTGGCGACAAGACACTTCTTGCCAAGCCATCAGCTTTCGATAGAATCAACGTTCGTCGTTTGTTCATCGTTCTAGAAAAGGCAATTGCCACAGCAGGCAAGTATCAATTGTTTGAATTCAACGATGCCTTCACACGCGCACAATTCCGTAACTTAGTGGAACCATTCTTGCGCGATGTTCGTGGTCGTCGTGGTATCTTTGACTTCCGCGTAGTTTGCGATGAAACAAATAACACAGGCGAAGTCATTGACCGTAACGAATTCGTAGCTGACATCTTCATCAAGCCAGCTCGTTCAATCAACTTCATGCAATTGAACTTCATCGCCACACGTACTGGTGTGAGCTTTGAAGAAGTCGTAGGCGCCTAAACTAAATAACTTCTAGGAGATAGAAACAAATGGATATTACCCAATTTAGAAACAAGTTAGGCGCAGGTGGTGCTCGTCCAAATCAATTTTTGGTAACACTTACTTGGCCTGCAGCAGTAGGAGTAGCCGCTTCTGATGACTCATTACTTGTCACAGCCGCTGCACTCCCTGCATCAAACGTTAACCCAACAATCGTTCAATATCGTGGTCGTGAAGTAAAGATGGCAGGAGAACGCATCTTTGATCCATGGACAATCACAGTTATCAACGATACATCTTTGAAGATGCGTCAATACTTCGAACGCTGGACAAACTTAATGAACGACCGTGTAAACAACGGTGGTCAATTAACCCCTGCGTTGTATCAATGTGATTTACGTGTACAACAATTGGATAGAAATGATGTTACACTTCGTACATATGAAATTCGTAACGCATTCCCAATTAACGTTTCAGAAATTGCATTAGCATACAGTCAAAATGATGTCATTTCAGAATTCACAGTGACTTTCCAATATTCGCATTTTGACGTAACACCTGTTTAATCTTTGACAAGGTAAAAATATTATGGATATTTTTGGATATAGCATCAAGCGGAAGGAGCCCGCACGAACTGAAATTAGTTTCGTGCCTCCTTCCGACGATGGTGCTCTCGACACTGTCCGGGCAGGTGGGTACTACGGTACCTACCTCGACCTGGATAATGCAGCAAAAAATGAATCAGATTTAATTCAACGCTATCGTGCCATTTCTTTAATGGCGGATGTTGATAGTGCCATTGATGATATCGTCAATGAATCCATTGCCAATATTGAAGATGAGGATCCTATTGAAATTGATTTAGATGATGTAAAGGCTCCAGCATCAATCAAGAAAGCCATCAAGGAAGAATTTGCAAACATCACACAAATTCTTGACTTTAAACATCGAGCACAAGATTATTTTCGTCGCTGGTATGTAGATGGTCGTGTGTATTTTCACAAAGTTGTAGACGTAGCAAAACCCAAACAAGGGTTAACTGATATTCGTTATATTGATCCAAGAAAAATCAAGAAAATCAGAAACGTCATTAAAGAAACTGAAAAAAATACAGGTGTAGAACTTGTACGTAAGGTGGAAGAATTTTTCGTATATAATGAAAAGGGTGTATTAACTACACCTGTGACACAAGCAAGTCCAAGTGCCACACAAGGATTGAAAATAACCAAAGACGCCATTTGTTATGTCCCATCAGGTTTAGTTGATGTAGATAATAACATGGTGTTGAGCTATTTACATAAAGCCATCAAAACAGCAAACCAATTGCGTATGATGGAAAATGCTCTTGTCATCTATCGTTTAGCAAGAGCGCCCGAAAGAAGAATTTTCTATATTGATGTAGGTAACCTTCCCAAGTTGAAGGCTGAACAATACATCAAGGACATCATGAATCGTTATCGCAACAAGTTGGTGTATGATGCCAACACAGGCGAGATTCGTGATGATAAAAAGACTATGAGCTTGTTGGAAGATTTCTGGTTGCCTCGTCGTGAAGGAGGTAAGGGTACTGAAATTGATACTCTACCTGGTGGTCAAAACCTCGGTGAAATTGCCGACATTGAATACTTCCAACGTAAGTTGTATGAAAGTTTATATGTTCCTGTTTCTCGTTTGCAACAACAATCAGGATTGAACTTTGGTCGTGCCGCTGAAATTAATCGTGATGAATTGAAGTTCACAAAATTCATCAATAAATTGCGCCGTCAATTTTCACGTATGTTTGATGACCTGTTGAAAACACAACTTGTGTTAAAAGGTGTCACAACTGAAACTGATTGGGAAGAAATGAAGGAAGATATCAAGTATAAGTTTGCTCAAGATGCCTATTATTCTGAAAGCAAAGACCAAGAATTGTTGCGGGCTCGCGTTGAATTACTATCACAACTTGCAGAATTTGATGGTAAATATATAAGTAAGAGTTACATTCAAAAGCATGTGTTGCGTTTAACTGATGAAGAAATTGCACAAATGAATTCAGAAAACGAAGAAGCTGCTTCAGCAGGAATGGATTACTCTGAACCCCTTGAAGACCCAAATCAGCCCGGCAACATATTACCTAAGGGATCTCCTTTCCCCGCCCCACCGGAGAAGAAAAAGAATGGAACTACATGAGGTTAAGATAGGCGATACCGTTTCTTTCACCCATAAAGGAAAGAAAGTTACAGGTAGAGTAATACATCGTCACGACGGAAATAAGAATTCTGCCCTTGCGGGTCATGTGAATATTCAGCCATCAAATGCAGATTCTAATCCCCATACCATACATGTGTCTAAATTAAAACCTGCTACACAAATAAAAGAGGATATTCAGATGGCAGATATTAACGAACAAATTTTAGATTTAATTGATAACATTGAAGCAGGCAATCATCTAGAAGCCAATAACATCTTCAACGAATTATTACAATCAAAAATTGATGCTTTGCTTGATGCAAAGAAAAATGAAGTTTCTTCATCAATGTTCAACACAGAAGAATGTGCTGAATGTATGGAAGAAGAAAAGAAAATGAAGAAGGAAAAGAAAGAAGATGAGGATGACGATGAAGAAGATGACTACGAAGATGAAGATGAAAGAATGGATGAAGCTTTAATTGGTGGTCAAAAGAAAATTGATGTCAACAAGAATGGTAAATTAGATGCCATGGACTTCAAGATGCTTCGTGCCAAGAAGAAGGGCATGAAGGAAGAAGTGAAATCAACTTCAGAAGCATATTCAGATCCATATGCTGCCAAGAAGGCGGCTGAAATGAAGAAGTCATATAGTAAGACTATGGCAGATGCCAAGAAGGAATATGAAGCTGCCAAGAAGCCAAAGTTTGCCAAGAACTTCATGAAGATGAAGAACGAAGAAGTGAAGCCCATTGATGAATTGAAATCTGCAACGCTCGGTTCGTATATCAAAAAGGCAGCAGATTCATATGCAGGTGAAGCTCAGTCTGGTACATACCAAAAGGTAGACAAGCGAGAAAGAGGAATTGCAAATGCTACAAACAAGCTTGTTAAGCGTGCAAAGGCTAATGAAGAAGTGGAATCCATTGATGAAATTTCTTCTGAAACTTTGAAGTCGTATCAACGAAAGTCCATGGATCAAGGCACCAGAGTGTTGAAGAAGCAAGAAGCACCTTTGTCAGCAAAAAAATTTGCCAAGCGCGTGAAGGGTATGGCCCGTTCCTCACAAATATTAGACAAGCGTGAACCTCCCAAAAAACTTTATAGAGGTGACAACAAGGGTGGATATCCAAAACAATGGGATGAAAGTACAAAGTTCACCGTTGAAAAGGATTAATCATGGCAAAGATGAGCGAAAAGGATATGGCTCAACGAGAAAAGATTGTGAAGTCCATGAAGAAAAACTTCAAAGATTTTCGCAAACGTTACGGTGCCAATGCAAAAAATGTAATGTATGCCACAGCCACTAAAATGGCAATGAAGGAAGAAACATCCGAAGAAAGAGGTGAATATGATTATGAAGGTGATATGGCAAAATCTTCATTGAAAACAATTATTCGTAATGCACAAGAAATGCATGATATGTTATCTGAAGATACCAATCTTCCTGAATGGGTTCAAGGCAAAATTACCTTAGCAGAAGATTATATTGTATCGGCTGCACAATATATGCAATCAGAATCGGAGTAACAAATGGCCATATCAATACTTAAAAAGACACCCATACATGTTGTAGTTGCCATTACAGGCGCAAATGCATCTGAAACCATTGATTTAGAAACAACACTAGAAACTACAACACAGAATGCCGCAACACCTAAGGCAAATATTAGTGGCATCTATTGGTCAATACCTTCAGGTAACGGAACCGTTTCAAGAAATTCTGTACAACTTTGGGCTATGACAGGTGCACGTGATTTTCAATTTCACGGATTTTCTGATAACAGAGAAAATGGTAGTAACATAGTTGTGACATTACCCGCAGGTGGTGGTACCATTATTCTTGAAATCATGAAGGTCTCAGGATATGGTGATACACAACATCTTAATCAATCAATAGGAGCATAATCATGAGACTCATTGCTGAAATAGTTGAAGATGTTCAAATCATCAACGAAGAAAATTCAAAAAATCTTTTCATTGAAGGTGTGTTTCTTCAAAGTGAAATTGCCAATAAAAATTCACGTATCTATCCCAAGACAGTTATGGAACGCGAAGTAAAGCGTTACATGAAGGAATATGTCGAAGCCAATCGCGCATTTGGTGAACTGGGACATCCTGAAGGTCCAACCATCAATCTTGACCGTGTCTCTCACATGATTGTGTCATTGAAGGAAGATGGAAACAATTATGTTGGTCGTGCAAAAATCATGAACACCCCAATGGGTAATATTGCACGTAACATCATTGAAGGTGGTGGTAAGTTGGGTGTGTCGTCACGCGGATTGGGTTCATTAAAAACCACTTCAGAAGGTATCAACGAAGTTCAAGATGATTTCTATCTTGCAACGGCGGCTGACATTGTGGCTGACCCTTCGGCACCTGATGCTTTCGTACAAGGGATTATGGAAAATAAGGATTGGATGTTTGTAAATGGTTCATGGACATATCAAAATATGGATGAAACTAAGAAGCTGATTGAAAAGACCAATCAACGTCAATTGCAAGAAATGAAGATTCGTGCCTTTGAAACCTTCTTAAATGCCATTTCAAAGAAATAAACTCGTATAAATAATATAAAGTTTTTGAAACAACTACAGGAGATACTAAATGTCAGTAGAAAACAAGATTCGAGAAATGATGGCTAAAAAGCTCGATGAAGCCTTCCCAGGAATGGGTAAGAATTTGGAAACTAAGGCTCCAGCTCAAGGCTCATCACAAACACCAGAAGTTCAAATGATGCACAAGGGCGGTGGCGCAGAAAAGCCATCAAACCCTGTAAATCAATTACAAGCAGGCGCAGGCCCCAAAGAAGCTGCTCCCATGAAGCAAGGTTCATCACAAGATGCTTCAATTGATTTAGAAACTGATGAAAAGAATCAAGGTAAGGCACAAGCATCAAAGAAGGCTAAGATGCCTACTGTTTCACATCAAGGTGCAGGCGCTGCCACTAACTACACAACAGTAGCAGATCCATCATCTGTCATCAACCAAGCATCTTCAAAGGGCAATGTTCACCAAGAAGAAGCTGAAGTAGAAGGCGAAGAAGTCATTTCAGAAGAAGAATACAATGCTCTTTCAGAAGAAGAAAAGGCACAATATTCATTAGTAGAAGAAGGCCCAGAAGAAACTGAAGAAGAAGATGAAACAGCACTTGCCGAAGCCATGGAAAACATGAAGGCTGAATTGGCAAAGGATGTTGAAAATCTTTTTGCATCAGAAGTTGACTTGTCAGAAGAATTCAAGACAAAGGCAGCTTCATTATTCGAAGCCGTCGTAACTGCTCGCGTTGCTCACGAAGTAGAAAAGATGCAAGATGCGCTTGCTGAACAAGCAGCACACACCGTCGTGAACATCCACGAAGAAATGGTTTCAAAGATTGATGCCTATCTCTCATATGTTGCTGAACAATGGTTGGCAAACAATGAAGTTGCAATTGAAACAGGACTTCGTGCAGAAGTCACTGAAGATTTCATTGCAGGCTTGAAGGTGTTGTTCAAGGAACACTACATTGAAGTTCCTGAAGAAAAGTACGATGTTTTAGGCGACATGCAAAATCAAATTGATACATTAACTGCACAAGTTAACGAATCATTGGCAAAGGCAGTTGAACTTAATACAGAGTTGAACGAAGCAAAGCGTGAAGTTGTATTCTCAAAGGCAACAAGTGACTTAGCACAAACTGAAGCTGAAAAACTTCGCGGCTTGATTGAAGAAGTTGAATTTGAAAATGAAGAATTATTTGAACAAAAGATTTCAGTTATTAAAAATAACTACTTCCCCAAGTCAACTGTTTCTTCACCCATCACAGAAGAAGTGGTAGAAACACAAGAAGTATCAGGTACGGTTGCTAAATATGCAGAAATGCTTTCACGCAACACATTTGGAAAATAAAGCTAGTATAAATAATAGTAACGTTTAACAGTAAACAAAAACTCAGGAGAACGTAAATGTTTTTATCAGAATCATTACAAAAGAAGTGGGCTCCAGTTCTAGAACACGGATCCCTACCAGCCATCAAAGACAACTACAAGAAGGCTGTTACTGCCGTTATTCTTGAAAACCAAGAAAAGGCATTGCGCGAAGAAAAGCAAGCATTGTTCGAAGCTGTTCCAGTTAACAACATTGCTGGCTCAGGATCAACCGAAATTGACCGTTACGACCCAATCTTAATTTCATTGGTTCGTCGTTCACTTCCAAACTTGATGGCCTATGACGTAGCCGGCGTACAACCAATGACTGGTCCAACTGGCCTCATCTTCGCCATGAAGTCACGTTATTCAACCCAAGATGGTGCAGAAGCATTATTCAATGAAGCTGATACCGACTTCTCAGGCACAGGCACACACGAAGGTACAAACCCAGTTGATGGCACATACACATACGGCACAGGCTTAACAACAGCAGCAGCTGAAGCTCTAGGCACAGGCGGTATGGCTGGTGACTTCAACGAAATGGCTTTCAGTATCGAAAAGACAACTGTAACAGCCAAGTCACGTGCATTGAAGGCCGAATACACAGTTGAATTAGCACAAGACTTGAAGGCAATTCACGGTCTTGATGCAGAAAGTGAATTATCAAACATTCTTTCACAAGAAATTCTTGCTGAAATGAACCGTGAAGTAATTCGTACTATCTACAAGGTTGCTAAGCCAGGTGCTGCTTCAACAGCAACAGCAGGTACATTCGACCTTGACGTTGACTCAAACGGTCGTTGGTCAGTAGAACGCTTCAAGGGCTTGATGTTCCAAATCGAACGCGATGCAAACGTAATCGCACAAGAAACTCGTCGTGGACGCGGTAACTTCATCGTCTGTTCATCAGACGTTGCAGCAGCTCTTGCCATGACAGGTAAGTTGGATTACACACCTGCTCTTTCAGGCAACGACGGCATCTCAATGGATGACACAGGCAACACATTCGCAGGTACATTGAATGGTCGCTTCAAGGTGTTCATTGATCCATACTCAGCCAACACAAACTCAGCTTCACAATTCGTAGTAGTTGGTTATAAGGGTTCAAATGCATATGACGCAGGTATCTTCTACTGCCCATACGTTCCATTACAAATGGTACGTGCCATTGACCCATCTTCATTCCAACCCAAGATTGGATTCAAGACACGTTACGGCATGATTGCAAATCCATTCGTAACACAAGCCAACGGTACAACTGACGGCGATACATTCACCGCTAACCGTAATCACTACTATCGTCGCTTGAAGGTCACAAACCTTCTATAATCGAAGTAGCAGATGAAACAGGAAAGGGAGAGGCTGAAAAGTCTCTCCCAATCCTTTTGCTATATACTTGTATACTTTCTCAGGAGTAGGGAGTATATAGCTGTTTTATAGTATCATAAATAGTATTATCAATTCATCCCAGACATAGTGAGTTTAACACTCTGTCAAGTGCCAGTCAAGAGAGATAGGTGAAACATGTCAACCGAAATCACAGAAGCAAAATGGACTAATCGTCAACCTGAGGAACTAGATTTTCTACGTCCCAATGGCTTTCGTTTCATGATTCAAAGTCTGCCGAAAGTAACATACTTTTGTCAGGCAGCAAACATCCCGTCCATGAATTTAGGTGTAGCAAAACAACCCACACCATTGATTGATATCCCAAAGCCAGGTGAAAAACTTGACTTCGGTGAACTCACCATTCGTTTCATGATTCAGGAAGACATGGCAAATTACATTGAATTGTACAACTGGATGATTGCTTTAGGTTTCCCAGAGAACCATAAACAATTTCAAAAGAGATTCGCGGATCAAGCATTCCGAACACCTGAAATCAATAACCAAGATGTGGGTACACAACGTAGAACTGACCTACCGGAATATAGTGATGCCACATTAATGGTATTGAATTCCAGTGACCTCCCAATCGTTCGGTTAAACTTCATAGATTGTTTCCCCATCTCGTTATCTGGATTGGATTTCGATGTATCAACAGGAAACACACAATACTTTGTAGGCAACGCCGTCTTTAAATATCGCATGTTCACGGTGGAGTCTTTATTGACTACTTGACAAATGTAGTTGTACTGTGTATGTTACATGATGTATTAACAAGTGAGGTGGTATGAAGTTACAAGAAATACAGGACATGTGGACAGAAGATTGTAAAATTGACCAAACTAATTTAGGGCGTAGTGCCGCCCGTGTTCCTGAACTTCACGCAAAATATCTCAACATGATGTCATCAGTCCGCCTTCAATATCGTAAGGCTGAGGCTGAATACCTTCGTATCCGAAAGTTGAAAGGTAGATATTATCGTGGCGAACTCTCAAAAGAAGAACTTAGTGAATTGGGCTGGGAACAATATCTCAATGCGCGTCCATTAAAAAATGAAATGGATGATGTCATGAATACTGACGATGATGTTATCCGCATGACGGATAAGTTGGAATATTTAAAAACTGTCATGTACCAATTGGAACAAATCATTAAAAGCATCAATAGTAGAACATGGGACATCAAGTCTGCTATTGAATGGTATAAGTTTACGAATGGTGGATTATGAGTGATGTTACCATTAGCAAGAAAGATGAGGTTTATCTTCATGTAGATGCCGATGCATCCATTCTACTTGAAATGAATGACTTCTTCACGTTTGCAGTTCCGGGTGCTCAATTCACACCCCAATATCGTGCAAAACTTTGGGACGGAAAAATTCGTCTACTAAGTTTGTTCACAAAGGAGTTATATGTAGGTCTTGCTCCTTATGTAAAAGAATTTTGTAAGTCAAACAATTATACACTTACAAATCATTTACCTTCATATGCCGAAGATGTTGAACAAGCAAAACAATTCATTGCATCATTGAATTACCATTCAAATGGTAAGCCCGTTGATATTCGTGATTATCAAGAAGATGCTGTACTAGAATCCATTCATCGTGGACGAACACTTCTTCTTTCTCCTACTGCGTCAGGCAAAAGTTTAATCATTTATTCTTTGGTTCGTTGGCATCAGACCCAAGGGCGCCGACAACTTATCATCGTTCCCACAACTTCTTTAGTCGAGCAATTGTATGGTGACTTTGCTGATTATGCTACAGCGTCGGATTGGAAAGTATCTGAAAACTGCACCCGCATTTATTCAGGTAAAGAAAAAGTTACAAACGTTCCTATTGTAATCTCCACGTGGCAGAGCATCTACAAGATGCCGAAAAGTTATTTTGAAAATTTTGATGTGGTATATGGTGATGAGTGCCATTTGTTTAAAGCCAAATCATTATCATCAATTCTACACAAATGCACCAAGGCACCTTTTAAGATAGGTACAACAGGAACATTGGATGGCACCAAGACACATCGTTTAGTATTAGAAGGATTGTTTGGTGCTGTTCATAAAGTAACAACCACAAAGAAGTTAATGGATACACAACAGCTTGCTGATTTAAAGATTCGTTGCTTACAGTTGGATTACAGTGATGAAGAAAAACAGTTGTGTAAGAAGTTCACCTATCAACAAGAATTAGATTGGTTAGTCACACACCCCAAGAGAAATAAATTTATACAAAATTTAGTGCTTGACCAAAAAGGAAATACTCTAGTATTATTCCAATATGTTGAAAAACATGGTGAAGTATTGTTTGATATGCTCTCTGAAAAAGTTGAAAAGGGACGAGAGTTATTCTTTGTACACGGTGGAGTTGAAACTAAAGATAGAGAAGCAGTTCGTGCCATTACAGAAAAATCTGAGAATGCCATTATTCTTGCGTCATATGGAACATTCTCTACGGGGATAAATATTAGAAATCTCCACAACATTGTATTTGCTTCGCCCTCGAAATCTCGTATCAGAAATTTACAAAGTATTGGTCGCGGTCTTCGATTGGGAGAACAAAAAACAAGTTGTAAGTTGTATGATATTGGAGATAACCTCTCATGGAAAACACATAAAAATTATACCCTACTTCATTTAATTGAACGTGTAAAAATTTACAATGAAGAAGGATTCAATTATAAACTATTAACAATACCCTTACATGCATAGTTACAACAAGTATAATGAGGGAACGTATTATAAGATTGTGAAATTGAAAACAGGAGAAACTATACTCTGTACCATGAATCATGATGTTCGGTCGTTGGCATCTGAAACACATTTACAAATGAATGTTCCTGTACAGGTTATCCCTCACCAAGAAACACGACGCAATGGTCAAGTGATAGGCGAAAGTTTTGTTTTGCGTCCATGGATTGGATTAAGTGATAGTGATGAATTTACAATTAGTACTGACATTGTATTAACCATAGGAAGTTTAAAGAAAGAGGTACGTCAACAATATGTCAACTATATTGAACATACCATTGAAACACAAAAGCGCCAAGAAGAACAAATAGAACGTGAAGAAGCAGCAGAAAATTTATTACGTGAAATTACACCCGGTGAGTTATATTTTGTTGATGAACCTTTGAATATGGAAAATAACCATGACGAAAACCAAGAGTAAAACAAACAATCATTACATAGATAATAAAAAGTTTCTACAAGCCTTAATAGATTATAAAGTAGAGGTACGTGAAGCAGAACAGAACAAAGAGGAACGTCCACAAGTTCCAGAATACATAGGCGACTGCTTCATTAAAATTGCCAATCATTTAGCCTATAAAAATAATTTCATTAATTACAGTTTCCGTGAGGATATGATTTTAGATGCCATTGAAAATTGTCTCACATATATGGACAACTTCGATCCCGCGAAATCAAGCAATCCCTTTGCCTACTTCACACAAATTACCTATTATGCCTTTGTGCGAAGAATTCAAAAAGAGAAGAAGCATCTACAAACCAAATATAAGTATATTGCTTCGTTAGATGTGGATAACATCATTCGTCAAGCTCATGACGAAGGCACACATACAAATGAGTTCATTCGGTACTTGCAAAAGCAAGCTGATGCCGCCAACCAAGAATTAAGTGCCGACAAAGAAACGAAAAAGATTACACGTAAACCAAAATATCTACAGGCACTTGATGACGATGTGGTGATTATTGAATCTGAGTATATTGATGTGGAAGAAGTGGATGAATATGATGAGTGAAACTTGACAAATACCTAAATAGTCTGTAGATTGTTATATAACTTTGTGATTGGAGTGTGATATGCGTATTCGTTACTCAGAAATTTTTTATTCATTTCAAGGTGAAGCTGAATTGGCAGGAACGCCTGCCGTTTGGTTACGTTTCTTTGGTTGTAATTTAAATTGTAGTGGATTCGGACAAAAGAATCCCACAGACCCATCTACATATGAATTACCATTCGAAACATTCGATGTGGATTCTGTGAAGCATGTCAATGACCTTCCCGTGTGGAAGTTTGGGTGTGACTCATCCTATTCTTGGTCACAACGTTTCAAGCATCTAGCGCACGATGCATCTCCCGAAGAAATTGCTGACCGTTTAGTTGAAGCCAACAAGAGCGAGCATAACCCACAAGGATTGTTCATTCATCCTGTAACACAACAACCCATCATGCTATGCTTCACGGGCGGCGAACCCATGATGCAACAAAAGGCAATGATGGAAATTCTTCGTGTGTTGCGTGACAGAAATAATGCACCACAACTTGTCACGGTGGAAACAAATGCCACACGCCCCTTGTCAGAAGAATTAAGAAAATTCATGTCATTTGAATTCCCATTCATGGGAAATGGTAAGGCGCGTTGGCATTGGTCAATGAGTCCAAAATTGTTCACGGTATCAGGTGAAGATAATGTGGTGAGTGCAGAACACATTCATGAATATTCACTTGCCAATGCTACATCCATTTTGAAATTTGTGTGTAACGGGACAAAAGAAAATTGGGATGAACTTGACAATCACCTAAATAGAATTAGATTACTATGTGGGAGATACATGCCAGACGTATGGGTGATGCCTGTCGGCGCCACAAAGGATGCTCAAGAGGATCCGTATATTGGTGATTTGTGTATCGAAGCAATGAATCGTGGTTATAAAGTTGCCACACGAAATCATTGTTATGTCTTTGGCAACGTCATTGGGAGATAATATGAAGTCACAACATCGTTTTAACGCATCAGCTATTCGTTCTGCCATGGGCAAGACTGATCCTGAATTGGGATTACAGGTACATAAGCATCTTGTTGCTCAGGGTGTAGAGACACCTTTCATGCAGACGGAAGAATATAGTGACAAGAAGATTAAGAAGATTGAAAAACATTTCACTGAAATCATGACAACTCTAGGTATGGATTTGACTGATGACAGTCTCCAAGATAGTCCTAAGCGTGTTGCCAAGATGTTTGTGAATGAACTATTTTGGGGATTAGATTATGCAGCATTTCCGAAGTGTACTGCCATTGAGAATAAGATGGGGTATGATGAGATGGTTCTTGAAAAGAACATCACGGTGACTTCGGCATGTGAACATCACTTTGTCACTATTTCAGGTGTGGCACATGTTGCCTACATCCCGAAAAATAAGGTGTTGGGGTTGAGCAAGTTGAATCGTGTTGTTGAATATTTCTCACGCCGTCCTCAGGTTCAAGAGCGCCTTGCAGAACAAATTTATCATGCTCTGTCATTCATCCTTGACACGCCTGATGTAGCGGTTGTTATTGACGCCGAACATTTCTGTGTAAAGGCACGAGGTGTTGAGGATCCACATTCCAATACAATCACATCGAAGTTGGGTGGCGGATTCAAGGAGAATCCTGCCCTTCGTTCAGAATTCATGCATCTCATCAAGTAATATCATGTCAAGTGATATCAATGTAATGATTGACTTGGAAACCATGAGTACCGAGTCAAACGCAGCAATCGCCTCTATTGGTGCGGTAAAATTTTCTATCGAAGCAGGTGTGATAGATACATTTTACTGCACGGTAGATGTGGCTGACTGTAAATTACAGGGATTACACATTTCTGCTGATACTGTGAAATGGTGGAGTAAGCAACCCAAGGAAGTATTAGAAATGCTTCGTGAAAATAATGTATCTCTGCGCGAAGCTCTTACAAAGTTTTCTCAATGGTATGGAACAGTACAATATCCTACATGGGGTTGTGGTTCTGATTTTGATAATGTCATTATGGAAAATGCCTATAAGGCAGTAAGTATGGTACGTCCTTGGAACGCCTGGAGAAACAGGTGCTATCGCACAATACGCGAAGTAATTAAATTACCAGAAGCTGAACGAACAGGCACATATCACAATGCACTTGATGATGCGTTACATCAGACACATCATCTACTTAAAATCTTTGGGAGCTAATAATGTTTGAATATGTTGCTTCTGGGTTATCCTTTCTGCGTTGCAACTTTAAGGATACACATACAGGATATCTATTGGGTGAATTGAATAAAATGTGGGGACATATTCGTGGTAAATATGACCACGAATTTTCATTCCTGTATAACGCCTATATTGAAAAGCATTTCGGTGAGGTGTTTTATGGTGCCTATCGTGGTAAAGGTATTAATCAGGTGTATGCCGACTCGGGCGGTCTACAAATTGTCACACAAGGATTGACCATCACGCCGGCATTAAAACAGAAGGTGTACGAGAGTCAAGCCATGTACTCTGATTGCGCCATGAGTTTTGATGAAATTCCTGTGAGCATTATTGGCACAAAGGCGGTACGTTCAGATATTAACAGTAAATATTTTGATAGAAATAAATTTGAATGGTGTGCGCGTGAATCAGGCAGAAATGTGAAGAACCAAATTGACACATTCATCGCCATGAAATCTGATGCCAAGCCCATGTTCATTGTACAAGGCGGTGACCTTGACACATACATCAAATGGTGTGAGTTGGCACTGGAAGAAATTCCTAAGGAATATCATGAACGCATTGGCGGTGTCGCCATGGGTTCAGGTGGTATCGGTAACGGGATGTTTGAAGATTGTAAGCGAGCATTTTATTACACACAAACACCCTTGTTTGAAATGAACAATCATCTCCATTTGTTAGGTATTGGTGCAGTATCACGTATGGTACCTACATTGGCAATGATTGAAAGTGGCTTATACACAAACAAACATATTAGTTATGATAGTACGACCCATACATCGGGTGTACAAATGGGAAGATACTATGGTCCTGATTTCTCTTGGATTACTCCCGGCAAACACTTCATCAATGAAAATGGTCCTCAGTATTCCATTATCAATGCCGACATCAAGAAAAATGTTCCGTTCTATGATGTAACAGATGAAGTATTCCATGAGGTCATGAACATCAGTGTTCGAAAGTATCAGGCAAAAACAAATGATCCTAATCCGCCCATTCTTGCATTTAACGCATACTTCACTTCATCAGTCATTAACTTTCTACGTCACTTAGATACCATGAGAAAGGATTTTTCACAGATTCATACATTGATGAGTGACGATGAATACAATGCCATGATGGCGTTTAGTCGAGTTAAAAACAGAGTGGATTTTGAAAAGTGGGAAAATGAAATGGGACGATATCTCCCAAGTCAAGCTGTTCGTGATGGCATACCTGCAACATTACCTGAGGACTTTTAATCATGATAAAGCGTTACATTGAAGTGACATTTCAGAAAGAAGGTATTCACAAATATCCCGCAGCATTGACTGACCCGAAATTGAAAGATGTAGAATTTTTAGGATATCCTCATAGACACATGTTTCATTTCCGTGTTCGTGTATCGGTGACACATAATGACCGAGACATTGAATTCATCTTATTCAAGCGTGAACTTGAACATCTATATCAAGGCACGTTGCATGTTGATTATAAGAGCTGTGAAATGTTGGCAGAAGATTTAATAGAGTACATTACTAATGTTTATCCGGGCAGAGAAGTTGAAGTAGGTGTGAGTGAAGATGGTGAGAACGGTGCAATCATTCAATATCAACCAATGGGGAGTTTGACATGAAGATTTTCTATATGGGATTGGAATCATATGAATCACGATATACATTGCAACTAACTAAGTGGGCAACTACCACTATGGATCGTCGTGGTGTTGAATATGTGATTGTTCCCGGCAAGACCATTGATAACAGTCAGGCAATTTCTGTGGGACAGGTTCTTGATGCACATGGAAGAAGTTATTTCGCTATGTCACAAATGATGAATCTTGTGCAGATGATGAAAGATGGGACAGTCACCGGTGAAGATGCCATCTTTTTTGAAGATATGTTTCAACCCGGCATTGAATCGCTTCCTTACATCATGAATCAAATCCCTGAAAAGGATCGACCGAAGGTGTGGGTACGTTGTCTTGCACAAAGCATTGATCCTGATGACTTTGTTCATGTGTGGGGTATGGCACCTTGGATGAGTAAGTATGAACACATGGTGAATGATTTTGTTACGGGTGTTCTTGCGTCAAATGAAGAAATGGTGGCACATATGAAGATTGCAGGTTGGACAGCACCTCTCTACAACATTTCAGGCTTGACGTTTGACCGTGATGAGGTGAGAAGTCGAGTATCGCATATTCCAGAATTCTCATCTAGAAAGATGCGTGTTGTATTTGCTGCTCGGTTTGACCAAGAAAAGCAACCCAACTTCTTCATGGATATTGCTGAACAAGTTGCAGAAACATATAACATTGAATTTGCCATAGTATCGGGCGGTCCATTACGGAGTAACAATCCGGTATATTTGGAACGTGCTCGTAAATTAGAAAAGAGTGGTCTTTTAAAGATTTATGATAATCTTTCTAAGAATGAGTATTATGAGATTGTTGCCAATAGTCGTGTATTGTTTAATTGTGCATTACAAGATTGGGTAAGTAACACGGTGTCTGAGGCAGATGCACTTGAATGTAATGTGTTGTATCCTGCCTATCGGTCATTCCCAGAAACGTTTGCCAATGATGCTGAACGTTTATATGTACCTTGGTCACAACAAGATGCCATTAACAAGTTGTTCAGGCACTTGAATGAACCTCATAGAAACATGGGAAAGATTTCAGCTTGGACATCACAGACAATGGATAGAATTCTAGATGTGATGTTGGGTCAAGGTGAAGCATGGCGCCGGGATGATAATCGTTATCGTGACTACACTTCTACAAACAAATACTGAGGAGATGACAATGAAATTCTATTCAACGAAAACATTTGGTAATGAGCGTGGTTTGAGCTGTGCATTTCGTCAATGGCGAGCAAAATCACATTGCAATCAAATTCATGGTTATAGTTTAGGATTTCGTTTCATCTTTGAGGCAGATGTCCTAGATGAAAGAAACTGGGTATATGACTTTGGTGATACCAAGTGGATTAAGGAATACTTAGATGTTGCCTTTGACCACACAACGGCAGTTGCCAAGGATGATCCTTTGCTTCCCTTGTTCAAACAAATGGATAAGGAAGGCGGATGCACATTGCGTATTTTTGATAGTGTTGGATGTGAAGCATTTGCTCATATGGTATATGTTGACATTGCCCCCGGTGTTGTACACAAGACGAACGGGCGAGTTCGCCTTAAGAGTGTGGAAGTATTTGAACATGGGAGCAACTCTGCCCTGTACGAGGGATAAATGAAAGTTGCCATAATCACAGATACACATTTTGGTGCGCGAAATGATTCACAGCATTTCGACGCCTATTTCCGAAAATTTTATGATGAAGTATTTTTCCCATATCTAGATGAAACGGGAATCAAAACTCTTTTGCATTTAGGGGATGTATTCGATAGAAGAAAGTACATCAACTTCAATACACTACGTTCATGTAAGGAATATTTTTTCGAGCAACTAAAGATACGTGGTATTGACATGAAGGTGATTCCTGGCAATCATGATACATATTATAAGAATACAAATGAAGTGAATAGTTTAGATTTATTGTTACGGGAATATCATAACATTGAAATCATTGAAGACCCAACCATCACACAATTAGATGGTCGCACAGTATCTTTTATTCCTTGGATGTGTGCAGAGAACTATGATGCCTGTATGAAAGTCATTCAACAACCTGCTGAGTTATGTTTTGGGCATTTTGAAATTGCCGGATTTGATATGTTTCGTGGGGCAAAGAATGATGGAGGTATGGATAGACAGGTTCTGAAAAACTATTCAATGGTACTCACAGGACATTTCCATCATCGTAGCACTGATGACAATGTATATTACTTAGGAAGTCCCTATGGGTTCACATGGAGTGACTATGATGATAAACGAGGATTCCATGTATTGGATTTAGATACATTGGACCTACAATTAATAGAAAATCCATTTGAAATTTTTCATAAGATTTATTATGATGACCGCGAGAAAACCATTGATGCATCCAAGTATGCAAAGGCATGTGTGAAATTGATTGTTGTCCATAAAAATGATTATCAAAAATTTGACAAACTGCTTGATGCGTTGTATATTAATGAAGTGATTGAATTAACTATCCACGAAGATTTTTCAGAATTTGAGTCTGAGGCATTGGATAGTGAGACGGTGAATATTGAAGATACAATGACACTTCTTTCTGAATATGTTGATTCCGTTGAATCAGCCAAAGACAAGAATAAATTGAAAACGTTGCTGAAAACCTTATACGTTGAGGCACAGAATCTTGAACTATGATACATTTTAAAACCGTTCGATGGAAAAACTTTCTCTCAACAGGGAATGCATTTACTGAAATAGAACTTAATAGACGCCCCACAACTCTTGTTGTGGGTGAGAATGGTAGTGGCAAAAGTACGATGCTTGATGCCATTTGTTTTGCTTTGTTTGGTAAACCTTATCGTAACATTAATAAGCCACAACTTGTCAACACCATTAATGGCAAGCATTGTTTGGTTGAGATTGAATTTTCTATTGGCGGGAAAAACTATAAAATCAATCGAGGTATCAAGCCTGGTATTTTTGAAATCTGGGTGAATGGTACACTTCTCAATCAAGATGCTGCATCACGGGACTATCAGAAATATCTTGAAGATAACATTTTGAAATTGAATTTTAAATCATTCACACAAATTGTTATTCTGGGTTCAGCATCATTTACTCCCTTCATGCAATTGCCCGCGGCATCTCGGCGTGAGGTGATTGAAGATATTTTGGATATCAAGATATTCACATCCATGAATATTGTGTTGAAGGATAAAATCACAGAGTTGAAGAATAAATTACATGATGTCGAAGGAAAAATTTCTGTGGCGAAGTCAAAGGCTGAAATTCAACAAGAGTATATCAAAACGTTGGAACAAGACCGTGATGCACGAATAGAAGAATTGAACGCTAAGATTCAGGAGGCACTACATGAAATTTCTGAAAAACGTATTTTATGCGATGGTATTGATGCTCGAAGAAATGATTATCTTAATAGCATTGGGGACCTATCTAGTATCACAGAAAATCTCCGAGAAGCTGTTCAACAAATCAATGAATATGAAGTAGGTTCAACAAAACTGGAAAAAGAAATTTCATTCTATCATAACAATGATACATGCCCCAAGTGTAAGCAGGGTATCGGACATGATTTCAAGAATGAAGTAATTCAAGAACATCAAGGCGAACTCTCACAGATTCATGCACACATCAATGCCATTGAGAACACTAAGAAGGAGTTGGAAGTTCGCTTAAAAGAAATTGGTAACGTCAATAAAGAAATTTCAAAGCTCACTGATGAAGTGAACACCATTAAGAATGAAATTAATTCAAGTGAACGATTCATTCAACGTCTAGAGTTGGAAAAGGCGGATGTCTCACAGAAAGTTGGAAACATTGAAGTAGAAAAAATGAAGTTGAAAGATTTGGCAAAAGACACCATGGCGATTGTCAAAGACCGATTAGAACTCAATGAACAATCTGATTATTATGACATCGCCTCAGTCTTATTGAAAGACTCAGGTATTAAAACAAAAATTATTCGTCAATATTTACCTGCGATAAATAAACTTGTGAATAAGTTCTTAACGTCTATGGACTTCTTCGTACAGTTTACTTTAGATGAGAAATTTGATGAAGTTATTAAATCGCGCTATCGGGATGATTTTAGTTATGAAAGCTTTAGTGAAGGCGAGAAACAAAGAATTGACTTGGCGCTTCTTTTTACGTGGCGTACAATCGCCAAGCTCAAGAATTCTGCTAGTACTAATCTCCTTATTCTTGATGAAGTATTTGATAGCAGTTTAGATACAACTGCAACCGAATATGTCATGCAACTATTAAACACGTTGGGTGATGGGACAAATGTATGGGTCATCTCTCATAAAGGCGACCAATTGTTTGATAAGTTCACGCATGTCGTGAAATTTACAAAGAAACAAAACTTTTCTGTTATTGTATAACGAGGACCTATGACTTTGAAACTTGAAGATTTGCAATTAATTCATTTTGCTGACCCACGTATGACCACAAAGCCCCCTGAGTTTGATTTCCAGAAGGATGGCGATATTGCAGAGGAGTTGGCAACGATACTCCATAAGCGAATGTTACAGTTGGGAGGATTAGGATTATCAGCCAATCAAGTGGGCTTACCTTATCGTGTGTTTGTTTTTGGTAATGCCGAACAGCGATATGCCTTATTCAATCCCATTGTGATTGGTGTAAGTAGAGAACAGACCACAATGGAAGAAGGATGTCTGTCATTCCCAGGATTCATGCTGACATTACAGCGCCCATCTGAAGTTACCGTGGAATATCAAGATGTGTCTGGTACAACTCAACGCATGTCATTTAAGAATATTGCTGCCCGTGTGGTGTTACATGAATATGACCACATGGAAGGATTAAACTTCACACATCATGCATCAAACTTTAAGTTGCGTTGGGAACTAAATAAATTAAAGAAAAAGAACAAGAAACTTCAACGCAGGATGAAACATGGCAAGTAATGATTTTGATTTTGGCTTTACATTCACAGACGATGAATTTTCTTCATCCTCCACATCGTCAGGCACACCTCAACCTGCCATTGTTGACCCAGAATTTAAAGATGAACTTTTTCTAAAGATTCAAAAATTAGAGCAACAAATTGAAGCTCTAACTGAAGGTGATACAAATGATTTGATTGAACAGCATAAACAATTACTAACAAAAGAAATACGTGGCAAGTTACAAGAAGTTGAACAATTGATCCTCCCGCTTCTTTACAATCTGCAAAAGAATCCTGACAAGGAATATATTCATTGGCCGAATCGTAAAGACATTATTCAAAAACAAATTGAACGTATTCAACAGGTGACGAGACATTATGGACAAGACTGAAATTATGGCAGGTAATAACATTACCGCTTTTACCGACCGCCCTATCTCAAAGGTGCACAAATTCTATTTGTCGGGAGATATTAAATCACCCGCTGAATATGTACAATGGTTTGAAACCATTAGAAATTCAAGTGAGAACGATGTGATTGTAGTTCACATTAATAGTTATGGTGGCGACTTATTTACGGCAATTCAATTTATGCGTGTATTTGCTGAATCAAAGGCAAATGTTGTGGCATCAGTTGAAGGTGCATGTATGAGTGCTGCTACAATCATTTTCCTTTCTGCCAAGCATTGGGAGATTAGTAATCATTCCATGTTCATGTTTCATAACTATACCAGCGCAACCATTGGCAAGGGCGGCGAAATGTATGACAACATAATTCATGAACGCAAGTGGAGTGAAAAACTTTGGCAGGATATCTACAGTGGGTTTTTAACAGCAAATGAAATTAAATCAATTCTTGATAGCAAAGATATTTGGATGTCAGGTGAAGAGGTTTCGAAGCGGTTACAAGAAAAATTTGCACCGAAATCTCTGAGAACGCCTAAGAAAACCCCTAAAAAAGTCACGAAAACAGTAAAAACCAAGAAGAAATAAGTCTCGTAAGTGCTTATTTTTCAATAACTTACGTCAGGGCTTGACAAACGGCTTATCGGGTGCTAGATTACTAGTATCCGATAAGCCTTCGTGACCTTCAAAGAGGTATACTATGTCGAACGTCCTAGACAACACAAAGTCAACCCTAGGCAAGCTCCTAGCGGCAGAAAATATTCGCATCGAGCATCGGCAGGTTCGAGGCCCCAGCTTCGATGTTAAGAACCGAGTTCTGGTTCTCCCCATCTGGAAGGAAATTGACGCTGACCTGTATGACCTCATGATTGGTCATGAGGTTGGTCATGCTCTCTACACACCTACCGATGGTTGGATGGATCGGGTACAGGAGCACGGAAAGAATTTCAAGGGTATTCTTAATGTTGTTGAGGATGCTCGTATTGAAAAGCTCATGAAGCGTAAGTTTCCGGGTCTGCGGAAGCCCATGTATAATGGATACACCCAGCTTGTGGAGCGCGGGTTCTTCGGTGTCGGTCTGGATGATATGAAGCATCTCCCGTTTGCTGACCGTGTGAACGTGCATTTCAAGCTCGGTCCTCGCGCAGGTATTACATTTACGGATGCTGAGCAAAATCTTGTTTCTCGTATTGAGAATGCCGAGACATGGGATGAGGTGATGTCCTTGTCTGAGGAGCTGTTTGCGGCAGCGGATGGGGAGTTCAATGATATTTCCGATGACATTTTCGACAACCTCGATGCTCTGTCTGACGCCATTGACAACATGGATGAAGGCGGCGAGGGCGAGGGCACGGGCGAAGGGTATGGTGAATATTCCAGCGATACTCCAGGTAGTGGCAAGACGCTGCAGGATGTTATAGACCAGCTTCGCGCCGCAGGTAAGGATAATGCTGCCGACAAGCTGGAACGCATGTCCAAGAGCAATGCCTATCGTAGGATGATGACGGAATGGGCTGAGAATCAGGAAATGGGATCCATCACTGACGAGGCTCTTGAGGCTAATCAGGAAAAGCTCATTGATGAGGATGCCTATCCTAATACATATATTTTCTGGCCTGAATTGAATCACAAGGATTATGTAATCCCTGCCCGTGTGGTGCATCAGCAGATGCGGTCTGAATACAAGCCGGAATATTTGGCGAAGGAGAATGACCTATACAACACCTTCATGAGCACCAATCGTAATTACATTAAGTATTTGGTTAAGGAGTTTGAGCTAAAGCGAAATGCCAAGCAGTTCGCCAAGGCGCGTGTTAGCAAGACGGGTAAGCTGAACACGGAAAAACTTTGGCGCTATCAGATTTCAGAGGATCTGTTCCTACAGTCAACCGAAATTCCCAATGGGAAGAATCATGGAATGCTTATGGTTATTGATTTGTCAAGTTCCATGACTGAAAACATGGCAGGTACCATTGAGCAAATCATTAATCTTTCCATGTTTTGCCGAAAGGTGAATATCCCCTTCGATGTGTATGGGTTCATTGACACCTCAGCTGAAAAGGATTTCATGTTGTCGGGTATTACACGCTCTGAGAGCAAGCATCCAATTTTCGGTACGATGTATCGCACATGTCCTAACGACAATCGTGACCGATCCATTCAAATTAACAATGTTGATTTTCGCTTGAAGCAGTTGCTCCATTATAACATGGGTGCTGCAGAATTTAACGTGTCGGTGAAAAATCTTCTTCTCTTGGCTAACGCCTATAAGCGTTCGGCAAACTATTACTATTATTCTTCAAGCTCCCACCATGTCCCCCCTTCGATGCATTTGGGTGGGACTCCATTGAACGACGCTGTTTTGGTTCTTCGCTCGCTTGCTGAGGAATTCAAGAAAAACACCCGTGTGGAAATTCTAAACACGGTACTGCTTACTGACGGTGAAGCATCATATGGATTGGCGTTCAAGGATGGTGAGCAGATGGGTAACGCCGGTGGAATGTACCGGGGTCGGATTGTGATTGAGGATCGCAAGACAAAGAAGCAGGTCATGGTGTCGAAGTGTGGTAACATCACGTTGGCACTTCTTGAAATGTATCGGCAGCATACAGGTTCGCGGGTGGTGGGTTTCTATCTGATGTCAGGTCGCAACTATCGCAGTCAGGTGATGGGAACCTTGACGCGAAATAATCCTGAATTCAATCAGGAAGTGTTCGATAAGCAGTATGCCGATGAATTCGCAAAGTACAAGTATTTCGGTATGAAGCTCGCCGGGTATGATGTATACTACATGGTGCCAGGTGATGAACTAGAAGTTGAAGATGTGGATATGGATACAGTCCTCAAGAGCTACAAGGATGGCTCAAAGAAGGGGTCTCTGCTCAAGGCATTTAAGAAAATGCAAAATACGAAAATGATTTCGCGTGTATTCTTAAATAGGTTCATTGAACAGATGGCGTAATACTGTGAAGCCCTACGTAAGTTGTTGAAAAATAAGCACTTACGTAGGGCTTGACAGACGAGAGAAATGGTGTTATATTTATAGTATAATCTGAGATGTACACTTCATCATTCAAGCACACAGGAGTAAACATGACCCGACTCATTGATGCCCTTCGCGCTACTGGTAAGACCGAGTTTTCTCGTCCTGATGTTCTCACGGTCGCCCGTGAGGTGGGTGAAAGTCCCAATGTGTTTTTGAATGACCCAGCATACAAGGTTCGGCGCGGCGTCTATGCCATCACGCCTACAAGCACTTCAAATTATACGCCTATTCAGGCAGAGGCACCTATTGTGAGTAATGCATCTACAATGTATCTATCGCAGCCGAAGCTCAAGATTGAGGTGGACAACCTTGTACCAAACAAGGATAGCACCTATGTACCTTTCGGGTTTCATAAGGATCTCATGACCATCCTCGCCTCCAAGCAATTCTATCCCGTGTTCATTACAGGATTGTCTGGTAATGGTAAGACCACCATGGTGGAGCAGGTGTGTGCCGCATTGAAGCGTGAGTGTATCCGTGTCAACGTCACCATTGAAACTGACGAGGATGACCTCATTGGAGGCAATACTCTTGTGGATGGCAACGTGGTGTATCGTGAAGGTCCCGTGACCATTGGGATGAAGCGCGGCGCTGTGGTCATTCTGGACGAGAGCGACCGCGGCAGTAACAAGCTGATGTGCCTACAGGCAATCCTTGAAGGAAAGCCGTATTTCAATAAAAAGACGGGCGAGATTATTCACCCTGCCCCAGGTTTCAATATCGTGGCAACGGGTAACACCAAGGGTCAGGGTTCTGACGATGGTAAGTACATGTCCGCACAGATTCTGGACGATGCACTCCTCGAGCGTTTCGCTGTGACCATCGAACAGGAGTATCCTAACTCCCGGGTGGAGAAGAAGATTATCATGAAGAAGATGGAGCGTGTGGAAAAGGTGGATGAGGATTTTGCCGACAAGCTGGTGGCATGGGCAGAAATCATTCGTAAGACGTTCATGGAGGGTGCTGTGGATGAACTCATCTCCACGCGGCGTCTGGAGCATATCGTGAACGCCTACGCTATGTTTGGTGACCGTCTCAAGGCAATCAATCTCTGTATTGCTCGATTCAATTCTGAGACCAAGGCGAGCTTTCTCGACCTCTATACAAAGGTGGATGCAGGTGTCACGATGACCCCAGCCGAACAGGCTGAGGGGTATCCCGATGACATTCCCTTCTAATAGGTGATATATGGAAAACCCAATGGTGAATTATTCTAAAATCATCGCTGAAACAAATAGTAAAATGTATAATGTTCGGGATGAATATAAGAATAATAGTGTTGAAGAAAACATTGCCATTTGCAATAAGGAACACTTGAAGTTCTCGGTGGGGTGTATTAACATTACAGGAGAACTCAACATTGGGATGATGATTCGGTCAGCGTGTCTATTGGGTGCAGAGAATTTCTATATCTTTGGGCGTAATAAGTTTGACAGACGCAGCACAGTTGGTGCTGAGAATTATATTAACATCGTTCAATATAGTTATGACGACCCGATACACGCCGACGCCGAAATCAATGAACGATTGGAATATATGTTGAAGTGGAACACTGTGGTGTTGTGTGAACAGGGCGGCGATGAAATTGGATCACGAAAAATGGCGTTGAAATATTCGGAAGAAATAATAAATCCGTTGTTCGTATTCGGTTCAGAGAGTCATGGTATTCCTCCGCTAATAACTACTAATGAACACTTTTATAAAGTGAGTATTCCTCAACGTGGAGTCCTTCGTTCGTTTAACGTGAGTGCTGCCATGAATATCATTGTGTGGGATTACATCAAGGAGATGCATCTATGATTACCGCTATCAAATTCTGGATTGCAAAAGTCCTGGCTGACATGATTATGTTCGTGGCAATTTTTGGTGTGCTTTTTCTATTTTATGCTATTATGATGGCGTGGGTTAAATGGGACGTTTATCGGATACGGAAAACTTTGAAGAAACTATGAAATTGACAAAACTTAAAGAAGCGGGTGTACTATTTTTAATTCAGCTCTTGAATTATTCCATATGGTGTATTAACTTTCGTGCAGTTGCCGATACACATTATCATACCGCAGCAGCCAGTGATTTTATGCTCGCGTCTATACAATTTTTTGTGATTCGAAAAATTGCTCAGGGTCAAGATAAGTGGCATCAATGGTTAGGATATGCCTTGGGTAGTGTGGGTGGTAGTTACTTAGGTATTTGGATTTCTGCAACATTCTTTAATGGTTAATATGAACTTGACAAAGGACGAACTACTTGTTATGTTAAAGAAGGCCTATTTACGAGGCATTTGGGAACATACAAACCAAAAAGTAATATCGCGTATTAATATGAAGGATCCACACCGGATGTTAAATATTCCGGATTCTGTTGTTGAAGATTTAATTGAGGAGAAATAATTATGGCTAAGGCAGCATCACCGAGGTATCCCACGTTTGTTGTGTATGAAGGATATGACAGGGCTCTTGCTCTAGAGTCAGTGGGAAAGGGTTGGGCATCACTCATCAATGAAGTATTTGATTTCATTGAACAGCAAAAGATTACGAACATTCGTATCATCCAAGTGAAGGAGAAGTGGGGCGGACTTCGCATCTACACCGACCTGATTCATGATGTTTTGGATGAAAAAATTCGTGACGCTGAACGGCGTAGCTTTACAATTTGTGAAGTCTCAGGTGCACCGGGCAAGCTCCGTAACTGCAATGGATGGTATCGCACGTTGTCTGATGCTGAAGGTGGACAATATCCTGTGGTACAGGCATAATGCAGACAACCATTCCCGCTACAAAAATATCAGGAACGGTGAAGATGCTCAATTATCGCTATTCTGAGGATAGAATCCTTCAGGAAATTCAGGCGTACATTAATAAGACCTATACCCAACATTATTCACGAAACAAGTTTCAAGCATCTGAATTCATTTTTGATAATGGTCACGGTGTTGGGTTTACTGTAGGTAACATCATGAAGTATGCTCAACGATATGGAAAAAAGAATGGACATAATCGTGATGACATCTTGAAAATCATTCACTACGCTATTATGTTACTATACGTACATGACACTTACATTGAGGAGAAACAACATGAAGATTAGTTCCAAGACGGTATCACTGCTACAGAGTTTCGCACAGATTAGTCCTAACCTTCTAGTGAAGGCGGGTAATAAGTTGGCAACTCGTAATGCAGTAAATAGTATTCAGGCACGGGCTGTTGTCGAGGAAACGTTTCCTCAGCAGTTCGCTATTTACGATTTGACACAGCTTCTAACACTTCTTTCAATGTCACAGACACCAGACATTGAGTTTCATGAGAAGCATCTGGTCATTCAACATGGTGATGGGCGTAATCATTCATTCAAGTTTGCAGATGAGAGTCTTGTAGCAGCTCCGTCTGATAATCCTCCGCAGCTTGAACACTTGTACTCCTTTAAGCTCACGGCATCTGACATTAACATGATTGTCAAGACGGCTTCGGTTGTATCTGCCACAATGATGAACATCGTATCAAAGAATGGTAAGGTGACATTGTTTGTGAATGATCCGAAGAATTCTACATCACATTCATTCACGCAACCTTTGGGTGACAGTGATGTGTCGTTTGATGTCAAGATGGCAATTGATACATTCAAGATTGTTCCTGGTGAGTATAAGGTGCATGTATCACACGCCATCGCCAAGGCAGGTAAGGTATTGGTATTTTTCTTTGAATCTACAACTTCTGAACTAACATATTTGATTGCAGCCGACACTACATCAAAGGTGTAATATATTATGGAAGCAAATCGTGAGCAGTTTCTTTGGGTTGAAAAGTATCGTCCGCGGAAAATTTCTGATTGTATTCTTCCGCAGACATTGAAGAACACGTTCCAAGAGTTTGTGGATAAGGATAATATTCCTAACATGCTCTTGGCGGGTACAGCAGGGACAGGTAAGACCACGATAGCCCGGGCTTTGTGTGAAGAATTAGGATGTGAGTATATTATTATCAACGGATCTGAGGAATCAGGTATTGATGTACTCAGAACCAAGATTAAAGATTTTGCCAGTACAGTTTCTTTGGCTGGTAAAACAAAGGTCGTGATTCTTGATGAGGCAGATTATTTAAATCCTAATTCCACACAACCCGCACTTCGTGGTTTCATTGAGGAGTTTAGTAAGAATTGTCGGTTCATTTTCACTTGTAATTACAAAAATAGAATTATTCCTCCACTACACAGTAGAACCACCGTGGTGGATTTCAAACTCTCAAAGGATGATAAGCCTGCCATGGCGGCGAAATTCTTTAAGAGAGTATCAGACATCTTGAAGGAAGAACAAGTCACGTTTGATCCGAAAGCTGTTGCTGAGGTGTTAAATAAGCACTTCCCTGATTATCGGCGTGTATTAAATGAGTTGCAACGATATGCCTCATCGGGTAATATTGATGCAGGTATTCTCACGAACATCAGTGATGCAAACATGAAGGAACTTCTCACGGCTCTCCGTGAAAAGGATTTCAAGAAGATGCGCGGTTGGGTTGTGAACAACATGGACAACGATCCGAACATGCTCTTTCGAAAGTTGTATGATACGTTACTCACTGAGGTGGTTCAAGTTCCTCAGTTGGTATTGCTATTGGCTGATTATCAATACAAGGCGGCGTTCGTTGCCGATGCTGAAATTAATCTAGTAGCATGTCTGACAGAAATCATGGCAGCATGTGAGATGAAGTAATAGGAGAATACTATGAATCTTATTCCCAGTTCTTATTCGACATTTGTGACTGACCATGAAAAAGGACAAATCACACAACTAATGGCTAAGACATATTTCATTTATCGAGGTTGGGAGACATCAACTCCTGAGAATCCATCCTCTCCATATGATTTATTGATTCGTCATCCCCGAACAGGAAAGTCTTTACTGGTACAAGTAAAGTCATTAACTAGTAAAAATAGAAGTGTTGAAACATATGCTAAAGGAAATGGTAGGGACAAGGGCTCAAAAAGAAAAAAGACAGATTATGCCAAATGTGGTATTGATTTTCTTCTTGGGGTTGATGTTGACACTTCAAATGTCTATCTGTATCCGTTAGATTTCTATCGGGGAAAGAGTACTATCAATGTAGATAAAAATCCTTCGTTTGATGTTGAATTCATCACAGAACGAGGATATAGAAACTTTAAGATGCACGAAGAAATTTCCACATTAGACCTACTGGCACATGATAAATCTTGATGGCGAAGAAATCGTAGAAGAAAAAATTGAGGAATATAAAACTCCGAAAATTAGTCCTTTCGATTTTGTGAATGCCATTCATTACTCTAAGGATGCACTCATTGTGGATGAGTGGAGTGAGAAGCAGTATAATCCCTATCTTGTAAACAAGAGTTTAAGTTTCGGGGCAGACACAGTAATTGCTGCCAATGAAATGAATAGTCGTCCCCATCTGGAGAAACGCCTCCAGTTTGATTTTCTTATAAATATAGTGAGACCTCGAAAGAGATTCAACAAGTGGTTGAAGGCTGAAAAAGTCGAAGATATTGATGTGGTTAAACAGTATTATAAATACAATACTGAGAAAGCATTTCAGGCTCTTGCTCTTTTAACGCCAGAACAAATTCTCACAATTAAAGAAAAATTGAACACAGGTGGATTGACAAATGGCGCATGATTTAATAAATATACCCGCAATTCCTGGGTATGAACCATTAGAAGTTAAATTGGTGAATCCGGATGACTTCTTGAAGGTTCGTGAAACATTAACACGTATTGGTGTTGCCTCACGAAAGGATCAAACACTATACCAAAGCTGTCACATCTTACATAAGCAAGGCAGATATTTCATTGTTCACTTTAAGGAACTTTTTGCCCTTGACGGTAAGCATGCTGATTTATCAGATAACGATTTACACAGACGTAATACAGTTGCTCATCTTCTTGAAGATTGGGGATTGGTTGACATTGTGAACCCAGACCTATGTGAAGATACCGCACCGTTATCACAAATCAAAGTACTTGCATTTGGTGAAAAGAACAATTGGAATTTAGTAGCAAAATATAATATTGGAAAAAAGAAATAAGACTTGACTGTAGGGGTGTTAGGAGTTAACTTAACCTTAGATACGCCGAAAGGGTATCACTAACACATTCGCTCAAAGGAGGAATTATGACACGTACCTTTACTTTTAACTCTGCTTCTCTTAATACACCATGGGCTATTGGCTTTGATAGTCTATGGGACCGTTTTCATACCATTGAATCGGTTAATAGTGCAAGCAATTATCCCCCATACAACATCGTTAAGCATGATGCTGAGCATTGGAGCATCGAACTTGCCGTGGCAGGTTTCAAGCGGAATGAACTTGATGTTGAATTGGCTGAGGGAGTTCTTACCATTTCAGCAAAGACAGAAACTTCAGAAACCGAAGTGGAATATGTCCATCGCGGTTTGGCAAAGCGTGCGTTCACTCGCAAGTGGACACTCGCTGATGATGTAGTTGTTCGTGATGCGTCACTTGTTGATGGTGTTCTCACCATTGATTTGGAACGCATCGTCCCCGAGGATAAGAAGCCTCGGAAGATTGACATTTTGTAATTAAATAATCCTCCTAACACCCTTACAGTTGAGTTTATAATGATTAAATGCATCAAGTTAGTTACAGGCGAAGATTTGATTGGTGACGTTGAAGTACAAGGTGATTCACTCACCATCGAAACACCATGTGCGGTTGTGCTCATCCCAACCCAAGAACATCAATACTCTGTTGGTCTTGCACCATTTCTTCCGTTTGCTGCCTCCAAGAAGTTTTCATATTCCCGTGAACATGTTGTGCTGGTATATGAAGCAGCCGACCAATTGAAGAATGAATACAATAGGATTACAGGCAAGGGTATTGTTCTTCCTGAACGCCCAAAGTTAGAACTAGTCTAACACATTGAAACCTCTCGGAGACGGGAGGTTTCCTGCCTACTTGACAAAGTGTGGCATCATGTTATATTTCATACATATCTTAAAAACATTCAAGACCCGGGAGAGGTTGAATGAAGAATTTCTACACGAACGTATTACAATATGGTAATAGAATTCTTGTCCGTGAAATTAAAAACGGCAAGCGTGACAACCACAAGGTGGAATTCCGCCCCACGATGTTCATTAAGGCGCAGACTGAAACAAAACATAAAAGTTTGTTTGGTGATAATCTAGAGCCTATTCAATTTGGTGACATCAACGAAGCAAAAGAATTCATGAAGAAATATAAGGAAGTAGAAAACTTCCCCATCTTCGGTAACACTTCTTTTGCCTATCAGTACATCACAGAGAAATATCCTACTGAGGTTGATTATGATATTAGTCAGCTCACCATCTTCTCACTCGACATTGAGACAGCCTCAGAGAATGGCTTTCCGAGTATTGACAATCCCATCGAGGAAGTCTTGCTCATCACAGTACAAGATAACAACACAAAGAAGATTACAACCTTTGGCGCAAAAAAGTTTGACATTGAAAACATCAAGCATATTTCCAATAAGAACAATTTCGAATATGTGAAGTGTCGTGATGAAGCAGATTTGCTCAGCACATTTCTTCGTTTCTGGCAAGCCACAACTCCTGATGTTGTGACAGGGTGGAACACACAGCTATTCGATATGCCTTATCTTCTGGTTCGTATCAAGAGAGTTTTGGGTGAGGATAAAATTAAGGATTTGTCGCCATGGCGTATTGTTAATGAACGATACATCACGATGAATGGTCGTGAATTTCTCACGGCTGATATTTTTGGTGTGAGTAGCTTAGATTATTTGGACTTGTATAAGAAGTTTACATACTCGGCACAAGAAAGTTATAAGCTCGATTATATCGCACAGCAGGAATTGGGAAGAAAGAAACTAGAAACGGAATATGAAACATTCAAGGATCATTATACAAATGATTGGCAATCGTTTGTGGAATATAACGTTGTTGACGTAGAACTGGTTGACGCCTTAGAAGATAAGATGAAGTTGATTGAATTGGTTATCACGATGGCATATGATGCCAAGTGTAACTTCAATGACATCTTCTCGGCGGTGCGAACCTGGGATTGTATTCTTCACAATCATTTGTGGGCAAAGAATATTATTGTTCATCAAAAGGAACATCACGAAGGTAGAACAATTGCCGGTGCCTATGTGAAAGAACCCGTGCCGGGTAAGTATGATTGGGTTGTGAGCTTCGACGCGGCATCACTATATCCTAGCATCATCATGCAGTATAACATGAGTCCTGAAACAATGGTAACGGGTGCATCACTAGACATCACACCTGAAAAACTTTTGGCAGGACATACGGAACACGTTGGTCAGCTCCATGACAAGAATGTGGCAATGGCAGCAAATGGCTATTGTTATACACAAACACATCAAGGATTATTCCCAGAAATTGTCGAAAAGATTTTCAGTGAACGTGTGTTCTACAAGAAGAAGATGATTGAGGCACAGAAGGAATATGAAAAGACAAAGGATGTTGAACAGGTAAAATTGATTTCCAAATATAACAACATTCAAATGGCTCGTAAGATTCAGTTGAATAGTTTATATGGTGCCTGGGCAAATCAATACTTTCGTTTCTATGATGATAGAATTGCCGAAGGTATCACGTTGACAGGACAATACATCATTCAACATATTGGTCGAGCATTGAATGATTATCTGAACAAGACATGCGGAACGACTAATGTGGAGTATACTTTCTATTCCGATACTGATAGTTGTTACATCACATTGGATAAGTTGGTTGAACAACATTTCTCACAGTTGGATAAGAACAAGATTGTGGATGTGATTGACAAGTTTTGTAAGGATAAAATTAGTAAGGTGTTATCTCGCGCCTGTGAAGAAATCATGGATGTGACACATGGATACGTGTCGAAGATGGAGTTCAAACGTGAGGTGATTGCTGATAAGGCAATCTGGGTGGCAAAGAAGCGTTATGCCTTGAACGTCTATGATAGTGAAGGTGTTCGATACAAGGAACCCAAGCTGAAGGTGCAGGGGCTTGAAATTGTTCGTAGTTCAACCCCTGGGAGTGTCCGTGAATATCTTCGAAACACAGTGAAGATGGCACTGACAAAAACACAAGATGAGATTCAAGAGTATATTGCTGACCTTGAACAGAAATTCATGCAGATGACGCCTGAGGAGATTGCATTTCCGCGAAGTGCCAACAATCTCTCCAAGTATCATTCACAGGCAACCATATATCAGAAGGCGACACCTATGCATGTTCGAGGTGCACTGTTATACAATCATCACATTAAGTTGAAGAAGTTAGAAAGAAAGTATGAGCTAATTAAAGAAGGTGATAAAATCAAGTATTTGTATTTGAAGGAACCCAATCCCATCAAGGAAAACAGCATTGCATTTGTGACATCGTTACCAAAAGAACTTGACATACATAAGTATGTTGATTATAATACAATGTTCGAAAAGAGTTTTCTAGAACCTATGCGAACCATTCTTGATTGTATGGGTTGGTCAACACGAAAAATTGCCACACTAGATGATTTATTCTAAGGAGATGCTATGTCATTAATTAACAAGTTACGAAAAAATTCCACAATTCGTGAAACAGAAATCCTAACTGAAAGTAAATTCTTTTCAGCAAAGGACATGATTCAAACCCCTGTCCCGATGATTAATGTTGCTCTATCGGGTCGTCTTGATGGTGGTCTTACGCCTGGTTTAACAGTGTTCGCAGGTCCCTCTAAACACTTTAAGACAGCGTTCGCCATGCTTCTTGCGAAGTCATATTTGGAAAAATATGAGGATGCAGCCATTCTGTTCTATGATTCAGAGTTTGGCGCACCCGCGGGATACTTCAAGAGCTTCGGTATTGATACCGACCGCGTGATCCACACACCGATTACCGATATTGAGCAACTCAAACATGATATGATGTCACAGATTAACAACATTGAACGTGGTGAGCATGTCATCATCATTGTTGATTCTGTTGGTAACTTGGCATCAAAGAAAGAAGTTGAAGATGCACTGGAAGGAAAGAGTGTGGCAGACATGACCAGAGCCAAGCAGCTCAAGAGTCTGTTCCGCATGTGTACACCCCACTTAACCATCAAGGACATTCCCATGGTGGTTGTGAATCACACATACAAGGAAATTGGTATGTTCCCGAAGGACATTGTATCAGGCGGTACAGGCATCTATTACTCAGCCGATAACATCTTCATCATTGGTCGTCAGCAAGAGAAGGATGCTGATGGTCTCACGGGATACAACTTCATCATCAATGTTGAGAAGTCTCGCTTTGTTCGTGAAAAGAGTAAGATTCCTGTTGAGGTATCATTTGAAGGGGGTATTAGCACATGGTCAGGATTATTGGATGTGGCACTTGAATCTGGACATGTCGTGAAGCCCGCAAATGGTTGGTATCAAAAGAAGGGAGAAGAAAAGAAGCATCGCTTAAATGACACATACACCCGGGAATTCTGGATGTCTATTCTTTCGGATAGCACGTTCAGAGATTGGATTAAAACACATTATGCCATTTCCAACTCGTCCCTAGTGGCAGAATTTACTGATGAACTCATTCAAGAGGAATATGACAATGCCTAATTTTATTGTCCAGAAAAACGAAAAGTTTAAAGAAAGTAATACCGCAGAATTTTATATTGAAATTGATGAAGGCACCTTCCAGGGATTGTCATTTGTGTTTGGTCCTGTTGAATTTTTAGGTGAAGATGAAGAAGGAAATGGTCGTGTTAAGTTTGATTATCACTTGTTAGAAACTCCTGAGTTTGTTATCTTAGAAGAACATCGTGAGCAGATTGAAACTGAAATTGGTTTAGTTTTACACAAGATTCTTGAAGATATGGCTAAAAACACTGACGGGGAGCAAACAGATGAAATTGGAACAGGTGATACTGAACAATCTACTGAAGGATGAAACATATCTTCGTAAAGTTATTCCTTTTTTAAAGGATGAGTATTTCATAGATGCAACTGAAAAGAAGGTGTTTCAAACGATTAATTCTTTTGTGGGGGAGTATAACGCTTCCCCCACAATTGAAGCCGTACACATCTCATTACAGAATGACAAAACAATTCGTGAAGATGAGTATGAGAGAATTGTAGAACTTGTCAATTCATTTCAAAGTGATGCTGAGAAGAATAAAGAATGGTTATTGAATGAGACCGAAACGTTTTGTAAGGACAAGGCGGTGTATAACGCCATTGTTCAATCCATTCAAATCATTGATGGTAAGAATGATAAACTGACATCTGATGCCATTCCTGAAATTCTCAAGGATGCCTTAGCCATTAGTTTTGATAATAGTGTGGGACATGATTATCTTGATGATAGTGAAACTCGGTATGATTTCTATCATCGTGTGGAAGAAAAGATTCCTTTCGACTTGGATTTTTTCAACAAGATTACAAAGGGTGGATTGTCCAATAAGACATTGAACATTGCACTGGCAGGTACAGGCGTAGGTAAGAGTTTGTTCATGTGTCACGTTGCAGCAGGCGCCTTGAGTCAAGGGAAAAATGTTCTGTACATCACGATGGAAATGGCGGAAGAAAAGATTGCAGAACGTATTGACGCCAATTTGATGAATGTCACAATGGATGATTTGAAGAATCTTCCGAAGCAAATGTTTGATGACAGAATTAGTCGTATCAAAAACAAGACGGAAGGAAAACTCATCATTAAAGAATATCCTACAGCTTCAGCACATGCAGGACATTTTCGAGCATTGTTGAATGAGTTGAGTTTAAAGAAGGATTTCCGTCCGGATTTGATTTTCATTGATTACTTGAACATTTGTGCTAGTAGTCGTTTCAAAATGTCTGGGAGCGTGAACAGTTACATTTACATCAAGGGTATTGCAGAAGAACTTCGTGGATTGGCTGTGGAATTCAATGTACCTATCGTATCAGCAACTCAAACAACACGAACGGGATATTCCAATAGTGATGTGGAATTGACTGACACATCAGAATCATTTGGATTGCCGGCAACAGCCGACTTCATGTTCGCCTTGATTTCCACAGAAGATTTGCAGAAGTTGGATCAAATCATGATAAAACAATTGAAGAACAGATATGCCGATCCTAATCATCATAAGCGATTTGTGATTGGCGTTGACCGCGCTAAAATGAAGTTGTTCGATTTGGACATGTCAGCACAAAAAATGGTTTTGAAAAATGACACACCCTCATCAAGTCAGGAGTCAAAGCCTAATTTTGTCACATCGAAAACGTTCTCACGAAACTTTGAAAGTATTAAAATATAAATAGAGAGTGGTGTCTTAACCCAGGGGGAATTATGTATCTGGCTAGTAAGCTACACAAAGAAATAAATACTCATTTTTCACCCGATGAGATTATTGGTAGTGAGCTGACGTATGCGCAGATAAGTAGAAGAATGAATAAAATTCTTCGCCCTCTGGGTGCCAAAGGAAAAGTGGTTCGAGATGACAATTTAAAGAGTAAGTCTAACTCCCGTCAATACTATTCCTTTTCGGGGTACTATGACACAGAGGCGACAGGTATTCCCATTGTGATTAATGTTCACTTTGCGTCGAATAGAAAAACCTTTTCGTTTACTCGGGCGCGGTACAATGGATTCATGTTCATGTTGTCACAGATTATTCAACATGAATTCATCCATAAAAGTCAATATGAGTTTCGTCCAGAACACTCGGAACGTTTAGTGAAGGTGTATCACTCAGATAAGTTGTCGAAAAAGCGGTTAAAGCAAATAGAATATTTAAGTTCATGGTGTGAGATTGAGGCATATGCCCATGACATCGCCATGGAAATTAATCAATATTATCCAACGTCGAATCCGTCAACCATTTTGAAGCATATTGATGGACATAGAAAATTGTATAGTTACAAGTTCTATAAAGATGCCTTCAAGGGAACAGACTGGGATAGACTGAAAAAATCATTAATGCGGAAAATCTGGCGTTGGCTCCCCTCAGCACAGGGGTTTCAAGCCGTGTAAGTTGTTGTAAAATAAGCACTTAGCGGAGGGCTTGACAAATCCCCCAAATGGTGTTATATTTAAAGAGTAACACATTCAAAACTAAACCGAGGGTTCGACAATGACGCAAAATGTGCAGGACCCTGAGGATGAGGCGGTTACAGTAACCGGACGATTCTGGGCAGAAGTGGATTTAGATGAGCAAGAATATCTAGACCGGCTGGCCAGTTTCGGAGAAGGATACTATGACTTTTCCACATTATCAGGAGAAGGAAGTGGTGAAATGAGTTTAGCATAGGCTTGACAAACGGTACTACTTGTAGTATATTTAAGTTGTAGGTGAAAACTCTAACTTTCTCAGGAGGCTACATTATGCGTAATTCAGACAAGGTCAACTTCGTTGGTTTCTCTACTGGTGGCAAGGGCTGCAACGGCACGAAGGTTCGCTTCGCGGTCGAGAAGGTTCGTCGCAGTAAGGTGCTTCAGAAGATTGGCGCAACTAACATCATTTGGCATGCTCTTCCCGAGGCGATGACGAAGGCGGATGCTGTCAACTATCTTCAGAATCAGACCACTTCGCTCAGCCTCGACCAGGTACAGCAGGAGGCGGTGGCGCGTGCCACCAATCGTCTGATCCCTAAGACCAAGACGGCGCCTGCGCCTAAGGCGGCTTCGAAGGCGAAGCGTAGCAAGTAAAGTATAAAAAGGTTTACGGTTATCCTAATTGAAAACCGTATTTCATTATATGATTGTTAGATGCACCGCCACAATCTAACAATTCTTGACTTGTGTGGCAATAGGAGATTTACCATGACTCAGAATGAACGTCTTATCCAGTATCTTTCAACCGGTCGTACCCTCACCGCAGCTCAGGCTCGTAGCCGTTTCGGCGTCCGTAACCTTCGTGCTCGCGTGAACGACCTTCGTAACGATGGCTTCTGCGTGTACACCAATCGCAACAGCAACGGTGTCACCTATCGCATGGGAACCCCATCCCGCGCCATCGTCGCCGCAGCCTATAACAAGGCTGGCAGCGCTCTCTTTTCCCGCTAAGGAAAAGTAGAACATGGACACGGTGAAGAGCATTATGGGTAATTGGTATCACATTCCTACGGCAATGGCCTTTACATACATGATGCTCTCACCGGCCAAGTTCTTTAAACAGGTGGACACTGTGGTTCTACAAGAACCCGATAAAGATGATGTTATTGACTGCCCCTCAGAAATTATTTGTCAAGGAGATTCTATGGAAGACATTCTGCGCGACGAACGGGTATTGAACAACATCAACATGATGATTTCTAACGCTACAAATCCTGATGTAAAACAACTTTGGGAAGTGAAGAAGGCGGAGTTTGAACGGGCACTACGTTGGAAGCGTCAGACCCGATATAACTAAAAATATGATTAAGAAAAATCTAGACTTCGTGAAGTCTGTCGGCGAAAGTATGGCGAATGAATATTCCATTAATTGGGAAAGTTGGACAGAAGAAGAAACGAAGCGAATTGAAAAAGAAGCAAACATTTCCATGAAGTTTTATGAAAAGCTGTTCAGAGAATTCAATATAGATAACGAAGAACATACCGTTGAAATGTTTGAAGATATACTTGAAAATCTTGTATCAGGATATGTTTTACTATCCATTATCAATAGAAAAAAGGCGGTAGATGAGCTATTGTCTAGTGTGTGAGTATAAATAGTAGTGTCTTTATACTCAGAGATGGTTGAAACTTATGGTTAGTAAACAAAATAAGCATTTAGAACACCTCGAAGATGATATCATCAACTTAGGTTATAAAGGCGCCCAACAATCCATAGCGTTTGTTGAGGCGCTTTTGCAGCTGTTTCAGGGAGCTGCCAATACAGGGGTTAACGTCACAGTGAAATGGGACGGAGCCCCTGCTGTTGTTGCGGGACGAGACCCAGAAACAGGCTTATTTTTCGTTGCTACAAAACACGGTGCCTTTGCCAAAACACCCAAACTCTGCTTCTCAGAAGCCATGGTGGACATGTATCATGAAGGGGGTTTGGCAGACACGTTGAAAACATGTTTCCGAGAACTACAACCCTTGAACATGAAAGATGTTCTACAAGGGGATGTCATGTTTACGCCCGCCACAAAAAAGATGCAGGTCATTGACGGTGAAGAATACATCACATTCAAGCCTAACACCATTGTGTATGCTATACCCACCCAGGATCCTTTGTCTGAAAAGATACGAAATAGCAATCTTGGAATTGTCTTTCATACTAAATATTTAGGTACGGGACCGGTAAATACTTTATCTGCCTCGTTTGGTGTTGACACAAGCCGGCTAAAATCTAGAACCGCCTGGATTGAGGATGCGACATACAAGGACTTGTCCGGAAAAATGACGCTGACGGCACAGGAAACTCGTACGGTTAGTACAAAATTAGCCTCCGCCAAAACCAACGCCATAGCAGTACGAAAATTTCTTGACGAACTCTCAACACAAAACACCGACCTCACGGTTGGTTACATGTTTAAGATATTCGTTAATCGTTTGGTTCGCGCCAACACCCCTATAACACGGAAAAGTCTTTCTGGGTTAGAACCTTTTGTTATCAGTAGAATTACTGAAAAAGAAGCAGGGGTGAAAACAAGTGCAGCAAAAATGCGTTATGCGGGATTACGTAAAGAGATTCAGGAATATTTACGGGTGAATAGTTCAAATCTTCGAACTATGTTTTCATTATACGAAGATTTATTGATGATGAAAAATATTCTTGTTAAGAAGTTGAATGGAGCACAAGGCATTCCTACGTTTATTGAAACAGAGAAAGGATTTAAGGTGACAGATCCTGAAGGATATGTTGCCATTGATAAAAAAGGAAATGCTGTAAAGTTAGTGAATAGAATGGAGTTTTCAGCAGCAAATTTCAATGCAGTAAAAGATTGGACAGGACCTGCTCCTGTTGCTCCTGAATTGAATACGCCATTGAAAACTATGGTGTTTGCTTTTGGAAGAATGAATCCTCCAACTATAGGTCATGAAAAACTTATAAAGAAAGTATTGGAGACGGCACGAACAGAAAAAGGTGAGTATGTCATCGTGCTTTCAAAAACTCAGAAATCACCTAAGGATCCGTTGGACCCAGAAACAAAATTGAAGTTTGCGAAAAAGATGTTTCCTCGTGTCAATCTTGAATTGGCAACTCAACAAATGCCCACAATGTTTGGGTGGTTGAAAAAGTTTTACGAAGAACAATATGATAAAGTTATCATGATAGGTGGGTCTGATAGAGTGCGGGAATATCAAGAACTCCTTAATAAGTATAATGGAAAAGCTGACCAATATACCTTTAAAGTTCTTGAAGTAATATCCGCCGGCGAACGTGACCCTGATGCTGATGGAGCATCAGGTATGTCGGCAAGTAAAATGCGTGAGTATGCTAAAAATGATGACTTTAAAAATTTCAAGCGAGGGCTTCCATCAACGTTACGTGAAGCCGAAGCAAAACAACTCATGGACGCCGTACAGGCAGGTATGGAATAATGGCACAATATATTAAGCCGCAAGATGTACAAGATGGAGAACAACGCTATGAAGTTGTCATGCTTGCAGCAGGCAAGGATGGTAGTGTGGTTGAAGCCACGAATCCCTTACCTGTTACAGGCGGTTATGGCAATAACAATTCATTACTAGTATCTCTGGGCGGCACAAACCTCGATGCGTTTGGTCGCCTTCGTATCTCTGAACCACATACACTTGCTGATTATAGTCATACCTACGGAGAAGAAGTTGAACTCTTAACTGCATCAAGTGGATCAGGAACAAAAACTCTCCGAGCCAATGAAGCATCAGTTCGTTTAACTGTGGGCACAGGCGATGGTGATTTCGTAGTGCATCAAAGTAGAATGCATCATCACTACATGCCAGGAAAAAGTCAATTGGCATTGATGAGTTTCATGTTCGGTAACGCCCGAGCCAATACAGTAAAGCGTGTGGGATTATTCGGAGAAGAAGATGGCGTATATTTTCAACAAGCTGGTAATGGCACTTTACAATTTGTGAAGCGCACAAGTATTAGCGGATCTGTGGTTGATGAAACACCCATCAATCAAGCAAACTGGAACGTAGATAAGTGTGACGGAACAGGCGCATCAGGATTTGATTTAGAAATCACTGCTACTCAACTGTTTTTCTGTGATTATCAATGGCTAGGTGTGGGACGTTTGCGTGTAGGATTTGTGCATAACGGCGAGTTCATTGTGGCTCATGAATTCACACATAGTAATACCTTATCTACTGTATATTGGAGAAATCCTAACCTTCCCATTCGTTGTGAAATTCGTAACATCGGTACAGCTGTTGGAACTGCCTTCATGGATCAAGTGTGTTCCACAGTGATGTCAGAAGGGGGATACATTGAATCGGGTGTGAATTTCAGTAATTATGCGGAAAACATTCTCCTATCAAAAGGATCTCCTGCCGCGGCAAAATGTTTAATGGCTATTCGCTTAACTGACACCTATCAATCCCTACCTAACAGAAGTGTTGTTCGCTTAACAGATATGAATATATTGTCTGATGGTGCATCCATTGTGTTTGAATTATGGCGCCTCCCCGGAGATGCCAACATCACGGGCGGTAGTTGGGTGGCGGCTAACAGCTCCTCTGTAGTAGAATACAACATCACGGCAGGCACTAGCTTCAATACTACAGGTGGTGAATTGTTTGCAAGTGGATTCGTTGCTGCCAACAATCCTTCAGGAAAACAAGCCTCTGGTGGCAATAGTATTGCCGATCCCATCAAGGCAAAACGTGCCTATATCAGTCAAAACATCACATCTACTGAAAGTAACATTTTTGCTTTAGTTGCCAGAAACTTAAGCACTACTGCTGATACCAATGCCTTTGCATCAATGCAATGGCGCGAAACTCGTTAACTCTAACCGGAACAAATAAATGGATATTCAAAAGCTCAAGGGACATGTTCCCGATACTGTAATCGCACAAATTCCAGAAGTCATGGAAAAGTTTCAAATCAATACCCCACTTCGTTTATGCCACTTCTTGTCACAATGTGGACATGAATCAGGCAACTTCAAGGCAGTCAATGAAAATTTGAACTATGGCGCCAAGGGATTGTTGGGATTGTTCAAGAAGTATTTCCCAACCGAAGCCAAGGCATTGGAATACGAACGTAAGCCTGAAAAGATTGCCAATCTTATTTACGGCGGTCGTATGGGTAATGGTCCAGAAGCCTCAGGTGAAGGATACAAGTATCGTGGTCGTGGCTACATTCAATTGACAGGTAAGGATAACTATGGTGCCTTTGATAAGGTGGTACCAGAAAACATTCTTGAAACACCTGATTTGGTTGCCACCAAGTATCCCCTTCTTTCAGCCGCTTGGTTCTGGAACTCACGTGGATTGAATGCCTTGTCAGACAAGGGTGCCACAGATGCCGATGTCACAGCCATCACAAAGAAAGTAAACGGTGGTACTATTGGCTTGGCAGATAGAATCAAGCACTTCAAAGAATTCTACGCTTTGTTGAAGTAATAAATAATTAAAAAGAGGACCTTTCCATGTTGACAAAGAATTTAAAATATATGATTGCAATATCCATATCATTATGGGTCATCTTTGTCTACATGGATGGTCGTAGTAAAGATAAAATGCAGGAGTATATTGATAACTACAAGATATTCCAAGCACAAGCAGATTCAGCAGTAAAGTTTGCTGATAGTTTGAAAACACAAATCATCATTGAAGAAACTGAAGCAAAACTTGCACAAGACAAAGCCAGTGAATATGCCCAAGATGTACTAGAATTACGAAACACAACGTCTATATTACAAAGTAGACGAGCTGCTTTATTGAAAGAAACCGAAATGCCGCAGACTGTCACGGATTCTTTATCGCACATGACATCAATCATCTCGCTTCAAGATTCAATCATTGAACAACAAGAAAATACAATAGATACACAAGATGCACAAATTGGACAATTAAACAAAGCTCTACAAAATAAAGACAACGCAATATTCTTACTTACAACGTCCCGTGACAGTCTGCAAAAGGTTGTATTAAACATTCCCCCAGCACCGAAAAATCCCAACAAGATGTTTGGCATTCCTTTACCCAGTAGAAAGGTAATGGCCGTTACAGGATTTATAGCAGGTGCCATAACTACTTCGGTACTACTAAAATGAAAAAAATGAAAAATCCCTGTTGGAAAGGATATCAATCAATTGGTACAAAAATGAAGAACGGCAAAGAAGTTCCTAACTGCGTTCCCATTAAAGAACAAGTCGAAGAAAAAATTTCGCTATTAACGTTTAAAGATTTCTTGGCATGGGTGAAAGACTCATACAAGAATAATCCTGAGCCTAAGATTGATGATGCACACAGAACTAATCCCATGGGTACCGCATGAAAAATGAATGGGGCACTCCGGAGCTAACACGCAAGTGGCTCAAACAAACACCCGGTCAACATCCCAAGAAAACAAAAACCTTTAAGGAATTTGTTGAAATTGAGATGTGTGACACACTTGCCCCATATATGGATAATGAAATTGATTTATCCGATCCCTCTGATGATGAATTGTTACAAGAGTTAGAAGTCATGTATGATGAGATGTCAGAAGAAGAATGGGAAGACCTACTTCAAGATTATGAAATGGATGAAGAAGTATTGATGGAAAAGGGGTTGACACCCATGGGCAGAATTAAAAAACGCTTCTCTGCCATACGTTCTCGTCATAAAAGAAATCTATATAAGAACATGGCATTGAATCGTTCCGCCTCACCGCAACGTATTCAACAACGTGCAAAGTTGGCAGCGCGTAGAATGATGTATAAGAGAATTCTACGTAATCGTCCCAGAACATCATTGTCTCCTGCAGAAAAATCTCGTATTGAAACATTGATGAAGCGCGTACCATTTCAGGCATTCATTGCGCGTCAAACTATCCGCTTACGCCCTAACTTACGAAAGATAGAAATGAAGCGCATTGCTAACAGAAGAACACGAAAAAGAAAAAAATAAACTATAGGAACAAGACATGCTATCATTCAGAGAATTCATCACAGAAGCCGCTCCTGCCTGGCAACGAAAAGAAGGTAAAAGTGCGTCAGGCGGATTAAATAGAAAAGGCATTGCATCATATCGCCGTGAAAATCCCGGCAGTAAGTTGTCTATGGCTGTAACCACAAAACCCTCCAAATTGAAGGCGGGAAGTAAAGCAGCCAAACGGAGAAAGAGTTTCTGTGCCAGAATGGGCGGAATGAAGAAAAGATTAACTTCAGCCAAGACGGCCAGAGACCCAAATTCTCGTATCAACAAAGCACTTCGTAAATGGAATTGCTAATTCATATAAATAGTCATATAATTTTTTAGGAAGTGCATATGCAAACATTAGAACGTGAAAATCTTGGGGAGAACTTCGATTTATCCAAATTGGAACTTCTTGTTCGATTGGGATTGATGCCGTTACAAACACTCCCCATTTTACGTAGAGCATTATATAGAATTCAAAGTGGTACAATGTTAACTCCTGATGACCGTATGGTTATTGCAACACTTCTAAATAAGTTAATGAGTATGTCTTTTGATGATTCTGCAATATTTCAACGAATGCGTACCATAGTCACCCAAACACGGAACCCTGCCATGGAATCAATAGTTACTGAAAAAAGTGATGAAACGTTAAAGCGTATGCCAGAAGGAATGTTATCCACCTTGGCTACCAATGTAAAGAGTAAAGAACGCGCAGGGGGTAAACTCTCTCCTGAAGATAAGCGCGTGGCAAGTCGTGCCAAAGCTGAACTTCGCCGCCGTCGTGATAATGCAAAAGGTATGAGAGAAAGCTACGAAAATGCATTTCTTTCAACCATGAAGGAATACGGCATCACGAATATTGCAGATTTGCCAAAAGAAAATGTAAAAGAATTTTTCAATAAAGTCGAACACCTCTATAATTCAGGAGAATAACATATGTCAGGCTGGGGTAAAGCAGACGATAAAACATCGTCAGGTACAATAACATTAACAGCACCTACCATCACATTCAACGGCGCTACTGCTCATGCCGCTGGTGTCATCACATCAAATAGTCATCCGTTTCAAACAGGCGATGCCGTAGTATATTCAAACGGTGGCGGCACATCAATTGTAGGACTCACATCAGGTTCAACATATTATGTTGTGAATCTTTCAACAAACACACTAGGATTAGCTGCAACTGAAGCAAACGCATTGCTCGGCAGCATTCTTGCCACAACTGACGGTGTTGGTGCATCACACACATTGACACATAGCTTAGATTATGGTCGTGGTGTGATTACAGGTTCTTCAACAGGATTCACAACTGAAGCAGCACCAGGCGACTTCATTCGTGTAGGAGACCAAGAAATGATTATCATTTCTATTGCTTCTGATACATCATGCCAAGTCATCAATGCCAATCCACAAGTGGTGTTGTCAGCATTCAGCGGCGAAGGATACACTTTAAGTGAAAAGCCAACATCATTACCAAGTGATCCAAGCATCTTATCAACCGAAGTGTTCGGTGTTAATGCCACTGAAATTGGTGCAGGCGGCGACAATGTAGTTTCTGTTGCTGTAGTAAATGGTGGCACATTATATGTGGAAGCTCCTGCCGTATCATTCACAGGCGGTGGCGGTTCATCAGCAGCAGCTACAGCGACTATCTCAGGCGGTGCAGTAACCTCTATTGCAGTCACAAACACAGGTTCATCATACGAAACAGTTCCTACTGTAGTTATTCCTAAGGCTCGGGTAACCATCCCAACTTTAGGTGTAACAACATCAACTGACACCATCGCCTATACAAGTCACGGTCTTACAGCAGGAAGTGTTGTTGTATACAACAACGGTGGTGGTACTTCTGCAACAGGTCTTACTTCTGGTACAACATACTATGTTGCCACTGCTGGTTTAACAGCCAATGCCTTCAAGGTGAAGGCAGCAACCACAACAGGCACTTTGGCAGCAACTGTTGCTGTTTCAGGAACAGGTGGTCAATTCACTTGCGGTAACTCAACACTTGCTTCAGGCGACCGTGTCACCATCACTGGTACACTAGGTGGTACTGCAACCATCACAGGTTACGCCACAGGAACTGTATACACGGTGTCAGCCGTTACTGGTTCATCACCTAACGTAACAGGCTTCACACTAACAACTGAAGCTGGTGCAGCTCTTACAACAACTGCTGGTACATTGACAGGTCTAACATACACAGTAGAAACTGTTGTTGACATCTCAGGTACTGGTAACAATGCACAATACTTTGAAAAGGTGGCTTCAACAGCTGCAACTGCAACAGCAGCCAAGGGTACAGGTGAAACAGGAACTTCAGCAGCACACACTGGTTGGGTAAAGAGAAAGGTGGGCGTGGGTCAACATGCAGGACGTATTCAATATGAAGTGCTTGTGGCATTGTCAAAGAATGGTATCACAAGTGATGCTGCTGATGACATCCAATTCCCAGACGCATAATCAGACTAACTCATGGCAGATAGCAAAGTAACAGATTTTAGTGCAGCTACGTCCGTCAATTCGGCGGACGTACTGTACCTTATTCAAGGAACTGCTGACAAGAAAATTTCAATTTCAACATTATTGGCTAATTTGCCCAATAGTTTAACGAAATTTTCTGGACTGATTGCTTTGGCCTTCAATGGTGCTCAAACACTTGCAGGATCAGGAACCATTCAAACAACACAAACGTTAACACTTATAAGTAATACTGGAACAACCAGTTCGCTGGGTATCAGTGATGGGCTGTATGAAGGACAAATTAAAGTCATCATGTGTACATCAGCATCGGCAAATTCTACTATTACAAGTAACATCAAGGCAACAAGTATCACGTTTAATTCAGCGGGAGATACAGCACTTCTTGTTTGGTACGGTAGTGATTGGTGGGTGTTGGGCGGCACAGCAACAGTGGTATAAATGTAAATATTATTATGTTAAATGATGAAAATTTTCTATTGTATGCAATAAAACATTATAACAATCCTAGTTGTTCTGGGATGAAAGAATTTCAAGATGATGTGAAACGGTTTAAGTATATTAAACGTTTGCTACGTAAATATAACAAAACCGGAGAAATCTCAGAAAAGTTAATTCTGAATCACATCATCTTGTTGTACAATGTGTTTGGAAATTTTGTAGTGCCGTCGCTGTTCTTTAAAATTGAACATGTACATTGGCCTCAAGTTAAAACATTTTTAGTATACTTGAACTACTTGCCGGACAATTATCATATCAATAAACAAATAAACGAAGCTGAAGTACCGCTAGACAATTTTCTTATAAATAAATTACGAAAGATATGAAATCATTTAAATTGTTTATCGAAGAATTGACGGGAGTAGCTGTCAATAATATTGCACATTCTGGGCAAACACAAATTGCCAAGTATGATCCGTTGTTAAAGTTAAAAATGTTTCGTCGTAAACCTAAAAAGACATCAAACAAAAAATAAAGGAGAAATATTATGTTTTGGATTATTTTGATAAGTGGTCTTGCACTTGCAACATTCTTTGCGTGGAAAAATACAAAGTCCGCTCCTGTGTCTGGATTGAAGTTGAAGATTAAGGATGGCGCTGATAAAGCCATCTCAACTGCCAAAGACATTGCCGATGTTAACAATGACGGCAAAGTTGATTTTGCCGATGCTGTTGCCGCCGTTAAAAATGTAGAAGCTGAAACAAAGCGTGTTGTGAAAAGTGCCAAGGCACAAGCAGGCAAGGCAAAGAAGAAGTATGGTGGTAAGGTGAAGAAGCAAAAGCCTGAAGCCTAATAGGAAATGGATTTAGAAACCAAGGTTGCTCTTTTGGAAAGCGATGTCAACAGAACGACATCGCTTTTTCAAAAAATGGATACCGCCATTGAGAAGATGGGGGATGTATCCAACAGTATTGCGCGAATGTTGGCTGTTCATGAAGAACGGTTAAACAAACAGGACGATATAGACGAGGAGCTTTTCACTTTGGTGGAAAAACGCCGGCAGGAAATTCAAGGTGATATTAAAGAATTACATTCACGCATCACAACTGTTAGCCGTGAATTGTCTGATGATATCAATGAAACAGAACAACGATTAATGACTGCCATGACGTATGGAATGGCAGACATCAAGAAGTGCATCACCGAAGAAACCAAAACTAACACAGACCTAAGCAAAGATTTGGAAAAACGCATAGGTGAATTGGAACGTTGGAAATGGTTGATGATGGGTGGTAGCATCGCCCTAGGTACCTTCGCTCACGAAATTGTCGCCAGAATAATTAAATAACACGTATTGACAACCGAGACATTGTGTTATATCTTTCTGTATAGGAGGATAACGCACAATGTCTTATTTTATTGATACCAAATATTTGAACTTGATTGGACATCGGTTACCGTTGTTCAAGAAAAAGAAAACTGATTTGTGGAACTGCCGGTGCATTGTGTGTGGTGATTCTCGCACCAATAAAAACAAGGCACGGGGTTATTTTTATCGTCAACGAAATGACTTGTACTACAAGTGTCATAATTGTTTGGCAAGCCAACACTTCGGCACATTTCTAAAGAATATAGATAGTATACTCTACCAACAGTACGTGTTTGAACGTTATGCTACAGGTGAGAACGGGCCCAAAGCGCATACGAAAGCTGAAGAATTTGTCTATCAATATGAAAAGGTGGAGTTTAAACCTAAACCTTTAATAGAAACAGTCGCACAAAAATTATCAGAACTACCTGATGATAACGAGGCGGTCCAGTATTGCTTGACGCGCGGCATTCCGCGTAGTAAATTTACCGAGTTGTACTATATCAATTCAGTACGAAAAATACAAGTGATAGCGCCTGAATATACAAGTATCAAGACAGAAGAACCTCGCTTACTTCTTCCTTTTTATAATGAAGCAGGTGAACTCACAGGTGTAACGATGCGAGCCCTGCGCGGGGAACATCTTCGCTATATAATGATAAAGCTGAAAGATGATGAACCTTTAATTTTCGGGATGAATAATGTTAACAAAGAAATTCCCATCACAATTGTTGAAGGGCCTATTGATAGCCTGTTTGTTGACAATTGTGTGGCGGTTGCTGGTACGGGATTCTCAAAAATTGAATCTTTGGGATTGAACAAAGAACTCATTACAATAGTGTTTGACAATCAACCTAGAAATATTGAGGTATGTCGTCTTGTTGAAAAATATATTAACCTTAATTATAAAGTATTCATCTGGCCTTGTGGCATTCCTGAAAAGGATATTAATGACTATGTGGCAGGCCGAGGTGAAATCCAACAACTTATTCGTGAGAACACCTACCAAGGACTCATGGCCCAACTCAAATTTACAGAATGGAGAAACTGCTAATGAACGTGAGACTCGTATCACACACGATTGCATGTGATGATTTTGATTTTATCGCCACGCCCACTGAGCTTGTGGCGTTTTGCGCCCGAGTGAGTAATCCCAATAATCAAAATAACACAGAGTCATCAGAAAAACTCATCAACTATCTCATCAAATATAAGCATTGGAGTCCGTTTGAGATGGTGAACATGACATTGGAAATTGACACAACCCGTGATATTGCACGACAAATTCTTCGGCATCGGAGTTTCACATTTCAAGAATTTTCACAGCGATATGCGTCAGTTGATTCGTTGGATATGGAACCACAGATTCGTGAGGCACGTTTACAAGATTTAAAGAATCGGCAAAATTCCATTGAAACACAAGATGAAAATTTGCAAATGTTGTGGGAGGCAAGGCAACGTGCTGTGTGGGAAACAGCCATTGAACAATATCAATGGGCTCTTGATAATGGAATTGCAAAAGAAGTTGCACGCGCTGTCCTGCCTGAAGGTCTTACAAAGTCACGTATGTATGTGAATGGCACCTTGAGAAGTTGGATTCACTATATAGATATACGTTCTGAGGCGGCAACTCAGAAAGAACACCGTGAGATTGCTGTTGCCTGTGCCAAGGCAATCGCTGAAATCTTCCCAATGATAAATAACTTTTCACACAATGAGGACGTAAAATGAGAGAGCAAACTGACGTAGGAATTTTCATGGAAGCATGTGGACAAGAAGTATTACGTCAACCTAGTTTTCTAAATGCAAATCTTCCGCAAGCAGATTTGTATATGGAATTGATCCGGGAAGAATTTGAAGAATTAAAAGAAGGATATGAAAATTCTGACATCACCGAAGTGGCAGATGCATGCGGTGATTTAATCTGGGTTATTTTAGGGTTGGCGAATAGTTTAGGAATTCCAATGCATCAAGTGTGGCATGAAATTTCTGCATCCAATATGAGTAAGACAGTAGAGGGCAAGGTTATCAAGCGCGAAGATGGCAAGATTCTCAAGCCCGATACATATTTTCCACCAAACATTCAACGAGCACTAGGACTAACTACAGATGACTAAGATGGAATTACCCGCAAAGATTTTGTCAGACATTACAACTTTCATGAAGTATGCAAAGTTTGACCCAACAAAGAATCGTCGTGAAAACTGGGTTGAATTGGTTGATAGAAATAAGCAAATGCACTTGGAAAAGTTTCCACAGTTGCAGGCTGAAATTGAAGCTGCCTATAAGTTTGTCTATGACAAGAAGGTGCTCCCTTCAATGCGTTCATTACAATTTGCTGGCAAGCCCATCGCCATTAATAACGCACGTTTGTATAATTGCTGTTTCTTACCAATTGACCATGTTGATGCCTTTAGTGAAGTTATGTTCCTATTGCTTTCAGGCACAGGTGTAGGGTATTCAGTACAGCGTCATCACATTGAAAAGCTCCCAGAAATTAACAAGCCCATTAAGAATCGTCGTTATTTGATTGGTGATAGTATTGAAGGATGGGCGGATGCCATCAAGGTGCTCATGACAGCATACATGAAGGGAAAGGCCTACCCTGTATTCGACTTCAGTGATATTCGTCCCAAGGGCGCACAACTCATTACATCAGGCGGCAAGGCACCTGGTCCAGAACCTTTAAAGGATTGCTTACATAATGTTCAGAAAATTCTTGATAGAAAAGAAAACGGCGAAAAACTTTCAACGTTGGAAGTCCACGATATTCTATGCTACATTGCTGACGCTGTTCTTGCTGGTGGAATTCGTCGTTCCGCTATGATTTCATTGTTCAACATTGATGATGAAGAAATGTTGACATGTAAGTTTGGTAATTGGTGGGAAACAGCTCCTCAACGTGGTCGCGCCAACAATTCTGCTGTGATTGTTCGCCACATGGTGGAAGAGGAAGTGTTCATGGATTTGTGGAAGAAGATTGAAGCATCAGGCTCAGGTGAACCTGGGTTCTTCTTCACGAATGACAAGGATTGGGGCATGAACCCATGTGCAGAAATTTCTCTCCGTCCATTCCAATTCTGTAACTTAACAACCATTCACGCAGGTGATGTTGAATCACAAAATGATTTAAATGAACGTGCCAAGGCGGCAGCATTCATTGGCACATTACAGGCAAGTTATACTGACTTTCACTATTTGAGGGATATATGGAAGAGAACAACAGAGAAGGAAGCCTTGATTGGAGTATCAATGACAGGAATTGCTTCTGGCGGAGTCCTGAAGTTAGACCTCAAGGAATCAGCCAATCTGGTGAAGGAAGAGAATCAACGTGTCGCAGCTTTAATTGGTACGAACCCAGCGGCACGATGCACAACGGTGAAGCCTGAAGGTACATCATCCCTAGTACTAGGCACATCATCTGGCATTCATGCATGGCATAATGAACATTACATTCGCCGTATTCGTGTGGGCAAGAATGAAAGCATCTACACCTACTTGAACATCAATCATCCTGAACTTGTGAAGGATGAATTCTTCAAGCCCACCATTCAGGCTGTAATTGAAGTGCCTCAGAAGGCACCGGCAGGGGCAGTCACACGCCAAGAAAGTGCTCTTGATTTATTGAAGCGCGTATCTAAGGTGTGGAAGGAATGGGTGAAGCCAGGACATCGTAAGGGATCCAATAAGAATAATGTTTCAACCACTGTAACTATCAAGCCTGATGAATGGCAAGAAGTGGGTGAATGGATGTGGGCAAATCGTGATAGTTTCACAGCTCTCTCAGTTCTTCCTCACAGCGACCATACATATATTCAAGCACCCTTTGAAGATATCACACAGGAGCAATACGAAGAAATGATTACATCACTACATGCCATTAATTTAGATGATGTTGTTGAATTAGCCGACAGTACTTCATTACAAGGTGAAGTTGCATGTGGCGGCGGCGCATGTGAGGTTGTATGATTACCGTTAAGAGATTTACAGCACCTTGGTGTGCTCCGTGCAGAATGCTAGCCCCTGTGTTATCGGGGCTAGCAACTGAGTATCCTGATGTTGTGTTTGAAACTGTAGATGTTGATGCACAACCAGAAGTTGCACAGCAATATGATATTCGTTCCGTACCCACTGTTATCATTTTCAAGAATGATGAAATTGTTACTAGTATTGTGGGTGCAAACGCAAAACAACAATACGTAGATGCCATTGAAATTGTTAAAGGTGCCGCATGAGTGACGAACCTATTTTTAATGACAATGCCGAAGATGTCATTATAGGTAATCAAAACTATCGTGTTCGAAACATTGAAATACGAAAGCGCGGCACTACCACATGGTTCAATAGTTCAGAATTACCCATTGTCATTATTAGCCAAACAGGAACCATTACAAATTTAGGTAATACAACAACGACGGGTGTTGTGTCAGGGGCATCAGGTGTGTTCGTTGCAAACATGACATCGGCAAGTGTCATCACAGGTCCCGTTGGTTGTACAACTGTGACAGCAGCAACGTCGGTACAGGCGCCGTTAGGTATCTTTGCGTCATTGGCGGCGCCATATAAATTATTCGATATTAAACACCCAGACGCAACAAAAGAACATCAACGATTACGTCACGGTAGTTTAGAAGGTCCTGAATTGGCGGTGTATGTTCGGGGCAAGACTTCAAGTGATGTCATTGTTCTTCCTGAGTATTGGCAACATTTGGTGAATAAAGAAAGTATCACAGTACATTTAACAGCAACACACCCTGACCAATTCTTACACGTACTACAAACCAGTGACACAGAAATTTCAGTTGGGGGAAACAATCATGTATCATATCATTATTACATTGTTGCTGAACGAAAAGATGTGCCTAAGTTAGAAGTAGAAGTTGATTCACAACACGATTACGGATTTTAAAAATGCATAAAGTTTTCTGTTGCCTTTCATGCGAGGCGGAATTTTCAATTAAGCATGACATGGATGATTATCATTACACCATTCAGTTTTGTCCATTCTGTGGTGAAACACTAGATGAAGATGAAACGTTTGAGTTTGATGATGAGGATGAGGAATGAAGAATTTACTCACCATTGTTATCCCCTGTAAAAATGAAGAAAATTATATTGTACCTTTATTAGAAGATTTGTTACAGCAGCATGGCATTGAAGGTGTTCGTATTATTATTGCAGACGCCGACAGTACCGATGCCACTGTTCCTCTCATCAAAACCTTCAAAGATGAACTCAATGTTGAGATTGTCAAAGGAGGTCCCGTTTCTGTAGGTAGAAATAACGGAGCAAAATTAGTCACTACACCTTACATCCTTTTCCTAGACGCCGATGTTCGCCTTTTCAATCATCATGCTATTTCTGATGCTGTCAAATGCATCCACGAAGAAAAATTAGATTTAATAACAGCCAATATTAAAAATTATGGGAAAGATTTAAGAGCATCATTCTTCTTTTGGGGATTCAATGTTATCAACAAGATAATGACCAAGAACACGCCATTTGCCATAGGTGCATTCTTCTTGACTCGTCGGAGTAAGTTTGAAGAACTTGAAGGGTTCCCAAACAAATACGATACATCCGAAGATTATATTCTTAGTAAGAAATATGATGCCAAGAAGTTTAAAATCATTCATCACCATTTTGGTCAAGATGAACGAAGATTCAAGAAGTTGGGTTACTGGGGTATGTTAAAATACATGGCTGTTAATTTTTGGAATAGAAATAATTTAAAGCATTTCGAAAAAGCAACAGTAAATTACTGGGACTAACATGAAACATCATAAGGCAATCATCATTTCTGACGTTCATTTGGGCACCGAAGCCTGTAAAGCCACTGAACTCCTTGAATTTTTAAATCAGAATCACACTGACATTCTGATTATCAATGGTGACTTTGTGGATGGGTGGGCGCTCGCAAAAGGATACAAGTGGCGAGCAAAACACACTAAGGTGATATCGAAGATATTAGACATTTCCAGAAAGATACCTGTAGTTTGGATTCGAGGTAATCATGATGAATTTCTACATGAATTCATGCACATGCATCTCGGCAAACTTCAAGTCGAAGAAAATTACATTCTTGATTTAGGTGAAGGAAAGAGATATTTCATTTTTCATGGTGACATTCTCGACGTATTCGTAGCCAAGTGGAAATGGATTGCCAAGTTAGGATCAACAGGATATGAAATTGCACTACGTATTAACACTCTGTATAACAAGTGGCGTGCCTGGCGTAACCTCCCGTACTATTCCATCTCCAAGGACATTAAGGCAGGTGTGAAGGCAGCAGTGAATTACATCACAGACTTTGAAGTTAGTGCCACAAAACTGGCACGCCAACATAATTGTTCAGGTGTTATCTGCGGGCATATTCACGTTCCTGAGAACAGACAAATTGATGGTATTCATTATATAAATTCAGGTGACTGGGTGGAAAACATGACTGCCATCTTGATTGATTACGATAATCACATTACAATAAAAGACTTTCAACACCTCTAATAAATAGTATAGTATCTCATGATTGAGGCTAGACTATGTGGTTATATGAAAGTGTTGAATTCAATGAAGTGCCTGATGATATTATAGGATTTGTCTATCGTATCACTAACCTTAAAACAGGGCGAGAATATATTGGAAAAAAGTTATTCACTTCAGCCCGAAGAAAAGTTGTCAAAGGAAAGCGAAAGAAATTACGGGTTGAATCCGATTGGCGAGAATACTACGGAAGCAATAAAGAACTGTTACACGATGTTACTACCCATGGACACGATGCTTTCCGCCGTGAGATATTGCGTTTGTGTAAAACTAAAGGACAATGTAGTTATTTTGAAGCAAAGTTACAATTTGAGTATGGTGTCCTAGAACATCCTGAAAAATTCTATAACACATGGATCATGTGTAGAATACATCAGAAACATTTAAAGCTATGATAATCATCACATTACTCTCAGCTCTATTCATTAGTTCAGTTGCCGCGTGGTTTTCCATTGCGGGGTTGATTGCCATCTTTCCAGGTGCACCCATTGCTGTAGGTATCATGGGATCCGCGTTGGAACTAGGAAAGTTGGTTGCTGCTTCATGGATATATCGTTTTTGGAGTAAGACAAATATCCTCATGCGAAGTTATTTCATTTCAGCCATTGTTGTGTTAAGTTTCATCACAAGCATTGGTGTGTTCGGATATCTCACCCGTGCCTATGCTGAAGGCACAGAAGGATTGGATGCCAACTCGGAACAAATTGCTTTGTTGGATGCACAAATTGCCATTGAACAAGACAACGTGAGTGTGTCACGCACCACGTTACAACAATTAGACAAAGCAGTTAGTAACTTAAATGATAGTAGTCGGGTTGAACGCGCTATTCAAGTACGTAATAGTCAACGCCGGGAACGCACAGATTTAAATTCTGTAATTGCCACAAGCAATCAAAAGATTGCTGAGTTGAAGAAGCAGAAAGCAGAATTGAATCTAGGACAAAGAAAATTGGAAACAGAAGTAGGGCCTATTAAGTATGTGGCACAGTTAGTGTATGGTGCAGATGATACCAGTACTATTGACAAAGCAGTTCGGTTACTTGTATTGTTGTTAATCTTTGTGTTTGACCCACTGGCAATTCTCATGGTGATTGCTGCTAACATTTCTATGAAGAATAAACCATTAGAAATTACTAAAACTATTATTCCTCCTACAAAGAATTTTGCAGAAACCATCAAATCTGAATCTGCTATTAACCCCAACAATACCACTAAAATGGATACAGATTGGAATCCAGGTAGTTGGTTCCGTATAGTAAAGAAGCCTAAATGACGGTAAGTTGTTGATTTATAAGCACTTACAAAGGACTTGACAAACTGCCCTCGGTGTGTTATATTTAAGTATACTCTAAAAATGGAGGCAGTATGAATTATCTTGATCCAGTTGTTCGTGAAGGTGTGAAGAACATTCTTCGTGCTTCAGTGATTGACATTACCTTCACCAAGGCGGACGGTTCTGAACGGGTGATGAAGTGCACCTTGAATGAGGAGTTTATCCCTGCCCGCGAGGAATCTGAAACTCCAACCTCAGTTCGAAAGGTTAATCCTGATGTATGTCCGGTATGGGACATGGAAAATCAGGCCTGGCGTTCGTTCCGTTGGGACTCACTTAAAAAGATTGCCATCTAATTATGTCGAAACTTCATTCTGTTCTTCCTCCAGCGTCAGAGGCAGCTTTTCTGGGCGATGAACCCACCTGGTCTGAACTTGTTTCGGAAGAGAAATATAATTCTGAGTTAAGTAAAGCTTTGAATTGGCACAACTATTGTGCTTCTGATAAAGATTATCAGAAATATATGGAGCAGTGGATCCGTGAGCATCGCTCAAGTTCAGCTAAGCGAGACATTGAAGCATTTAGGAAACTTTCTTTTGTGAATAAAACCATTTGTGCTCTTGCTCGAATTCACCTCCAGGGATTTCCGTTGAAGTCTAAAGATTCACAACATATCCGTAATTACATCATGGAGTTCACCGGCATTTCTGGAAAGAAGGTTACCACCCAAACATCTACTAAAGTTAGGAGTGTTCCTTCAATCCAAGAACGAATCCGTGCGCAAGTAGCATCCATTCTATCTGACTTAGATGTCCGCGTGGATGATGCCTTTGAAGATAATTTGGCTACGCCCGAGGACATTTCGGGAGATATTCTGTCACAAAATTTCAAGGGTCCGCAGCTCAAGCTCATTCAGGATTATTTGAATCGCAATTTGATTGAATGGATTCAGGCATATTCTGGTGACGATGAACAGCTTGCCCAGGGATACAAGTATATCGGAAGGCGTAATCTCAAAAAGATTATTGATACTTTCACTCAGGTCATGGATACCATTTCACAGCAATCCACACGGATCAAGACGCAGCGTATTCGCAAGAAGAAGCCTGTGGACAAGAAGAAGATGGCAAGCAAGCTTCGCTTCATGAAGGATTTCCCAGAACTGAACATTCAGAGTTTGAATCCGGTTGATATCATCGGCGCCAATATGATTTGGGTCTATGATACCAAGAAGCGCCGACTTGGATACTATGAGGCAGAATTGAAGAACAGTTTGTTTGTGAAGGGTACAAAGATTGAGGGATTCAAGGTGACCTGCGAGAAAATTCTACGTAAGCCCGAGGAACAAATTCCCGAAATCATGAAGCTCCGAAAGAATCAGACGGTCAATTGGTTTGATGGCATTCGTGCAAAGTGTAAGGACATGACTGGACGTACTAATACTAATCTCATTCTGTTGAGGATTGACTAATGAATACACAATTTGATTTGGAAGATATGTTGATGAAGTGCTGGCATGTGACTGACGATATTGACCTCGTGGCTACAATGGTAGGAAACATGGATATCAACGCACGGGATAAGGATCGACTCTTGAACATTCTTATTGGATTGAAGGAGTTGTATAATGCTCGCCATAGTGCAACGTTCGCTGTATTTGAAGACCTTGTGGGTCGAGGTGTCTTTACAAAACCCCATTGGGACCAGTCCTCATTCAATCCTCCTGTTTGATTAATGGATAATTTTCATTATCATTTTGGGATACATAGTAACATCCCAATGTGTTGTGCACTTTTCTATCAGCGAAAAAAGGATGAGGGGGTTGAACAAATTGGTTTAACCTATCGTCCTGAATTCATGGATCTTGACAAATATTTGCATATTCGTTATGTTTTATGTGATGACTGTGCTCATCAAGTGCTTTCAGGTAACCACACTGTAGTACGTACATTACATCTTTGCCATCGGGATCCCACTCCTGATTGTGAAATATATCTTACAGAGGTAACATGATTATTGTAGATTATAGCCAGACGGCAATTAGCACTCTCATGGCAGAGCTTCGTGGGCGGACTGACGCAGAAATCAGTACGCCACTTATTCGCCATATGATTATTAACGCACTACGCAGCTATAAGCTGAAGTATGGAAAAGAGTTTGGGGAAATTGTTATTGCCTGTGATAATAAACATTATTGGCGCAAGAAGATGTTCCCATATTACAAGGCAAATAGAAAGAAGGCGCGAGATGATTCTGGTTTCGACTGGCATGCCATTTTCGAGGCGTTGAATCAAATCAAGCAGGAACTTGCCGAGCATTTCCCTTATCCTGTTGTTGAGGCGGAAACGGCAGAAGCCGATGACATTATTGCATCACTGGTAATTTGGTCACAGGACCATGACCTTGTTCAAGAAGGTCTTGATATGGTCCCGCAACCTGTGTTGATCCTATCAGGCGACCATGACTTCACACAGCTTCAACGTTACAAGAACGTGAAGCAGTATAGCCCCATCCACAAGAAGTGGGTGAAGGCGGAAGAAAGCATTGATAAGATTGTCATGGAACATATTCTATTGGGTGACAAGGGTGACGGTGTACCTAACTTTCTTTCACCGGACGATGTGTTTGTAAGCGGTGGTCGGCAGAAGCCTATTCGTAAAAAGGATTTGGAAGAATGGAAGAAGCTACCCATCTCACATTGGGATGGTACACCCCATGAGGCAAACATTCGTCGTAATGCCAATTTGGTGGACTTGCGAAATATCCCAGAGGAGATTGGCCAAACTATTATAAATAACTTCACATCTCAAAAGGATGTTCGGGATAAATCACAATTGCTAAATTATTTTATTGCTCACAAGATGAAGAATCTCATGGAGCACATCACGGAGTTCTGATATGAAAGCAACAGCGGTCATGTTGTTAAATGAAAAACTAGATTATATTGCTAAAGGTGAGACACTTGAAATTCAAGTAAATCGTGCCAGAGAAATTGCACGTTTGGATGTTACATTTGCTCCCTTGATGCGTATGGCAGTTATTGCTGAAGAAAAACTATCAGGGTTACCTGACGGTATGCCTGATACGTATAAGCCTGAAACAGCCATTCCTGATGGTATTTCCCATACCACAGCACGTCAGGAATTTCGTAGAATAAAAAACTTTCTACCTAAAGGTTCCATGCAACAAATACCTACACACAAAAGAGAGCTTAGTTGGTTACAAATGCTCGAAGGAATGCACTGGAAAGAAGCCAATGTCATGGTCCACATTAAGGATCAAACATTACTTCAAGTGTATCCAAACATGCGTGAGGTCTTGACAACCTTAGGTGCAAAGATTAATATCAAAGAAGTAGCACAAGAAACAAAAAAGAAAAAGCCCAAAAAGACGTAAAGTGTAATCTACATCTACGTACCCTGGGGCTTGACAAATGAGTCCCAGGGTATTATATTTAAGTATAGTGAAAAACAACAAAAAGTTTCAAAGTAGGGCTTGACAAACGAAGGACACTGTGTTAGATTACATATGTGTTCGCTAGTTGACAACTACAGTACTTACGCCGCGTTCGTCTATCGGTTAGGACGCTAGACTTTCACTCTGGTAAGATGGGTTCGATTCCCATACGCGGTACTTCTCGTCAACTTTGTAGGGTGATTTGACGTTAAATGCAGAACTCTACCGCTATTCATATTCGGCGCAGGAATATGGGCTTGGCAACGTCTCGGATGTTGCAAAAGGTTAAGGGGAGCGGGTCTAGACCGCGCGACATCCTTGGGTATCTGGAACATACCTCAATTGTCACCCCTCTACTGCCCTCTCGTATAATGGCAATACAGTTGACTTTGGATCAACGAATCGTGGTTCGATTCCATGGAGGGCAATGTAGTACCCGTCAATAAAAAACAAACAAAGGAGATAATATGCGTAATATGATTTTTGCAGTAGCACTTGTTGGTCTTGCCGCTTGTGGTAGCAAGGAAGAAACCGCAGTTGATACCACAGTTGCCGCCCCTGCTGATACGGCAGCTGCTGTAACGGTTCCTGACAGTGCAGTAACCAGCACACCACTTGACACAGTGGTAGCCAAGTAACAAAGTAGGTCCTTCGGGACCTACTCACGGGTCCATAGCTCAGCTGGGAGAGCGTCCGCTTTGCAAGCGAAAGGTCGTCGGTTCGATCCCGACTGGATCCATATTGGGTGGTTAGCTCAGTTGGTTAGAGCATCTCGTTTACACCGAGAGGGTCGGGGGTTCGAGTCCCTCACTACCCATAACAAGGAGAAACATGAATACAGTTACCATACATGCTCATGTAAAGACACTTGACAATTGTATATGGATTGTGCATATTAATGATGTGCGACATGAGGCAACCGATGTCATCATCAATTGTAAATCATACACAACAAGAAAATCAGAAAAAGATAAAATAGGTATGTGGAGAATCATATGTCACCCTGAACGGGTGTCATGGCAAGACAAAACATGTATTCTTGATTAGGCTCTGGTGGCGGAATGGTATACGCGGCGGTCTCAAAAACCGCTTCCCACCCGGGATTGCGAGTTCGAGTCTCGCCCGGAGCATAAGGACAGTTGGCAGAGTGGTCTATTGCAGCGGTCTTGAAAACCGCCGTACTGAAAGGTACCGAGAGTTCGAATCCCTCACTGTCCGTGACTTTATCATGAGGTACTGATGCCTTATAAAATTACAAATTCTGAAAAGAAGGATGTATCTGATAAAACCTATTGGATGAAAACGCTACACAATGGGAAAAAGATATATCTGGAAGATGAAGTATGGTATCGGTGGGGTGAGGTGATTGTTGAAGATGACCCCCGTGAGAATGGTTGGAAAGAAGGTGAACCATTAGTTGCAGGTGATTTTAACATCACAGACCATAACTTAAATGATGGATGTTGGTCAGATAGGTATGGGGTGGAAGAATTATCGAAAAAAGAACAGAAACTTCTTGAAGAAGTAATGTTCTTGGATGAGGCAGGTTGGGAAGCATATGACTCAGAGATTACATTCTACGGTCCTGTAGAAATTGAAGAAGTAGATGAATGAGCGTCGGTAGCTCAATTGGTAGAGCACTGGTCTCCAAAACCAGGGGTTGGGGGTTCGATTCCCTCCCGGCGTGTGCGCGCTCATGGCGGAACTGGCAGACGCACCAGACTTAGGATCTGGCGGTGAAGAACCGTGGGGGTTCAACTCCCTCTGGGCGCATGAAGGGCTTGACAAATGAAGTACACTGTAGTATATTACATATGTTAATTGAAAATGAATGAATGGCAGTAATGAAATGCTCCGATGGTGAAATCGGTAAACACAGGAGACTTAAAATCTCCCGCCCCAAAGGCTTGTCGGTTCGATTCCGACTCGGAGCACTGTAGTAAAATAGTTGGCAGTGAAGCACACCCACTTCACGTTAGCTCCCTCAATGACGGTATGAACTGGTCGTAACACCGGTGCGTAGGGCTCCTACGGGTTCCGTCCCAACTATGTATTAATGTAGTAATGCACCCCTAGTGTCAGCGGTTAGCACAAGAGACTTTTAATCTTTTAGGGCTGGGTTCGAATCCCAGGGGGTGCACTTGTAGGACGATGAGCAACGGAAACCAATCAGACCTTAAGTCCACTGGTAATATATTCCGCCTGTAGCTCATCGGTTAGAGTGGCCGTCTTATAAACGGTTGGTAGATGGTTCAATTCCATCCAGGCGGATTACATTATGGTACGGAGAGATATATGAAACAAAGAATTATCAATATGCTTCGCACACAGGCCGAAGCAGAACGTGAGAAGGCGCTACTTTCATTGGAGTTATTGATGAATCATCCGGTAGGTATCGGTGACCACTCAACAGGTGATTTCTATAAGAACGCAGAAGAAGCATTACAGATGCTTGTTGATGCCGAAGATAAGTTGGAAACATTGGATAAGTATTTTTCTGAATAAAGTAGTTGCACGTGTCATATAACGGCTATTATCCTAGCCTTCCAAGCTAGAGACATGGGTTCGACTCCCATCACGTGCTTGTCTAAATAGATGTACGCTAGCATAGCTCAGTTGGTAGAGCAGCTGATTTGTAATCAGCAGGTCGTCGGTTCAAACCCGTCTGCTAGCTCTTTTGCCTCGATAGCTCAATGGTAGAGCATGTGACTCTTAATCACCAGGTTCTAGGTTCGAGTCCTAGTCGGGGCACATTGTTTTGCTGTTGCGGGTGTAGCTCAGTTGGTAGAGTACTTGCTTGCCAAGCAAGTTGTCGTGGGTTCGAGTCCCATCTCCCGCTCTTTGAAACGCCTCTGTAGCTCAGTTGGTAGAGCGCCAGCCTGAAGAGCTGGGCGTCGGCGGTTCGACTCCGTCCGGAGGCATTGTAGTGCAACCATTCCCAGATAGCTCAGTCGGTAGAGCAGGTGACTGTTAATCACCGGGTCGGGGGTTCAAGTCCCTCTCTGGGAGCTAATTTAACTTAATGAGATATTATGAAAGACATTTTATTTGCAAAACCCAGAACGTTAACAGAAACAGAAGAACACATTATTGTGAAACGCAAGTGGTGGGCGGTGGTACTGCTGATTATTGGCGGTGTTATTCTTGCGGGTAGATTACCTGTACCTCTGTTTATTCCCTATGTGTTTTTCTTTTTTGGTCATGGAGGCATGTTACATAGCTTCTATAAGAAGCATGATTATCCCATGGTTATTGTCAATGCCGTTTGGCTACTCATTGATATGATTGGTATGATTCGCTGGTTTTAATATGAAAGTTTCCATTGGTCGCTATCCAAAAGATCCAAACAAAGAACGGAAGATTTCTGTGAAAATTGATCCATGGGATACGTGGAGTATGGATGTGACATTGGCGCATATCATTCTTCCTATGCTCAAGCAATTGAAGGAAACAAAACAGGGCGCGCCATATGTTGATGACGAAGATGTACCTGAACACCTCCGCAAATCAGCAGCTCCACCAACTGAAAATGAGTGGGATACGGATGACAATCATTTCAAGCGGTGGGATTATGTTCTTGATGAAATGATTTTTGCGTTTGAAAGTAAACAAAATTGTACTTGGGTGGAAAAATATGTAAACCAAGTACGTATCATTAATGGACTTCGATTGTTTGGAAAATATTACGAAAGTTTATGGGACTAAATCATGTATAAAAAATATGAATATGAAAAGACCACACTCACCGCTCAGAGTTACAACAACAAGATTACAGTAGAACTTCCTGCTGACATCACGTTGAATGAATTTCTTGATGCATGCCGTGTACTGGCTATTGGATTAACCTTTTGTCCTGACTCTTGGAAAGAGACCATCATTAATTTGGCTGATGAATATCGTGAACTTGATGAATATCGTGAAAAAAAATTCACACTCGGCAGTTCTGTATCTAGCACTGATGATGAATTTTTTCTATGAGATTTCTCACACGAAAGCTCGTACAACCCGGTGATTTAAATGCGGGCAGTACCTTGTTTGGAGGAAGATGTTTGGCGTGGATTGATGAAGAGGCCGCAATCTACGCCAGTATTGAATTACGTCATCGTAGAGTTGTTACCAAAAGCATCTCCGCCATCAACTTCATTGCTCCTGCCTTTCAAGGAGACATTGTTGAAATTGGCGTTGCACTAAAGAAAGTAGGCAAGACGAGCATCACGCTTGAGGTTCAGGTACGGGACTTGACAACTCAGCGTGTTATTGTTAATATTGATGAAATGATTTTTGTTGCTGTTGATGAAAATGGGAGACCGGTGAAACATGGACTCTGTAAATAAGTTTATCATTGCCACAGGTGTATGGATCATTCTCACTCTTGTTGTGTATAAACACATAGGATGGGAAAAGGTTCGTGAATGTTATTTGTTATGGACGAAACGAGAATATTGGACCAATTATAACATTGTTGAAGCCTTGAGCTGGTTTGCCAAGGCTATTATCATTGTCCCAGGATTAATCTTCAATGTTAGTATCTGGTGGTTATATTTCTTTACGCTGTTCACAAGTTTAACCTTAATTTGGGCAAGTAATAAAAAACTTCTCCCCACCCTGGTAGGATTCAATACATTATGGGCATGGATTAGTTGTATGGTACTTGCAAAACACATACTATGATTCCTGATAATTATAAATTTGTTGTTGTGGGTGGCGGGACTGCTGGTTGGTTGTCAGCTCTATTTCTGAAAAAGAATATCCCCAAGGCACACATCACGGTGATTGAAAGTAGTGATATCGGTATTCTAGGTGCGGGCGAAGGCACTGTTTGGAATTTCATTGAATTCTTGCAGAGCATTGATATTTCTCCTGCTGATATTGTGTATCATGCCCAAGGCACATTTAAAAATGGGATTAAGTTCACCAATTGGAACGGCGACGGTGAACATTATTTTCATGGTTTTTCCGATCCAGGTGAAGTTACCATTGAACATCCCAAGGTGCCATACTTTGACTTTTCTTTACCACATTTAGAAGCTCTAGCGGCAGGAAAAAATTTAGATGGTGTGAATTTCAGTGCACAAGTTTCTTCTAACAATGATGTCAAGTATAAGACAAACGGAAAGAAAACTAGTGATCCCTATGAACATTTCACACAGCTTGGGCATACAGGACTACACTTTGATGCTCGTTTATTGGCGCAATATTTAAAAAATGTTGGTGTGTCCCGTGGCATTGAATTGATAGATGCAAAGGTGACATCGGTGACAGAAGATTTCACCCATAACATTTCTGATATCCGATTGGATAACGGCGCAGTACTACATCCTGATTTCGTGTTCGATTGTTCTGGATTCCATAGATTAATTCTTGGAAAACATTATCAGGAATATTGGGAATCATATGAAAATCATCTTCCTGTAAATCGTGCACTTCCATTTTTCTTACCTCGCACGGAAGAAAAAATTCCTCCATACACCGAGGCAATTGCCATGAAGTATGGTTGGATGTGGAAAATCCCTGTGGGTGAACGTTATGGGTGTGGTTATGTGTTTGATGGCCGATTAATTACTGATGAACAAGCAAAACAGGAAATTGAAGAACTTGTTGGACATGAAATCACTTCACCGAAAACATTCTCATTCACTCCTGGGTCATTCTATCGCCCTTGGAGACACAATGTTTTGGCAATGGGATTGGCAGCAAACTTCATTGAACCTCTGGAAGCTACAAGTATTTGGGTAACAACCATGTCACTTCGCATGTTCGTGAAATATTTTGAAGGATATCTGTTGAAGAATTTCTCGTATGTTGATTCATACAACAACGAAGTCCGTGAAATGAATAAGGAAATTTGTGCATTCATTTATTTTCATTATCTAACGAAGCGAGATGATACAGATTTTTGGAGAAACTTTCGTGTGAACAATGCTCCACCTGAAAAATATTATTTCATGTATGCTGAGTTAACATCAGGAAGATTCGAAAGAAAATATTTTGGTGTTGCTAGTTATATGCAGGTGGGAGCGGGTATTAACTATTTTGGATTGTTGGGTGCGCGTCAAATGTATGAATATCAGCTAGAGATTTTTGGCGCCGATAAATATAAAAATGATAAGCTATTCAAGACTTTTGAGATGGAGAAACTCACCTCTGAATGTGTTGACCATGCTTTCATTATAGAGTATATTAAGAAGCGTCACCCTGAGGTGTTGAGAGAATCATGAAAGTAGAACATGTATTCAACAGAAAAATTATTCGGTTTCAATGTGATGAAGTGGAGTTTTACACCAATGAAAATTTTCTTCATAATTTAAATAGATTGTTCAATCACCCAGCAATGCGAGACACCGTTTCGAATGAACAGGTGGGTGATGCCCAAACAACAGTAGGAAAGAATTTTCTACTTCCTTTGAAGTTGCCCGGTGCGGAAAATCTAGAGCGTTGGATTCATGAACGATTAATGGAAGCAGCACCCCATTTCGTAGATTTCACACCCACCAGTATTCAATTTGTTCGCACATGGACAAATAAAATGTTTCGTGGGTGTGAAGGACAGACACACAATCACAGAGGTCCCAATCACGGCGTTGGTGTGTTTTATGTGAATATCCCAGAGAATGGAAGTGATTTAGTGTTTGTGCGCGACGGTGTGTACATGACAAAGATTTCAGATTATGCAATAGGTGATGTTGTATTTGCAGGAACGCGAACAGGTGAATTAGTACTACATGATACAGAAATTTCTCATGCTGTATCTGAACATGATAATGATGAACCAAGAATTTGTATCGTTGTGGAGTTCACATATATTCCATAACACTGGGGTGGTAGCTCAGTTGGTTAGAGCATCCGACTGTCACTCGGAAGGTCGCGGGTTCGACCCCCGTCCATCCCGTATGAAAAAAGTTAAAAGTCCTTGTGTCAAACAATGTAAACTCCAAGATGATTATTGTTTTGGTTGTTTCCGGCATATAGATGAAATTGTCAAATGGAGACACTTGACAAACGAAGAAAAAACTGTTATATTACAAGAGTTGGAACAAAGAAAAATGGCACGGTGGTCTGAACTGGCTGAGGCACCGCTCTCATAAGGCGGGTTTATGTGGGTTCAAGTCCCACCCGTGCTACTAACTTTGGGGGTGCCGCAGAGTTGGAGGACTGCAACAGACTGTAAATCTGTCGCCATTAGGCCTAGTAGGTTCGAATCCTTCCACCCCCATGATTGGAGGATATTATGAAAATAGGCGCGATAGCTGGTAATTTTGATGTGATACATCCTGGTTATATAAAAATGTTTCAGGAATGTAAAAAGAATTGCGATTATTTTATCATACTGTTACATGAAGATCCTAGTGTTGAACGTCCAAAAAAATTAAAACCTATTCTTTCAGTTGAAGAACGTATAGACATCCTAATGAGTATCCGTCATATTGATGATGTCATAGTATATAAAACTGAAGATGACCTCGTAAAAACATTACAATCATTAAAAATTAACGTTAGATTTTTAGGTGATGATTATATCAATAAAGAATTTACAGGAAAATATTTAGGAATACCTATTCATTATCTTGATAGAAGTCACGGGTGGTCAACCACAAAGTTTAAAAATTTAATTGCACAATCCATCGTCCCTTAGCTCAGCTTGGTTAGAGCGTTCGTCTGATACACGAAAGGTCCGGGGTTCAACTCCCTGAGGGACGACTTTGCCCTTGTAGCTCAATTGGAAGAGCAGGAGATTTCTACTCTCTTGGTTGTGGGTTCGAGTCCTGCCAGGGGCGCTAATGGAAGGTTCGCATAATGGTATTGCAGCTGTCTACTAAACAGCCGACCGAAAGGTTATGTGGGTTCGAATCCCTCACCTTCCGCTTTTTTCAATAGTTAGGAGATGTTATGATTCTACTTCTTGGCGATATTCATGGTAATACATCACGCCTTCGCTCTGCAATTCAGAAGGCAATGGAATGTGATGCAACAGCTCTCGTTCAAGTAGGCGATTTTGGGTTATTTCAAGGTAAACGAAATGAAGGAGAATTTTATGAAATGTGTAAAAATTCTTCAATACCTGTTTACTTCATTGAAGGAAATCATGATGATTGTAGCCGCTGGGTACGTTATGAAACAGTAACACGGGTATGGCATGATGCCAATTTGTTTTATATACCACGTGGCACGGTTATGGAAATAGATGGGCGCACTATCGCCTTCATGGGTGGTGCTGCCAGTATTGATAAAGATATGCGTTTACGTGAAGGTTGGCATTGGGATAAAGAAGAAAATATTTCAGGGCATGAAGTATTACGGTTATTTGAAAATGCTGAAGGAAAACAGATTGATGTATTGATTACCCATGATGTTCCTACATCTGTGTGTAAGACACATTTTGATGATAGTGGTAAATTATATTTTGGTGTTGGCAAGGATTGGCATGATGTAAATATGGATGTGATTCAACGCATCTGGGACCGTCTGGGTAATCCCATGATTTACTCTGGGCATATGCATCGGTCAGTGATTGGTCCTAACTATCGTATTCTAAATATTGATGAACTATTGGCAATATGATTATGATTATATGAAATTATCTGATGCCAATAATAATGAACAATTAGAAGTTATAGGATTGGAATCCAATGTGGAATATCTTGAACGATTACACTCATTGGGCATCATGGAGGGGTGTGCAATATGTCCTTTACGCAATCAAGATTCAACAATGATTGTGGATGTTCGAGGATGTAGATATGCATTGGGAAAAGAAATTACGGAATGTATTCTTGTTAGGCGCTTATAGCTCAACTGGATAGAGCATCTGACTACGGATCAGAAGGTTATAGGTTCGAATCCTTTTAGGCGCATATGAAAAAAACAACTGACAAAGAAATAGAGGAAATGCGTTTATCTCTGTTTCTGTTAAAATTAGAATTAGAAGGATATATTCGTGGTGATTGGTACTACGAATATCACATGACTATTGGTTATAATAAAAAATTTACCGGAAAAAAGATTCTTAGACTTGACAAAAGTGAAGAAACCGAGTAGATTACAATCATACGGGATGTAGCTCAATTGGCAGAGCACTCGCTTTGGGAGCGAGGGGTTGCTGGTTCAAGTCCAGTCATCCCGACTTACAAGGAGAAAACATGAAAGAAAAAGACAGACTACCTGACATCATTGCAATAATAGCAACAATCATGTTCATTGTATTTGCATTTGTCATTTCTGGATCCGTTGGCACCAGCAATGGTGTCAGCGAGTTACAAGGCGGAGACATTCAACACGCCATAGATACAAAACAATACTAAGTTGGACGAGTGGCAGAGAGGCCCAATGCAAGAGTCTGCAAAACTCTAAAGCCGCCGGTTCGAATCCGGCCTCGTCCTTGCTGAACATGGTTCGGCGGTTACACAAGATATAACACTCTGTTGTATCGAGAACTCATATATTAAAGGAGTATATAATGAAGCGTATTTTGTTTACAGCAGTTGCAGCACTTTCACTCATGGCGTGTCAGGATAATGTCACCGCCGTGCCCGCATTTGAACCTAAGGTCACAACCATTGTCGTGACGCCTACCGCTTCCCAAGTAGAGGCAGGACGTACTGTCACATTGACAGCAGTTGTGAAGGATCAGCGTGATTCTGTCATGACCGGCAAGTCCGTGACCTGGGCATCAAACAACACCTCTGTTGCCACTGTTACTGCTAATGTAATCACGGCAGGAGCAACCACGGCAACTGTTACAGGTGTCACCAAGGGCACAGCAAGCATTGTCGCCTCTGTTGAAGGTAAGGTCACAACGGTTCCCGTATTCGTAGTTGATCCTACAGTAGCCACGGTCAGTGTCACCGCAACTGTCCCACCCACGTTTTTCGTTGGGCAGACATTACAGGCAACTTCTGTTGCACGGGACAGTGGAAACAATGCCCTCACATCATTCACCACGACCTGGACATCAAGCACGCCCACCGTTGCCTCTGTATCTGCAACTGGATTGATTACGGCATTGTCAGCGGGTACTACTACCATTACAGCCACTACAGGTGGAAAGACAGGTACATTGAACGTTACTGTATCCCTAGTCCCTGTTGCCCGTGTACTTCTCACGTTACCTAAGCCTGCTCATGTGGGTCGCCCCGCTACACTTGTTGCTGAATTGCGTAACAGCTCAGGTACTGCACTAACTGCTGCGCAGCGTACATTTGGTTGGCATAGTAGTGATGAGTCCATTGCCACGATTTCTTCAACAGGCGTACTTACAGGTCTCACCTATGGCACTACCATTGTTACTTGTGTTGTCGAGAACCGAGTCGGCACACTAGTAGTAAATGTCACGGAAGTGGGTATTGATTACATTGTTGTTTCACCTGATAGTTCAGACCTGAAGGTGGGCGCTACCCGTCAATACACAGCCACAGCATTTGATGCTGATAGTGTTCCTCTAAGTGTAGCAGCATTGAATGGTCGCCCGTTTGAGTGGACTACTACTAACAGTGCAACAGCACGAGTTTCTAACATTGGTCTTTTGTTGGGTATCGCCCCAGGAACGACATTCGTTTCAGCATCAATTGGAACAGTTTCCGATAATGCAAAAGTAGTTATTGTTCCATAACATTTACAGCAGTTTTTAGGAGGAGTTATGAGAAAGCCCATGGATATTGAACATATTATTGAATACATTAATAATCAACCCCCTGAAAGCTGCGTGTATCTGGGAGCCGACTCAGAACGCTACAACAAAAACGGTCGTTGGATGGCCGACTACACATTGGCTGTGGTCGTCCATCACGGCGGGCGTCATGGATGTAAGATTTTCGGTGAAGTACAGACTGAAAATGATTACGACCAAAGACAGGATCGTCCTGTTGTACGGCTCATGAATGAAGTATATAAAGTATCAGAATTATATCTGAAATTGGTTGATGCCCTAGTTGACAGACATGTTGAAATTCACTTGGATATCAATCCAGATGAAGAACATGCAAGTAATGTAGTCATTCAACAGGCCATTGGGTATATTCGTGGAGTATGTCAAATGACACCAAAAGTGAAGCCTGATGCTTTCGCGGCATCATTTGCCGCTGATAGATTGAAGGAATTACTGTATCCCTAAGAGTTTTTTGGTATAAATACTTCTGTAGTAAAATTGAACCCTGTGAGTAGTTTTTTATATAATACTAAACTCACAGGGTTTCCCGTACCTATAGGAGAAGAACGTGATGCCTACATTTTTGGGTGTCATTATGTCTGGTTTATTAGTAACATTACCTGTGAATCAACAAAAGGAAATCTTTGTTGAGAAAGTGGAAAATAAAGTACAAATTGGCGCCATTGCAGGCAACAGAAATTTAGAGTTTGGCGTCAAAAACATTCTAGAAGAAGTATTGTTGGAAAAGGAGTATGGATTGAATCCTAATGCTCCATTGAAAGTGAAAGTGGACATCATCTATTTGGATGTGTTGACCACAAAGAAAAACATCTCAGTATTTCATAAGAATAGTGAAGAAGTCGTTATACGAATGAAAGGTGTATTGACACAAAACGGAAAAAAGATAAAGGAAGTTGTCGTAGAAGAAGGTTCTGCGGAAATCTCCATGTCAACACTCATCATTGATAATGGCGGTAAGTTCAATCAAACGAGCTTGAGTAATGCCTTGAAGAAGGCCAGCGTTGCTCTCATCACTAAACTTACGGAGTAATATGAGACACTTTTTAGCAGCAGTATTACTGCTTTCACCCATCTCACTCATGGCACAGCCTGCCTTATGGTGGGAACGTAACGTAATAACAACCGATGTAAATGGTGGTGCTATCGCAAAAGATGACACCATTGCCATTGAAGTGAAGTTGAATCCCAATGGAACTACCATTCGTTCTGTATTCTTTGATTTTCAACATCAAATGAATGCCATATCATTGATTGATGTGCAACGAGATGTAGGTATTCCTGCCGCGGCAACATTTAGTTACACAAACAATTATTATCCTAATTGTCGTTTCAATCGCACTGCGAATAACACCTCTAATAATGGGTGGAACAATTACATGAATGCCCAATATACATGTAATTCTACAACAGTTCCTCACCATGCCATTAATCGTATTCATGTAAGTGTGGCAAGTGCACAAAATCTTGCCCATGCCAGTTACATCAGAATGCGCTTCCGTGTCACCAATGTTGCTGCCGGTTTCCCCTACGATTCCATCTACATGAACTTTGCCATTGGGTATGATGCTGGTGGCGGCACCATGACCAATACAGAAAACACAGGTGCCAAGGGTGTGTGGATACAACTTGCCCCAGGCGCCAATAATCTATTAACAGGCACAGTACGTCACGGTACCAATGTATCAACAGGATTACAAGGCATGATGCGTTTGTCCGTCACAGACACCGCAACACAACCCACGGAAGCTGCCAATACAGCAGTAGGCGGTACGGGAAACTTTGGCTTTGGTCAGCAATTACAACCAACTACGTGGTATAGAATGCGCTTGATGGTACCCGCGGATAGTATCGCGGCATTAAGTCGCGCCAGTGTCACGGTATCCGATTACACCGCTGCCGTGCAAGAATGGATTACACAAAATCTCGACAAGACATTTAAAAATCAAAACATTGACCGTGGCATCAAGTATTTTGCCGCCGACGCCAACAACAACAGAGAATTTGATGGTGGCGATTTGCAACGCATCTTCAATGCAGTGGCAGGGTTGGATACATTATTGAAAGCACCAGCAGGATGTACAGGAACATGTATGGTATCTATTCCCACGATTCGTGATGAAACCTATGACTCACTAGGATTTGTTTCATGGCGAACATTTACCAATCCTTCCTTCACACAACTTCAAACGAGTACTGTGGATCAAAACGTGACATTGAAATATGTGTTACGTGGTGATGTGAATTTGTCACATTCATCGCCCGCTGCGGCAGCACAACAGGCAGCCGCATTTAAAATGGGCAAGTTCATTGTCCCAGGCGCAAGTAGTATTGATGTCAACTTGAACAATGTTATTGTCACAGGCAATACACTCAGTATCCCATTCAATGTTGATACCAAGAATTTGAAATTGTCAGGATTACAATTTGAAGTAAAATATGATCCTACAAAAGTAAAATTTGAAAAGTTAGAAGTGAATACTCCAAGTTGGATTTCCTTCGTGAATGATGACAAGGGTGTGATTCGTTTTGGTGCACTTGACCGTGATTTTAAAAATTTCATGTCAGGCAATGCGTTGGTTCCCTTTAAATTGGAATTCAGTTCTGTGCAAGCAGGTGTGGATTTAAATTCAACTGTACAAATTCATCCCACGATGGATGCCGCAGACGATAAAGGTAAGCAAGTAGGAATCAATTTCAATACCACCACCATCAAGTTGATTGGTGCCAACTTCTTTAAAAAGCCATGAAAAAAATTCTCACGTATTCATTACTCGTAGCAACTGTTGGATGTAATCATACTGATTTCCCAACAACCCCCGTCGTCGTTGGCGGCGGGGAAACAGGATCAGAGGTTTCGTTGGGGGTTGCCTCAACCTTACTAAGTATATCCTCAATATCCAGTCCTGTCACACCTGGTCCGTTTACTATTGGAGTAAATGTCACCCCAGGCGCAACATATAGTTTTCAATTAACACACATCAATGGGGCAGTACTTCATAATCATGGCTTTACCGCAACACAAGCAAACATGAGTATTGCATTAGATTATTCTACAATTCCCGTAGGTGCCTATGATTTAATACTTATGGACAACACAGGTCGGTTATTGAAAGTAGCCGTTATTATTCAACGTTAACTAGGAGAACACATGTCAGAAGAATCAGGTGGAAGTGGATTAAAGAATGCCATCCTTGGTTTAGTTACTATCATTGTAACAGCCATTGCCGGCGTTATCGGTAAGAACATTATGGGTGGAGATGAAGCAGCCGCTCCTGCGCCTGCCGCAGCAGCAGCCCCTGTCATCAATCTCAACCTCGAAAACAACAACACAGTAAAGGGTGGATCAGCTGGTGGCGCATCAGCTCCTGCTGCAGCACCCGCACCAAAGCCAGCACCTAAGAAGGATGACTGGGCAAAAGCTGAACCTAAGTGGTAATTGATTATGAATTCTGAGGAAATTAATCAAGAAAGTAAGTTTAGTCAATTACTCAATCAAACCATGTCCCGTCGTTGGGGCATCACAGCCATCGTATTAACAACATTTCTATTCATTGCCATTGGTATTGCCATGGCCATTGAAAGTAAGTCTGTATTGGATCAAGAATGGAAGGAAATTCTTCTTCTTATGTTGGGTGCATTTATCGGTAGTTACGGCAAGATTATTGACTACTGGTTCTCAGACACCGATAAGGACAAGATGTTAGTACAAAAGATGGATGAAGAAGATGGACAATCACTTTCAAATACATTAGGTGGATAACATGGACGCCAAGAAAGTACAACAAACAATTTTCAGTAAGTTTGCTGAAATCTTTAAAGATAGTAATCATTTCAATGAAAAGACCATCATTGGTTTCATGGCGTTTGCTGTCATGACATTGTATTCTGCCACTGATATCATCACAGGTATCTGGGGTATCAAGTTGGAAATTCATGAATTTGTGTATAACTCATTCATGTACATCACCTTAGGCTCATTTGGTATTGCTGGGTTAGAAAAGTTCTCTCCCTCAACCGTGAAGAAGGTAGAATCCGCCCATGATGAATGAAATTAAAAGTTTTATAAAAAATTTTAGTTTGTTGATGTGGGCAGCGATTATCATTACAGCAATTGCAGTATTCCCTGTTATTGTATCAGCCCAAGTAGTTGGATCAACTAAAACAGAAGAATATCGTGCATCTTTCGAAAAAAAGACAGACATCAGTGCTTTAATGGACTATGATGGTCCAAAGATTCCTATTCAATTATTAAGTTTAGGTATCAGCGAAGAAGTGTATGCCATGTATCCTGAATTGAAAGACAAGCGTGTAGGACTTGGCGTTACTAATATCGTTGTAGAATTCTTGGAAGAAACAAATCGTTTCACCTTCACGGAAGATAAGACAGAAATCAAGAATCGTATGGTGAAGCAGTTCCAAGCATCACAATCAGGTATCACTGAAAACAAGTTGGATGGTCGAGGCAAGATTAAGTTGGCACGTTATTTTGCCTATATCGAAGTATATGATTTCTCAGTCTCAGAAGATGAAACTGTGAATTTGAAGGATGGTATTAAAAACAAAGTTGTGACGCGCCTAGGTCTTCAAGTAAAGTTTGTGGACGCTGAAACAGGTGAATATTTCACAGGTTCAGGATTAGGAACTGCCACAACGGTGCGTGAATTAACGCTGATGAATGATGATAACTTTAGCGATGTGAAGTTCAATCAAAGTACCATCGGTACATCAACCAAGAAGGCATTGGAAGATGCATCAGCGAAAATTCTAACTCGTATGATTAAGAAAGGCCTCTTTAAAGGTGAGTGAACTATGGACCCGTTTATAGGTGAAATTCGATTACTGCCATTTGCATATTGCCCAGCTGATTGGCATGTATGTGATGGCAGTAGATTGCCAGTACAACAGTATCAAGCATTATATTCCTTATTAGGTGACCGATTTGGTCCTTATGATGGGGTGAAAACATTTGCGTTGCCGAAAATGGATGCACCTGCAAATATGAAATACTGTATTGCCTTAGTCGGCATTTATCCACCAAGAGATTGATATGAAAAAATTGTTATTGTTGCTGTGTGCCTGTACCTTCCCCGTACAGGCACAGGATACGGTTCGGGTGAAGCATAGCAATTATGACGCTGTGTTTTCCAAGAGCAAAAAGTATCCCGTATTAGTTGAATGGTGGGTGACCACAAAGAAAATTCAATGCACAAATCCTGTAAAACGAAACGATAAGTTTCTCCCTGATCCCGCACTCCCAGTAGATAGCGATATCAGTGACGATTACGTGGGGTCAGGATTTGATAGAGGACATTTATCTCCTGCCGCAGACAATGTATGTAATGGTCCTGTCATCATGGCAGAGAGCTTCTATTTCACAAATATGGCACCTCAATATCCCGGATTGAATCGTGGGCAATGGAAAGCCTTGGAAGAACATATCCGTAAATTAGCGTTAACACATGATAGTGTGTTTGTGCAAGCAGGATGTGTGGGTGTTCGTCAACAAATTAAACGTGTTGCTGTTCCCACACATTGCTGGAAAATTGTGGAAGTTCGTGCCACAAAAGAAGTCACCGCCTATGTGTTTGAAAATGTTCCTGTGAAAACTCAATCCATTACATCACATATCGTGTCTAAGGATAGTGTGATGAAAATTAGAAAATGAAAAAATTTCTATTAGTGGCATTGTTATGCCTATTACCCGCTAAAGTTGATGCCCAAGTTGTTGTACAAACTTGGATGGATCCTTGTACGGGTGTAGCACAAACTGCAACGTTCCCATTGGGTAATGTTGGCGTAACAGTGGTATTTCGAAATCAAGCAAAAGTGTTCACGGCACAGCAGGCAGCTGCTGGTGAATTAATGACATGGATTAATCAATTAATTATGAGTACTCCATGTCCTGTTACAAACAATCCTGTTGTGCAACAAGCCGCCACACAGGCAGCAACACAAGCCGCTGCGGCGGCTGCTACAGCAGCGGCAAGTGCCGCAGCATCAAGTGCGGCATCATCGGCGGCTTCGAGTGCCGCATCCAGCGCAGCGTCATCGGCGGCATCAAGTGCGGCATCAGGAGCGGCAAGTAGCTCTGCTAGCTCTGCTGCCTCAGGCGCCGCATCAAGTGCCGCAACTTCAGCAGCACCTACAGCACCACCCCCAACTCCGGCGGCACCTAAGCCTGACGCTCCGGCACCTAGTAGCTCATCATCAGGTGGTTCTTCGTCAAGTAGTTCATCATCAAGCAGTTCCAGTAGTTCAAGTGGTGAAACCAAAACGGAAACTAAAGCAGAAGCTAAGTCAGAAAGTAGTTCGGAAAGTAAGTCGGAAAGTAAATCCGAAGAAAGCAAATCGGAAAGTAAATCAGAAGAAAAATCCGAAGAGAAAAAAGAAGAAAAGAAAGAAGATAAAAAGGATGAAAAGAAAAAGAATGAGGCACGGGTCAATCCTCTTATGGTGGCATCCGACTTAACAACAGGACAGGATCCCGCGGGCGGTGTGTCACAAATCATTACTGTGGGTGTTTCACAATCCTCATTGGCAGGGGACAAGAGTTATGGTGCCACTACTATGTTGTGGTCTACATTAGACCAAGGTGCCTTGTCATTGTCATATACCAAGATGAGTTTCAAAAAAGGAAAACTCAGTACCATTCACTCATTTGGTAGTACCAGTGCCTATTTAAAAGGTACATTGATGCAAATGACGGGGTATACTTGGGTGAAACCCAATCCTAGATATGGTGTATATGGTGTCAGTTTAGGTGCCATTGGATTGTTCATGCCCAATGGACAACGTAATGTCGTTACAGACAGTGCAGAAATTCGTCGTATCTTCTTTGATAAATATCAAGTACCATTAACATATATGCCTGATAGTTTAGTTGTAGAAACTCACGGGTACAATACAAGTTGGGCAACATCGGCAGTGGCATTCTGGATGCACCCACCCATCATCATAAATCCTCGGGTAACAGTCACACCTCAAGTATTTTTAATGGGTAGTCCTGTGGCATATAATTCCATGACGGGACTCACAACAAACACAGATGTTAGCATGATGTTGGGTAGTGGATGGGATTATAAATTGTCACGCCGCTTTGGTGTGACAGCGGCACATCGCGTCATGATTACACCTAAACAAAAACCTCTAAACTTCTTACTGATTGGCTCACGGGTAACGTTATGATTTCTGAAAAAACATTAATAGAACAAAGCGCCTTTTTCGCAAACCTTAGTAGTTGTGTATATAAAGATTTAGCCTTCATGCGTGTGAACTATGAAGGGTTTAAAGTTGTGTATCATGGTCATAAAGGTGCCGATGCCTTCACAATGGAAGATGATAACAATTTCATCGTTGCCTGTCGTGGCACAGAAGTAAAACAATTCTCTGATGTGAAAGCCGATTTAAGTATTTCCAAAACCACAGTGGCACATGGTAAATTACATATTGGCTTCAACCATTATGTTGATAAAATTTGGCAACCCATCATGGCACTCGCCCAACACACACAGAAAAAAGTTTGGTTTACAGGACATAGCTTAGGTGCCGCAATGGCTACCATTATGGCATATCGGTTCGCCACAGATGACACACTCCCAAACCCAGCAGGATTATTCACATATGGAAGTCCTCGTGTGGGAAATCGTACATTCATTAATCATTTCAACACACTACCCTTCCCACATCATCGGTGGGTGAATGATGGTGATATTGTCACGAAGATTCCCTTTGCGCCATGGTTCTATCACTGTGGTACAATGCATCATATTGACTCCGAAGGATATGTCACACCCTTTTATGAAAAAGCATCACTGGGATATCGGATTATGCGTGTGATTAAGAGTCGCGGTGTGTTCCGTATGTTATGGCAAGATACTCAGGATCATAGTTCCGAATTATATCGAAATTATCTTGCTCTCGCAGAAAAGTTCCCCATCATGGAGAATTCCACTCTGTAGAGATGCTGTAAGTTGTTGATTTATAAGCACTTAGACAGGGACTTGACAAATGGTCCCTGTCGTGCTATATTTCATATATAACTTCACAGGAGATGATATGAACACGGATTTGCTCATTCAGGAGTATCTTGACGTTCTCATTCAGGCGGTGAACACGTATTACGCCAAGTATTATCCCAATCTGGAGCCCGATAAGTATTACATCATGAAGGGACGCAAGTATCACCGTGTGGTGTCGGCAGGCAAGCATGGAAATCGGTCGGTTCATGCCTTTGTGGGTGAGGATGGTATGCTCTACAAGGCGGCAGGATGGGCGGCGCCCGCCAAGGATGCGCGGTACAATCTTGCCACAGACATGGACGTTCTTCGGGAACGTATTGATCCCCACGGCGGTTATCTCTATAAGCGGTAATCATCATGCCCATTGACATCATTAGCATCCATGCTCCTGCCATTACCACACTACGTGGAAAAACCTGGGTGGTGCCGAATTGGGTTGAAGTGCCTCAGGGTACCACATTACAGGACATTTGCTGGATTCGTCCCGCGGAACCAAAAAGTAACAAGACCACGAAGCATGTAGGTAAATATCTCATCACCATTTATGATTCAGGAAACGTGACATGCGATTGTCCAGGATTTACATTTCGGAAAAAGTGCAAGCATTCCGCCGAATATTTAACATGAAGCGCACATTTCGCAAAGTGAGACATCGGGTGGATGGCATGTTCATTGCCCGACAAATCCGAAAAACGGAATTGTGTGTACAATGTCAGGTTGACACAGGTGTTCCCGTGGGGCTTGACATTTCAGAGCGATTGTTTTATGTTACAGGTGTCGGGCAACTCTGCCATGATTGTTATCTACCATAGGAGATGAACATGCTTGTTAAGACGAACGACCTCAAGAAGGGTGACCGTGTGTTGCTGCGAAATGGGTGGTATGCCACAATTCAGGATAATCGCAAGGGTGATGTCCGCGTGGCCACGGTGGAAGGAGTATATACGGAAACGGGTAGCGTCTATGCCCATGACATCATTGAGGCACACATTGCCGATGCCTGGGTCACCATTTCACACACGCCCAAGCAACAGCAGTTGCAGCAGCGCGTGACACATTGGGGGTTCTAATGCAAAACAAGGACAAGGGAGGGTGGTGGGGTCTCGCAGTATTTCTGGTGGGATGCACCATTATGGCAATTCACGCTCTACTGGATGACGAGGACTAACCACATGTCAAAGTGGGACTATTTGGACGAGGAATATGAACGTTATCAGCGCGTGGAGAAAATTCAGAAAAGCATGACGCCCACGGGGAGTGTCACGGAGCATCTGAAATTCGTGGAACCGCGTAGAAACAATGCCCAGAAGCGCCTCATGTATGCCCAGCAACGCGCTTTGAAACACCCAGTCTGGGATTAACGGCGCCTTCTTCGTCCCCAGCACCAGCCGTCAGGTAACGTGAAGGGGAGATACATGAAATGTTCCCGACCATCAGGACTGAGCGCCCAGCGTCTCGGTCCTCGATGCTTCATGCCCAGACTAATCTTCAATTTCGACCGAGGAGTATGGTGCATATTATAGAAATGATGATGTTCCCCGCGGCGTTGCTTCTTCATGGTGGCGGCGATTTTCCGTTTATGTACCTCAGATAATCCCGAAGCGTTGGGATTCTTGTTCCCGCGCTTGGCGTCACGCATCTTTTCACGCCCCGCCGGGGTGATGCCTGTCCACGTGGTGTTCACTAAGGATGTGACGGGATGCTGTTGTTTCTCGCAGTATCGTTGGGCATCTTGTATCTTCTTGAACACCCCGAGCAGTTCACTCCCAGGATGTGAGATGCGCGGATGCTGATCCGAGAGATACCAGATGTCATCACGCTGAAACAGATAAATCATGTTTCCAAAATGCGCATGAAATGTCGATGTTGTTCACGAAATAACGTCTGAGTCATCATGGAACTCCCATAATTGTCCAAATAGAACACTTCAGAAATGTTCGTGGCGAGTATGGCCTGAGCACAGGTGACACAGGGTGTATGCGTGACAAACAATGTGCAGTCAGACAACATGAACCAGCGCTCCCACCAAAACAGCTTTTGTAAGGCGTTCATTTCGGCATGAATCACAGTATCTAACGTTTTATTGTCACGTTCCATGGTGTTGTCAGCTCCTGCAGGGGTTCCATTATATCCCACACTAATGATGCGCCGTGAGGGACGATGCCAAATGACACATCCCACACGGGCACGAACAGCCCGACTGCGTTGAGATAATGCTCGAATGGTTTGAATACAGAAGCGCATGTCCCCAGGATGCATCTGAGACTTATGATTGGAAAGTGTCATAGAGTATTGTATATATGAAAAACAGTATCATGAGACATGATAATAAAAGAACACAGAGAATGCCAGAAACAAGAAAGATAGTCTGCGAGATGAAGGAAGTCAAGAGAGAACACCAGAAGAAATGAGATGTACTAAGACTAGAGATTGTGGATAATAGACTATTTATAAGGGTTTGAAATGAAGTAATCCCCCGCCTGCTCCCCATGACCACTGTGACCAGAACTGCGGGTGTTATTGCGGGATATATCACGGGAAAAAATGCGGGTTATTCTGCGGGAAAAAATGCGGGTGGTGTGCGGGTTGTGCACGTTCTCTTATACGCAATGCGCACCCCGCACCATGTAGCGCGCACCATCTAACACGCACCCCGCACATGATGATACGTAACCCCATGTACCCACGCATCTTGACATATCATGGAACATCATGTATATTCAGAGATATACCCCACACACAGGAGATGGCTATGGGAAATTCTGGAGCGCGTGCTGACCGTGAAATGCAGGCCCTGATGCGGAAAGTGCGCAAGTTGGCGGCTCGACAGCGCGGGACCCCCCAGGAGCAGCAGGACCGGGAGGACCAGGAGGCGGCGCCGGGCAAGAGGCGGTTCGTGGATGTGTCAGGCGAACATGATGTCCGCGTGGAGGATGCCACCGCCGACGAGATTTTCCGCGAAATGAAGCGCCGGGATTTTTAAAATTGGGAAATCCTCAGGTACCTCAGCATTGAACATCTTAGTGCTGAGGTATTTTTTTTGGAATTTCGGAATTTCAGCACTGGGAATCTCAGCACTAAGACACCTGGAAATTCGAAAAAAATATTTTCCAAAAGGACTTGACAAATGGTTCCTGGGGTGCTAGATTGCGGTATGATGAAAAACGACACCGAACTCCGCCTCGAGCTGACGTTCCATCCCGAGGCGTCCGAGGCAGAAAAAACGCAAATCACGCGCATGCTGGCAACGGCAATCGCCGACATCATGGATGATGAAATGCGTTTCACGGATCTAGGCGAGCTGTTGCAGGATTACACGGTGAAGATGCACAGGGCTTGACAAATGGTGCCCCCTAGTGTATACTACAGTATGATGAAAAACGACAACACAACCGAACAGACGCAGCAGGCGCAGCAGGCGCAGCAGGATCAGTCCCTCATGGGCGGCTACTATCATGGCCCCAGCAATGAGGCGGGGCTCACCGCCCGGGAATACTGGGACGCCCGGTGGGAATATGAGGATGAGCAGGAACGCCTCAGGAACGATTGGTAACATGATGCGTAGACGCATACAACCCAAGCCCCCCACGGGCACCCAGGCTCTACTCGCGGCAGAGCGCGAGGCGCGCAAGCAACGGTTACAATCCCGGGTCAGGCTCAGCCCAGGTGGGCGCCCCATGTGCCAATACTGCGGGGTGCATGAGGCCCAGCATACGGGGCATCGCAGAAAGGATGGGAGCGTGATTTTGCGAAAACATGAAAAGCTGTACACTTGCGCAGAATGCCATAATGCACGCTATGACATCACCCCCTATTGGGGACCGCGATATAAACGCGAGGATGTTGCTGAGGCCTACTAAGTGCATGGAAATCAAGCACTTACCCCAGGGCTTGACAAATGGTGGAAACCAGTGTAGCTTTAGGTATACACTCAAAAGGAGAACAGCTTGTCCCAGTACAACGGTTGGATGAACTACGAAACGTGGCGCGTGAACCTGGAGATGCTGGATGGGATGACCATCGAGGATTTCGGATACCGGATCTACAACACGGATGCTGACAGCATCGCCGATGTGGTGGGCGACCTGAGGATGAGCCTCGAGGAGTATGTTTGGGACATTGTCGGGCAGGACGCCAAGGGCTTCGCGCTCGACCTCGCGGAGAGTTTCCTCAGCAAGGTGGATTGGGAGGAAATCGCGGAGCACATGGTGGCAGACGCTGCCGCGGAGTGTGTCTAATGAAAACGTTCCAGGTTCCCGTGTGGTTCAACATTCAGGCCGAGACACAAGAGGAAGCGTGGCAGCAGGTGCAGACGCAGTTGACGCATTACACTCCCATGCCGTCGCACTGGGAGTATGTGGTCGAGGAACCCGTGGAAATCAGCGAGGATAACTAATATGAAAAATGGTGAAAATCTCATCTACCAAATTGCGCAGAACCGTGAAAGTCTCATCTACCAATTTGCCGAGTGCATGGTGCATGACATGGATGGCGACTCGCTTATGGTGTATGCACTGGAAAAGCTGCGGGAAGATTATGCGCAATATAGCAATGAGGTGCTGCTCGCAGAAATTTCGGAATACTATCCTGAACTCCTAGAGGAACAGTAATGCTTTGGCGATTTGAGGATGCCACGGGTGTGTGGCGGACGGGCAAGATGGAACGGTTTTCGGATTTCGGTGGCACCGATGTCACCTATTGGTTCAAGGATCAGGATGGACGCATCCACCTGGTGTCAGGCGCGCGACTCAAGGCAGCATACCCCTTTCCAGAGGCAAACTAACATGGCGGAACGCATTCTCGGTGCACTGTACGAAGGCAAGGAATATCAGCAGGCCATGGCGGATGCCAAGGCAGAGTTCCAAGCCTGGGAGCGGGATAAAAAGCGCAACCGCGTGTCCACCAAGGAGAAATACAAGGCGCAGCGCCTCGCCAAGCTCCATATGATGGAGATGATGCGCTAAGTCCATGTAAATCAAGCACTTACGCCAGGGCTTGACAAATGGGGGAAACGGTGCTATATTACAGTATATGATGAATAACACCTACTCCGATGATGTGCGCGTGATGACTGCCGCGCTCCTGGTGTCCACGCAGTGCTATGAAAACTACGCCTTCACGCCGGAAGGGGATGTGGATGGGGAGAACCCCTACTGGAAGGCGAAGGGGGGATCGGACTACCTGATCCTCAACGTGGACGCAGAGTCCACGGGGCTGGAGATCCAGTATGTACTGGATGCCGTGGCTCCGCAGGTGGAGACGGACAACGCCTTGTTCCGGGAGTACATCATTGGATCCCGGGTGGTGCCTGCCAACTTCACCTTCGGGGACTGGCGGGATGACTTCCTGGAAACCATTCCCAACCCCAGGGCTTGACAAACCCGGAATCCGGTGCTATATTACAGTATATGAAAACATACACCATTAATCGGTTCGCTGAGGTTGAGGGCTTCGCCTCCACGTGGTACGTCATTAACATGGTGACGGGTCTGGCGCAGGACACCGTGTACCGCACCTACACCGAGGCGCGCGCTGCCGCGGATTTCCTGAAAACCTATTATCAGGCAGTGGAGCGGGGGCACCCACCCCGATCCTGGTGAGCACTTGACAAATGGTTCCCCGGGTGCTATATTACATGGTATGATGAACATTTACCAAATCCGAGAATACCCCGACGGCATCGCCGTCGTGGACGTGCGCACCAACTCCACGATTAATACGTGGAACCCCGAACTCAAGCACATGGCGGTGCACTTCTGCCAGCTCCTGAATGAGCGCCTGGACCGGGAAATTTGGTCGAAACCCATTTACGCCTAGGGCTTGACAAATGGTTCCTGGGGTGCTATATTACAGTATACACTTAAAGGAGATTAAGCATGTACCATGTCCCGATGTGCAAGGTGTGCGGCGAGCATGAGGTGGGGACCTTCACGGGAAGTGCGGAGTTTTGCTCGGAGAAGTGCCAGACGGAGGCTTGCTACTCCTATGATGCCCCAGGCGACGGGTGGGGGTATGATGACTGCGAAGCCATCTATTCAGGATCCTACTCTGAGGAGTAGGGCTTGACAAATGGTTGAAACGGTGCTAGATTACGCAGTATAGTCACTCAACACAACACACATCCCAGGAACTATGTCTCTCCAGATTAAGCGTCGTGGTCGTCCCTCCAAGCAGATGCTCGCCGAGCGCGCCTCGAAGGCGACTGTCAAGGCTCGCACCGATATCGAGGTTCTCACCGACCTCAAGGATCGTTTCGACATGTTGGGCAAGCTCACGCAGGGTAGCACCAAGGGTGACATTCGCAGCATGGTGGTGACGGGTGCCCCAGGCGTAGGCAAGACCTACACGGTGAGCAACATCCTTGAGAACACCCCGAACATTGTCACGGAGTCGGTGTCGGGCGCCATCAGCGCGGTCGAGCTCTACAAGCTCGGGTATCGCAATCGCAAGCACGGCAACGTGATTGTCCTGGATGACGCCGATAGCATCTTCACCGATGAGGACGCACTCAACATCCTCAAGGCGCTCTGCGACTCCAGCGCCAATCGCCGCGTGTCCTGGCTCAAGGACAGTCACACGCTCAAGCAGGATGATGTTCCGCAGAGCTATGAATTTCACGGCTCATTCATTTTCATTTCCAACCTTGACTTCCAGAAGTATGTGGACATGGGCGGGAATAAGTATGTCACGCATTTCGAGGCGCTCATGTCACGTAGCCTCTACTTGGATCTGCGTCTCCATGACCGTCAGGCCATTAGTCTCTGGATCGAGCACATTGCCACGGGCGGCAAGCTCTTTGCGCGGGAAAATGTCAAGCCAGACGTTGGGAATAAGATTCTCGCCTTCATTAAGCAGCATCGGGACGACCTGCGTGAGCTGAGTCTGCGTACGGTCATGAAGCTCTGCGCGCTTGCCAAGAGTCACCCCACGGACTGGGAGCGCATGGGACGGGTTCTCTTGACGCGAGGCTAAGTGCATGGGACGTAAGCACTTATCCCCTCGCGCCCGTAAGTGCATATAAATCAAGCACTTAGCCAGGGCTTGACAAATGGTTCCCAGGGTGCTATATTACGCTATATGACTAAAACGACCAAGACCATCGACGCAACGCCCACGTGGGAATCACTGGTTCCCGTTCTCCTCTACCTTGTCCGAAACTCGCGCACTGCGACCGCGGATATTGAGCAGGAGCTGGTTCGCATGGCTCAGGCAGCCGATAAGTGGAATGCTCACTGCAAGGAGACCCGCTAATGTTTACGGAAGTGAACCCCAAGCTGGTGAAGGGCGAAGTCCTCGGGTACAAGAGCTTCGGCATCCATTTTGCCCCGGCGCGGATCTCGGGGTATCAGGTGTGCAGTTCCGCGAGCGAAGGATGCACCACGGCGTGCCTCTACACCAGTGGGCATGGCAGGTTCACGCGCACGCAGGATGCCCGGATCGCCAAGACCCGGCGGTTTTTCGAGGAGCGTCCTGAGTTCCTCACGGAGCTGGTGAAGCACGTGGAAGCTGCCATCCGGAAGGCAAAGCGGTTGCAGCTCACCCCGGCATTCCGGTTCAACCTCACTTCCGACGTGCGCTGGGAACTGGTCCCCGTCATGGTGAAGGGTGTCCAGTATGAAAACATCATGGCAGCATTTCCGCAGGTGCAATTTTACGATTACACCAAGCACACGAACCGCAGAAACATCCCCGCAAACTATCACCTCACGTTCTCACGCAGCGAAAGCAATGATGGTGACGTAGAGGAGATGTTTTTCCAGGGATACAACGTGGC